>Ga0222714_10000514_pt1 | contig 44096 bp, 26 predicted proteins | sample C33_3DmetaG_FD_165048 | JGI IMG/M metagenome (GOLD analysis project Ga0222714, IMG submission 165048) | Estuarine water microbial communities from San Francisco Bay, California, United States - C33_3D | ecosystem: Environmental > Aquatic > Marine > Unclassified | place: USA: California...
TTCTTTAATCTTTCTTTTTATTTTATCTTCATCTAATTCTAACAAATCTTTATGTAATGTATCCAATCGATATGCCTGATATGTACCAAAAAGAATTGGGTCAACTGTATCTTTTGTTTTTGTATATGTAACACAATCGTAATCATCTAAAAGTTTAGAATTTTCAATTATTTCATTAAAATCAATAATATTTGTATCGTATTCTATATGGTGTACTTTTTTATATCCAATATTTTTGGCAACTGAATTACCAAGAATTAACATCCTCCAAATAGCCAAATGTGTATTGAAGAAACCAGTGAAAATTGACATAATTTGTCTTTCATTACCAGGATTAAACCAAGGTTTACACCTTAAATCCCAATCATAAAGTAACTCATTCTTTTTATCATAGAGTACAAAATCACATTTATTTGAAATGTCATCAGGAACTACAGTGTGAGATACAATCATTAAATCAAAAATGTCTCTATATTTGTTTATTTGAGATACCAAATTTCTAAGAACATCTTCTTTTTCTTTAGTATTACAATAACTAGATACTATGATCAAATCTTTCATAACTTTTTAGCTGGTGTACCAACATAAATACCCGATTCTGTAATATTTTTAACAACTCCAGCATTCATTCCTATAGTAACATTGTCACATATAGTAATTTTTTCTCTAATATTTGAACAGCTTCCCATATAGACAATATCTCCTATTGTTACATTTCCACCAACAACAGCTTGTGGCATAGCACTAAAATAGTCTTCAATTTTACAATCATGTCCTACATGATTGCCTCTATTTAATAAAGCATGTTTACCTAATTTAATGTTTGTTGTTAAAATTGAATAAGCCCCAATAAAACTACCTTCACCAATTTCAATATTTTTATCCATAATCAAAGCTGTTGGGTGTACCCAAGTAAAATATTTAGTTTCTTTTGGTAATTTTTGTACAATATTAAATCTATCGTTAGAATTAGCAACAGCCACTATTAAGGCATATTCTTTTGGATTAAACTTTGATAATGGTAGTGTTCCTTCGACTACATAATCATCATCGACAAAACAAGTAAGTTTAACACCCATTTGAGCCATAACCTCACGAGAGTGTCCACCAAAACCTACTAAGGCTTTTTTCATTTTTTATAAATTTCAAATCTAGATAAATCAGGATAGGGTAAAGTTAAATCTTCTTGGTGTTTTTTAGAACCATCCATATTATAGAATTGGTTCATAAGTAATACTCCACGAGCAGCTAATTCAGGCATCATATAAAAATTCCATCCTATCATATCAAGGTTATCATCATGATATGAACATTCACGTCTTCCACTATATCGAGCACGTTTAAACCAATGGTATGCCTCTAAACTATCTGTTAAGATAGCACCACCTTTAGATAGTTTAAAGTGTTTGTAGGGACCAGTAAACGAAATACACATATGTGTTTTAGGTTTATACATGTCTGCTGTAAAGGATAAAGCTGAATCCCAAACATTAGAGCCTTCTAAATTATAAGCACCGGTAATAGTATTACCTTCAACCATATTCCAATCTACTTTTAATCCAGCATGGATAATTTCGCAGGGAACTGAGGGGTAGGTGCGATTAGGGATTTTAATAGTGTCTGTTTTGATACTTTTGTTTACATAATGCTCATAGTATAAAGCAAGAAATAAACCATTACTTTGATTATCTAAAGTTACAGCATATTTAGCTCCAGTATATTGAGCAAGCATCTGTTCAAAGTCGTCTGTAATTTTGTAAATTCCGTTGGCCATAAACAATTTAATATAATAAAACTATTTTAAATACCCTAATTTAACTAAAAATATATTTGTCTGCTCTTTTAACTTTTTCGGAATAATCAACCATTGCTGTGATTATTTCGGAGTCTACTAATTCAGGATGAACCCACCAATCTTCAAATGTACTGTTTGAATCAGGAGCAATATCTCCTACAATCATTTTATAACCTTGAGCTTCTAAAAATTGTCGAGAAAGTTTTCTATAATCAACAGAATGATTTAAATAGTAATCATGTTCGTATGTAATTACTTTAAACTTATATTTATCAAAAGGAATAGAAAGCAAAACATTAAACGTTACTTCTGCGGGTTCGACATCAACTTGTAGGTAATCTATAACCGTATCTAAACCGCTATTAACGAATAACTTACCATAATCAACAGTAGTGGCATCTTGAAGAAGACATTTGTTAGAACGTTTAGCATTAAATTCATTTACTTCTTTTTCACTAATTTCTAGCGATACTCCGGTCCATCCAAAATCTTTTTCTAATAAAGCCGTATTATTGTTGTGGTAAGGGTATGAAGCTCCTATTTCAACATATGTGCCTTTTTCTTTACCATCTAGCATAGATAAAACAAAAAGATCTTGATATGTTTGAGAATAGTTTTGTTCTATTTTTTCAGAATTTTTAAACTTGTATCGTAATTTAGAATGGTCTTCTTTAGTATAGGGGAGAGTAGGATAAACAAGACCACCAATTCTAGATAAATTATTATAACAAGCATCAATAAATTCTTGACGCATTGGATATTCGTTTAATAAAAGATTAAACAATTCTCGAGATTCATTACAACGTCCTACCCACCAACCGGCTACTGCTTTTTGGAAAATTAAAGCATATTCTCCTGGAAAATCAATGTGTGTTAAAGTTGGTTTTAGGTTTTTTAATTTGTCTAAACCTTGAACAGCTGCTAAATAAGATTCTTGCCATTCGCCTTTAATTTGGTGATCATAACTTAAATGGTAATAAGCTTCAGGACGATCACGATCACAAGTAATAGCATTTAAAATAGCTCCTCTAGTTGAATGAGGACGACCCCCCATTTCTTTTAAACACAACATTACCTTAAGTAACGATTCATATGTTAAATCTTTATCAGAACTATATTCTGCTGTTCTTAAAAATAAAGTTAAAGCCGCTGCTTTATGACCTTCAGAATAATATTGTTCTGCAAACCAAAAATTTGTTTCTGGATTATAAGGGTCGTTTATAAAGTTTTCTAAAATATTATCCATTAATTAGTTCCTCCACAACATTTTCAGGAATTCGTAAAACAAAAGCTGCGTTATCGTGAAATCCATAAGTTAAAACTAAATCGTTATCAACAACAGCAGCACCACACATAAATTCAATTCGTCCGGTCATAAATTTAAATACATCTGAATATTTTACAATATTCCAATCTTTATCCCATACAATAATACGATGATTGTAAATACCATCTTTATTATTATTTTCATTTAACCAAAAATCAACTTCATGGACTACACATAGTCTATAATCTTTCCATTTAATAACAGAAGAACCACCTCTTAAATCGTGACCTGCATTAATTTCCTGGAACTTTCCTTGAAATATGGTTTTACTGTTTCCTGTAATAGGATCTACTTTAACTACTTCTGTTGGGTTAGCCCATTTAACATAACAAAAGTCCATATCGTTAATAGGCATCCAATTTTTTTCACAATAGGAATTTGGATCATTTGGTGGTTCTATTCTAACCCTAGAAATTTCTGTAGAAGATTGTAAGTTATCTATTTCAGATAATTCCATTCTACCTTCTCCATTAGGTTTAGTATCTCTTCTTACACCAGTAATATATAAAATACCACCCCAACGAACTACTCGAGCATCTTCTAACCCTATAAAATCCCAAACTGGTTCAATATCTAAAGCGGATGTATCTACTTTTTTATATGAATCGATTTCTAAAGTTTTAGGATCTAAAGTACATAAAAAATTTTCTGTTCTTAAATGAGGATCATTTTCAGGATGAAGATAAGCTAATGGTCCCCAACGTCCTTGAAATTTTTGTTCATTCTCACATAAATAAAGAACGTATCCTACGTTCCTTAAATTAAGTAAAAGAGTACCATCATCATCAACAAAAATAGAGGGATTACATAAACCTGTACCTCTACTATCTGTTGATGGAATTTTTAAATGGGATACAGAACCTCCCTTATCTAAAACTAATTTAACTAAATTGTCTATCATAGAATATAACCTAATATAATAACCTATTTATAAATATCCAAGTTTAACTAAAAAATTAGGGTGTTGTAGGTGTCCAATCAGATCCGGATAATATAACTACCATTTCATCATAATTGTAAGGGCCTTCTTTTGTTGTTAAGTCTTGAACACACTGTGGTATAGTATCTCCTTCCCATTTTACAAAAGTTTTAGTTTCGTCTAAAGATTTTCTTATTGTAGAGGTTGAGGTTTCTAATACGGTATCAAAATCTATTTGATCTAATTCAGATACGTTAAATATCATAAATTCTCTGTGGGTATATTCGTGTGACATAAATTAATTATTTTTAAATACCAAATCTTCCTCTTAAAGCACCAAAATTTTGGTTTACTTCGGCTTGTGTAAAAGCAACATTATAAACATGAATAGCAGCTATATTTCCACCCATACGTCTAAAATCATATCTAACATCACCCCCACCTAACAAACATGATGATGGGGTTGTATTCATATTTCCACCACCAAAACCACCCCCCGTTCCTGTCAAAGTACCATTTGTATACATTTGAGAACCGGCAGAGTTTATAACACCTATTAGATTGTACCAGTTACCTGTAGTTAAATATCCTGATGTAGCTCCTCCAACTTGAGAAGTTGGGCTATCCCAAGCATATACCGAAACTGTTTGTTGGCCTCCACCATTTCCATGCATTAACCACATATTATCACCTGGATTGTCATAGTTGTTTAGTACTCCTTGTCCAACTCCTTGACCATAGTTAATAGAAGTATTCCATTTAATCCAAATATCTATTGTTACTTCATTTCCAAAAGTCCAATAAGGAGTAAAACCAGCTATATAATCATCTATACCATCAAAAGAAAAAGATCCTCCATTACTAGGATCCCAACCAGTTCCATTATAAAGAGTACCATTATGTCCGTTAAGTGTAGCATCTGTAATTGATGTTCCAAATCCCGGGTATGAGTTAATGGTAGGCCATGCATCCCAAACAGTGGTTAAACCTGTTTGATATATATATTGACCATCATATCCATAAAAATCAGCAGGAGAGTAATTAGCTCCTCCTGGATTTATAGGTTGGATATAACTATATGGATTAAAAGGACCATAAGTTCCATTCCAAACATCTTGTAAATTAAAGTTGATTGGATATGAAAATTCTCCTCGAATACCACCATAAGATATTTCTCCTGAATATGGTAACATATATTATTTATTTTTTAGTTGTTTAATTTCTTCATGAAGTTCTTTAACAGCTTCAATTAATACAGCTACTAATCTATCATATACTACTGTCTTATATTCATCCCAATCTACTACTACTTCTGGAAATACTGTTTCGATTTCTTGAGCAATAACTCCAATTTCAGTTTTACCTGCTCTTGAAGGGGCCATTTTTTCAGCTTCTTCAGTCCAATTATATCTAACACCTCTAATCTTTGATATTAATTCTAAAGCAGATTCAATTTTTTCTACATTAGTTTTTAATCTAGCATCTGAGTAGAAAGCAATAATATTACCTGTAGCTCTAATTTCTCCGGCTATACCTGGTGCTGCGGTGTTTACTCCTAATGAGTTAATTTGGGCATCTGAATTTGTAGTAAATCCACCAGTTATACCTTGAGCACCAATAGCACCTTGAGTACCGGTTGTACCTTGTGTACCATTGGTTCCATTAGCACCTGTTATACCTTGACGACCTTGAATACCTTGAGCACCTGTTGTACCTTGTGAGCCTGTTCCTCCAGTAGCACCTGTGGTACCTTGTGAACCTGTACCACCAGTACTACCTGTAGTACCTTGTACACCATTAGGACCTATAGGACCTTGAATACCTTGTATACCTTGAGCACCGGGTGCGCCTGCAGATCCAGTTGAACCTGTTGTACCTTGAGTACCTATTATACCTTGAATACCTTGAGCACCTGTTCCTCCAGTAGTACCTTGTGAACCTTGGGAACCAGTAGCACCTGTAATACCTTGTACACCATTAGGACCTATAGGACCTTGTATACCTTGAATACCTTGTATACCTTGAGCACCAATAGCACCTTGAGCACCCTGTCCTCCTGTAGCGCCTGTTGCACCTTGAGTACCTGTTATACCTTGAGCTCCGGTTGTACCTTGTGAACCTTGTCCTCCTGTAGCACCTGTTGCACCTTGGGCACCTGTTATACCTTGAGCACCTTGTCCTCCAGTAGCACCTGTTGCACCTTGAGTACCTGTTATACCTTGAGCACCCTGTCCTCCTGTAGCACCTATAGTACCTTGAATACCTTGGGCACCTGTTATACCTTGAGCACCAATAGCACCTTGAGCACCCTGTCCTCCTGTAGCGCCTGTAATACCTTGAATACCTTGGGCGCCTGTAGCACCTGTAGTACCTTGAGCACCCTGTCCTCCTGTAGCACCTGTAATACCTTGAATACCTTGGGCGCCTGTAGCACCTGTTGTACCTTGTGAACCTGTAGCACCTGTAGTACCTTGTGAACCTGTTCCTCCAGTAGCACCTATAGGACCTTGAATACCTTGAATACCTTGAGCTCCGATTGTACCTTGTGAACCTTGAGAACCTGTAGCGCCTGTAGTACCTTGTGAACCTTGAGAACCAGTAGCACCTGTAATACCTTGAATACCTTGGGCACCTGTAGCGCCTGTAGTACCTTGAGAACCTTGTCCTCCTGTAGCACCTGTTATACCTTGACGGCCTTGAATACCTTGAGCACCGGTTGTACCTTGTGAACCTGTTCCTCCAGTAGCACCTATAGCACCTTGAATACCTTGAGAACCTGTTATACCTTGAGCACCAATTGTTCCTTGAACACCCGATGTTCCTGAAGAACCTGATGAACCTGAAGTTCCTGAAGAGCCAGAGGTTCCACTTGAACCTGAAGTTCCAGATGAGCCACTAGTTCCTGATGAACCTGAGGATCCGCTAGTACCACTAGAACCTGATGTTCCTGATGAGCCACTAGTTCCTGATGAACCTGATGATCCGCTAGTTCCTGATGAACCTGATGATCCGCTAGTTCCTGATGAACCTGATGTACCACTTGAACCTGATGTCCCTGAAGAACCAGAAGTACCCGATGAGCCTGAACTACCTGATGTTCCACTAGATCCACTAGAACCTGATGTACCGGAAGAACCACTTGTACCACTTGAACCTGATGTTCCAGAGTTACCTGTTATACCTTGACGGCCTTGGATACCTTGTGCTCCAGTTGTGCCTTGAGCACCCGTAGCTCCAATAGTACCCTGTGTACCTGTTATACCTTGAATACCTTGAGCACCTACAGTACCTTGTACACCGGAGGTACCGGATGAACCACTTGTACCTGAGCTACCTGAACTACCTGATGTTCCTGAAGAACCGCTTGAGCCAGATGTTCCTGATGAACCTGAAGTACCAGATGAACCTGATGTTCCTGAAGAACCACTTGTGCCTGAAGAACCTGAGCTGCCTGAAGTTCCTGATGAACCAGACGAGCCAGATGTTCCTGAAGAACCACTTGTGCCTGATGAACCTGATGTTCCTGAAGAACCGCTAGTACCTGATGAACCTGAAGAACCAGAAGTACCTGATGAACCACTTGAGCCAGATGTTCCTGAAGAACCGCTTGTTCCACTAGAGCCTGATGTACCTGAGCTACCTGATGTTCCACTTGAACCACTAGAACCCGAGGTACCAGATGAGCCTGAAGAACCAGAAGTACCGCTTGAACCACTAGTACCACTTGAACCACTTGTTCCAGAATTACCTGTTATACCTTGACGGCCTTGGATACCTTGAGCACCTGTTGTACCTTGAGTACCTATTGTGCCTTGAATACCTTGAATACCTTGAGCACCTACAGTTCCTTGCACACCAGATGTTCCTGATGAGCCACTTGAACCACTAGTACCGCTTGAACCCGAAGTACCTGATGAGCCACTAGTTCCTGATGAACCTGATGTACCTGATGAACCGCTTGATCCTGAGGTTCCACTTGAACCTGAAGAGCCAGAAGTTCCGGATGAACCACTTGTTCCACTGCTACCACTTGTACCAGAAGAACCACTTGTTCCGCTAGATCCTGAAGAACCAGATGTTCCTGAAGAACCTGAAGAACCGCTTGTTCCTGAAGAACCGCTTGTTCCGCTTGAACCTGATGTTCCTGAAGAACCTGAAGAGCCACTTGTACCGCTGCTTCCACTAGAACCGCTAGTTCCCGATGAACCACTTGTTCCAGATGAGCCTGATGTGCCTGATGAGCCAGAAGTACCACTGCTTCCGCTAGAACCTGATGTTCCAGAAGAGCCTGAACTTCCAGATGTCCCTGAAGAGCCTGATGTTCCAGAGCTTCCTGAAGTACCACTTGAACCTGATGTTCCAGATGAACCACTTGAGCCGCTTGTTCCAGATGAACCTGAGCTTCCTGATGTTCCGCTTGAACCACTAGTTCCTGATGAACCTGAAGTACCTGATGAGCCGCTGCTACCCGATGTTCCGGATGAACCTGAAGAGCCAGATGTTCCTGACGAGCCAGATGTTCCTGAAGAACCACTTGTACCTGATGAACCACTAGTTCCACTTGAACCTGAGCTACCTGAAGTGCCTGAGCTTCCCGAAGAGCCACTGGTTCCGCTTGAACCTGAAGTTCCTGAAGAACCGCTAGTTCCGCTTGAACCGCTGCTACCCGATGTTCCTGATGAACCGCTAGAGCCTGATGTGCCTGATGAACCTGAAGAACCGCTAGTTCCACTAGAACCAGAAGTGCCTGAGCTACCAGATGTGCCTGAAGAGCCTGATGTGCCTGATGAACCTGAACTTCCAGAGGTTCCAGATGAACCACTTGAGCCAGATGTTCCTGATGAACCACTAGTTCCAGAGCTACCTGATGTACCTGAAGAACCTGATGAGCCAGATGTTCCTGAAGATCCACTAGAACCTGAAGTTCCTGATGATCCTGATGTGCCTGATGAACCAGAAGTTCCTGAAGAACCGCTAGTACCAGACGAACCTGATGAGCCACTTGTTCCAGAAGAACCACTAGAACCTGAAGTACCAGAAGAACCTGAAGTTCCACTACTACCACTAGTTCCTGATGAACCTGAAGAACCACTTGTGCCTGAAGAACCTGAGCTACCGCTAGTTCCTGATGAACCGCTTGTTCCGCTTGAACCTGATGTTCCACTTGAACCAGAAGTTCCTGAAGAACCGCTAGAGCCTGATGTTCCACTTGAACCTGAACTACCTGACGTACCACTTGAACCGCTAGTACCAGATGAGCCCGAGGTTCCAGATGAACCTGATGAGCCTGATGTGCCACTTGATCCAGATGAGCCTGAAGTACCACTTGAGCCTGAAGTTCCTGAAGAACCGCTAGTTCCTGATGAACCTGATGAGCCACTTGTTCCACTTGAACCTGATGAACCACTTGTTCCACTAGAACCTGATGTTCCACTTGAACCTGAAGTTCCTGAACTTCCACTTGTGCCACTAGAACCAGAGCTTCCTGAAGTTCCTGACGAACCTGAAGAACCTGATGTGCCACTACTACCACTAGTTCCGCTTGAACCAGAAGTACCGCTAGATCCAGATGAACCTGAAGTTCCACTCGATCCGCTTGAACCTGATGTGCCTGAAGAACCACTAGTTCCTGATGAACCAGAGGTGCCTGAAGAGCCTGATGTGCCTGATGAACCTGAACTACCACTTGTTCCTGATGAACCGGATGAGCCCGAAGTTCCTGATGAGCCACTTGTTCCTGAGCTACCTGAAGTACCAGATGAGCCACTTGAACCGCTTGTTCCTGAAGAACCACTTGAACCTGATGTTCCTGAACTACCTGAAGTGCCTGATGAGCCACTTGAACCAGAGGTACCACTAGAACCTGAAGAACCAGAGGTTCCTGATGAACCACTAGTACCAGAACTACCAGATGTACCGGATGAGCCTGAGCTTCCGGATGTACCACTTGATCCTGACGATCCTGAAGTGCCTGAAGAACCGCTTGTTCCGCTGCTACCACTTGTTCCAGAAGAACCACTTGTTCCACTAGAACCAGAACTTCCGCTAGTTCCAGATGAACCTGAACTTCCGCTAGTTCCACTTGAACCTGAAGTTCCGCTAGAACCACTAGTTCCAGAAGAACCTGAAGAGCCACTTGTACCGCTAGATCCGGATGAGCCTGAAGTTCCACTAGAACCTGATGTTCCTGAAGAACCGCTTGTACCAGATGAGCCTGATGTGCCTGAAGAACCACTTGAGCCTGAAGTTCCGCTTGAACCACTTGAGCCTGAAGTTCCGCTACTACCACTTGTACCTGAAGATCCGCTTGAACCTGAAGTACCGCTAGAGCCTGAACTACCTGATGTACCTGATGAGCCAGATGTTCCTGATGAACCTGAGGTGCCAGATGAACCACTAGAACCTGAGGTTCCGCTTGAACCACTAGAACCAGAAGTTCCAGATGAACCGCTAGTACCACTGCTACCGCTAGTTCCAGAAGAACCAGAAGTACCTGAAGATCCAGATGAACCTGAAGTGCCAGAAGAACCAGAGGAACCACTTGTTCCGCTAGAACCACTAGTACCTGAACTACCTGAAGTTCCTGAAACTCCTATAGTACCTTGGATACCTTGGATACCTTGAGCGCCGGTAATACCCTGACGACCTTGGATACCTTGAGCACCAGTAATACCCTGGGTACCCTGAGCACCTGTTGTGCCCTGAGTACCCTGGATACCTTGTAGATTTACAGGTTGACCTCCATTAGCTACTACTTCTAAATTATTTTTAGCAGCATTTTGTTGAAGGATAATAGAATTTGCCCCGTCTTGAAAGTCTATACTTCCGGAAAGAGGTTTTATTTGAACATTTTTGGCCATTTATCTGTATTTAAAATAGTTTTTTTTATTTTGTGTATTCTGTTATTAACTTAGCTACGTCTTTACGTTCACCGTACACTACGTAGTAACAATCGATTGTTCCTTCTTCGATTCCAACGGTTACTTCTACGTTATTTGCGTTTATAACGTATAGACTTTGTGGATATCCAACAGGAGTCAATACTACTGTTATCGAATCTTCGTGTACTAAGTCAACCCAATAGTAAGGTAAGGTTATAGTATTATTATTAGTTAATCTTCCTCTGAAGTAAACTCCGTTTTCTGGACCTTCAAGTACTGAGTATCTTAGGCGATGAGGATTCTTTAACGTTGGGTGTTCGATATCGAAGTTCTTAGTCGTAGCATTGACTGTGTCTACGTTAAGAGTTGAACCTGCGGTACCATTAATATTACCTCCTCCTACGCTAATATTACCTCCAGAAGTATCTATATTACCTCCACTAGTTGTTATAGCTCCATTATTTGTAGCAATAGCACCACCGTGAGTATCAATACCTCCGCCGCCGAATATTTCAAGATTAGTACCATCAAAGGTTAAATTAGCTTCACCGTTAATTAATCCCGCAGTTCCAGTAGCTGTAAGTACATAATTGTCTACGTTATTGTTAATTGTAGCTGCTCCTGAGGTACCTGATGTGCCACTAGATCCGCTTGAACCTGATGTTCCAGATGAACCACTTGAACCTGAAGTACCAGATGAACCAGATGTTCCAGAGCTACCTGATGTTCCACTTGAACCTGAACTACCCGATGTTCCAGATGAACCGCTTGATCCTGATGTTCCAGAGCTTCCTGAAGTTCCTGAACTACCTGATGTTCCAGATGAACCAGATGTTCCTGAAGAACCACTGCTACCTGATGTGCCACTAGATCCGCTTGAACCTGATGTTCCTGAAGAACCTGAGCTACCTGAAGTTCCAGATGATCCTGATGAACCACTAGTACCTGAGCTACCTGAACTACCACTTGTTCCGCTAGAACCTGAAGTTCCGCTAGATCCAGATGTTCCAGATGAACCACTGCTACCCGATGTTCCACTTGATCCTGAAGATCCTGAAGTACCAGATGAGCCACTAGTTCCAGAGCTGCCTGATGTTCCACTAGATCCGCTTGAACCAGATGATCCTGATGAACCGCTAGTTCCTGATGAACCGCTAGTTCCTGAAGAACCACTTGTTCCACTTGAACCGCTGCTACCCGATGTTCCAGATGATCCTGAAGAACCGCTAGTTCCACTTGAACCTGATGTTCCTGAAGAACCTGATGAACCACTTGTTCCAGAGCTTCCTGAACTACCCGATGTTCCAGATGAACCTGAAGTTCCTGAGCTACCTGATGTTCCGCTAGATCCGCTAGAACCTGATGTTCCTGAAGATCCGCTTGAACCACTAGTACCTGATGAACCACTAGTTCCGCTAGAACCTGATGTTCCACTTGAACCGCTGCTACCCGATGTTCCAGATGATCCTGAAGAACCGCTAGTACCAGAGCTACCCGATGTTCCTGAAGAACCTGAGCTACCTGAAGTTCCTGATGAACCACTTGAGCCAGATGTTCCAGAGCTACCGCTTGTTCCTGAAGAACCTGATGTTCCTGATGAACCACTGCTACCCGATGTTCCAGATGATCCTGAAGATCCTGAAGTACCAGATGAGCCGCTAGTACCTGAGCTACCCGATGTTCCACTTGAACCCGATGAGCCTGAAGTACCGCTTGAGCCTGATGAACCTGAAGTTCCTGAGCTACCTGATGTTCCAGATGAACCGCTGCTACCTGAAGTTCCGCTAGATCCTGAAGATCCTGAAGTTCCGCTTGAACCCGATGTTCCAGATGAGCCGCTTGAACCACTTGTTCCGCTTGAACCACTTGAACCTGAAGTACCTGAAGAACCGCTTGTTCCGCTAGAACCTGATGTTCCGCTAGAGCCGCTGCTACCTGAAGTACCTGAAGAACCACTACTACCCGATGTTCCAGAGCTACCTGATGTGCCTGATGAACCACTGCTACCCGATGTTCCTGAAGAACCCGATGAGCCGCTTGTACCCGATGAGCCTGATGTTCCAGATGAACCGCTAGTTCCACTTGAACCGCTGCTACCCGAGGTTCCAGATGAACCACTTGAGCCGCTAGTTCCTGACGAACCTGATGTGCCTGATGAGCCTGAAGTTCCGCTTGATCCGCTTGAACCTGATGAGCCACTAGAACCTGATGTTCCTGATGAACCACTTGTTCCTGAGCTACCCGATGTTCCAGATGATCCAGATGAACCTGAAGTACCTGATGAGCCAGAGCTACCTGATGTTCCTGATGAACCTGAAGTTCCACTTGAACCTGAAGTACCTGAGCTGCCTGATGTTCCTGATGAACCACTTGAGCCGCTTGTACCCGATGAGCCTGAGCTTCCTGATGTGCCTGATGAGCCTGAAGTTCCGCTGGAACCTGACGTTCCGCTTGAACCACTGCTACCTGAAGTTCCGCTTGATCCGCTTGAACCACTTGTACCAGAAGAACCTGATGTTCCTGAGCTACCTGAGCTGCCCGATGTACCTGAAGAACCCGAAGAACCAGATGTTCCAGATGAACCACTAGTTCCTGAAGAACCAGATGTACCTGAGCTACCGCTTGAACCTGATGTTCCTGAAGAACCTGAAGAACCTGAAGTTCCTGATGATCCTGATGTGCCTGATGAACCTGAAGTACCTGATGAGCCACTAGTTCCGCTTGAACCGCTGCTACCCGATGTTCCTGATGAACCCGATGAGCCTGATGTTCCAGAAGAGCCTGATGAACCATTAGTACCAGATGAACCTGATGTTCCTGAAGAACCGCTAGAACCTGATGTTCCAGATGAACCTGAAGAACCTGATGTACCTGATGAGCCTGAAGTTCCACTAGAACCTGATGTTCCCGAAGAACCAGAACTACCCGATGAGCCACTTGAACCTGAAGTTCCAGAAGAACCGCTAGTTCCAGATGATCCTGATGTGCCTGAAGAGCCACTTGAGCCTGATGTACCTGAAGAGCCGCTGCTACCCGATGTTCCTGATGAACCTGAAGTACCCGATGAACCGCTGCTACCCGATGTGCCTGACGATCCTGATGAACCACTAGTACCAGATGAGCCACTAGTTCCTGAAGAACCAGATGTTCCAGATGAGCCTGAAGAACCGGAAGTTCCAGATGAACCACTGCTACCCGATGTTCCAGATGAACCCGATGTTCCTGATGAACCTGAAGTGCCGCTTGAACCAGAAGTTCCAGATGAACCACTTGAACCACTAGTACCTGAGCTGCCTGAACTACCTGAAGTACCTGATGAACCAGAAGTACCCGATGAGCCGCTTGTTCCGCTTGAACCGCTGCTACCCGATGTTCCTGATGAACCGCTAGAACCGCTTGTACCAGAAGAACCTGATGTTCCGCTAGAACCGCTAGTTCCAGAGCTACCTGATGTGCCAGATGAACCGCTAGAGCCTGAAGTGCCTGATGAACCCGATGAGCCTGAAGTTCCGCTTGAACCACTTGTTCCAGAAGAACCACTACTACCCGATGTTCCTGATGAGCCTGATGAGCCTGAAGTGCCTGAAGAACCGCTAGTTCCGCTTGAGCCAGAACTACCCGATGTTCCACTTGAGCCTGAGCTTCCTGAAGTACCGCTAGAACCGCTAGTTCCTGAAGAACCTGATGTTCCACTAGATCCAGATGAACCTGAAGTACCTGAGCTACCAGAGCTTCCTGATGTACCCGATGAGCCTGAAGTACCCGATGAACCTGATGTTCCTGAAGAACCTGAAGTTCCAGAGCTTCCAGAGCTACCTGATGTGCCTGATGAACCACTGCTACCCGATGTTCCTGATGAACCGCTTGTACCAGATGATCCTGATGTTCCTGATGAGCCACTAGAACCTGATGTTCCAGAGCTGCCACTTGAACCGCTTGTTCCGCTTGAACCAGACGAACCTGAGGTGCCTGATGATCCTGAAGTTCCAGATGAACCTGAAGTACCTGAGCTGCCGCTTGTTCCTGAAGAACCGCTGCTACCTGATGTACCTGAGCTACCTGAACTACCAGATGTTCCAGATGAACCACTTGTACCCGATGATCCGCTAGTTCCTGAAGAACCGCTTGAACCACTTGTTCCGCTAGATCCTGATGAACCTGATGTTCCACTAGATCCTGAAGAACCACTTGTACCTGATGTACCTGATGAGCCACTTGTTCCGCTAGAACCTGAAGTTCCGCTTGAACCACTGCTACCCGATGTTCCACTTGAACCCGATGAGCCTGAAGTGCCTGAGCTACCTGAAGTACCTGATGAACCAGATGTTCCTGATGAACCGCTAGAACCGCTTGTTCCAGAGCTTCCTGAACTACCTGATGTGCCTGATGAGCCTGATGAGCCTGAAGTTCCAGATGAACCGCTGCTACCCGATGTTCCACTAGATCCGCTTGAACCTGATGTTCCGCTTGAACCTGAAGTACCCGATGAGCCGCTTGTTCCTGAAGAACCACTGCTGCCTGATGTACCCGATGAGCCTGAAGAACCGCTTGTGCCAGAAGAACCTGATGTTCCACTTGAACCGCTAGTTCCAGAGCTACCCGATGTGCCTGATGATCCTGAAGATCCTGAAGTACCACTTGATCCTGATGAACCACTTGTACCTGATGATCCTGAAGTTCCAGATGAACCACTTGTTCCTGAACTACCTGAGCTACCCGATGTGCCTGAAGATCCGCTTGAACCTGATGTTCCACTAGAACCGCTAGTTCCGCTTGAACCACTGCTACCCGATGTTCCTGATGAACCCGATGAGCCTGAAGTTCCGCTAGAACCTGATGTTCCAGATGAACCAGATGTTCCAGAAGTTCCGCTGCTTCCGCTTGAACCTGAGGTTCCTGATGAACCTGAAGATCCACTTGTTCCGCTTGAACCACTTGAGCCAGATGTTCCTGAAGAACCTGATGTTCCACTTGAACCTGATGTTCCACTAGATCCTGAAGAACCACTTGTTCCTGAAGATCCAGATGAACCTGATGTACCCGATGAACCGCTTGTTCCTGAGCTACCCGATGTTCCAGATGAACCTGAAGTACCTGATGAGCCTGATGAACCAGATGTTCCTGAAGATCCGCTAGAACCTGAAGTTCCAGATGATCCTGAAGTACCTGAAGAGCCGGATGTTCCTGATGAACCTGAGCTTCCGCTAGTTCCTGATGAACCGCTGCTACCCGATGTTCCTGAACTTCCTGATGTACCCGATGAACCACTTGTTCCTGAAGAACCTGATGATCCACTTGTACCGCTAGATCCGCTAGAACCTGAAGTTCCAGATGATCCTGATGTGCCTGATGAGCCGGATGTTCCAGATGAGCCACTGCTACCTGAAGTACCCGATGAGCCTGAACTACCTGATGTTCCTGAAGAACCACTTGAGCCAGAAGTTCCTGATGAACCGCTTGAACCGCTTGTTCCGCTTGAACCTGATGTTCCTGATGAGCCACTGCTACCCGATGTTCCTGATGAACCTGAGCTTCCGCTAGTTCCTGAAGTACCTGATGTACCTGATGAACCCGAAGTACCAGATGAGCCACTAGTTCCGGAAGAACCACTAGAACCGCTTGTTCCAGAGCTTCCTGAACTACCTGATGTGCCTGATGAACCCGAAGTACCACTTGAACCTGATGTTCCACTTGAACCTGAGCTTCCTGAAGTTCCTGATGAACCTGAAGAACCTGATGTTCCAGATGAACCACTAGTTCCTGAAGAACCAGATGAGCCTGAAGTACCCGATGTTCCAGATGAGCCACTTGAACCAGAAGTTCCACTAGAACCTGATGAACCACTAGTACCCGATGAACCTGATGTTCCAGAAGAACCTGATGTTCCTGATGAACCACTAGAGCCTGATGTTCCTGAAGAACCGCTGCTACCCGATGTACCTGAAGTACCCGATGAACCGCTTGAACCTGATGTTCCTGAAGAACCACTGGTTCCGCTAGTTCCTGATGAACCGCTAGTGCCTGAGCTTCCACTAGAACCTGATGTTCCAGATGTGCCTGAGCTACCCGATGTTCCTGATGAACCTGATGTTCCAGAACTTCCGCTTGAACCGCTAGTTCCTGAAGTACCAGATGAGCCACTAGTTCCACTTGAACCTGAAGTTCCGCTTGAACCACTGCTGCCTGATGTACCCGATGAACCGCTTGAACCGCTTGTGCCAGAAGAACCTGATGTTCCACTTGAGCCTGAAGTTCCAGAGCTACCTGAAGTTCCGCTAGTTCCGCTAGAACCACTGCTACCCGAAGTACCAGATGTTCCAGATGAACCTGATGAGCCTGATGTGCCTGATGTGCCGCTAGTTCCTGAAGAACCTGATGTTCCTGAACTACCTGAGCTACCTGAGGTACCACTTGTACCTGATGAACCCGATGTTCCAGAAGAACCGCTGCTACCTGATGTACCTGAAGTTCCAGATGAGCCTGAAGAGCCACTTGTTCCGCTTGAACCTGAGCTACCTGAAGTACCTGATGTACCCGATGAGCCTGAAGTACCTGATGAACCACTGCTACCTGATGTACCCGAAGTTCCGCTTGAACCTGATGTTCCAGAAGAACCACTAGAGCCTGAAGTACCCGATGTACCACTTGAACCTGATGTTCCTGAAGAACCGCTGCTACCTGATGTTCCTGAAGTGCCTGATGAGCCTGATGAACCCGATGTTCCTGAAGAACCACTTGTTCCGCTAGTTCCTGAAGAACCTGATGTTCCTGAAGAACCTGAAGTTCCAGATGAACCGCTTGAACCGCTAGTACCACTAGTTCCTGATGAACCTGATGTGCCGCTAGAACCGCTAGTACCCGATGTTCCTGAAGAACCACTTGAGCCGCTTGTTCCACTGCTACCACTTGTACCAGATGAACCTGAAGTTCCTGATGAACCTGAACTACCCGATGTGCCTGAAGTACCAGAGCTACCAGATGTTCCTGAGCTTCCTGAAGAACCTGAAGTTCCGCTAGTTCCTGAAGAACCTGAAGTTCCGCTAGTTCCTGAAGAACCTGAAGAACCAGATGTACCTGATGAACCTGAACTACCCGATGTGCCACTAGTTCCTGAAGAGCCAGATGTTCCTGAAGAGCCTGATGAACCAGAGGTACCTGAAGTACCGCTTGTACCCGATGTTCCTGATGAACCACTTGAGCCACTAGTACCTGATGTTCCTGAAGAACCGCTTGTTCCGCTTGAACCTGATGTTCCAGATGAACCACTAGAGCCTGAAGTACCCGATGTACCACTTGAACCGCTAGTTCCAGATGAGCCTGAAGAGCCTGAAGTACCCGATGTACCTGATGAACCTGATGTTCCAGATGAACCAGATGAACCTGAAGTACCGCTAGTTCCTGATGAACCACTTGAGCCAGATGTTCCTGAGCTACCCGAACTTCCAGATGTTCCACTTGTTCCAGAAGAACCGCTAGTTCCACTTGAACCTGATGTTCCAGAACTTCCTGAGCTACCTGAAGTACCTGATGTACCCGATGAGCCTGAAGAACCTGATGTACCCGATGAGCCTGAAGAACCTGATGTTCCAGAGCTACCGGATGTGCCACTAGTTCCAGATGAACCAGATGAACCCGAGGTACCTGAAGTTCCGCTTGAACCTGATGTTCCTGATGAACCACTTGAACCACTAGTACCTGAAGTGCCTGATGTTCCTGAGCTACCAGATGTACCTGAGCTTCCTGATGAACCTGAAGTACCTGATGTACCCGATGAACCTGATGTTCCAGAAGAACCTGAACTACCTGAGGTACCACTTGTACCTGAAGTACCAGATGTACCTGATGAGCCTGATGAGCCTGAAGTTCCACTAGTTCCGCTAGAACCTGAAGTACCCGATGAACCGCTAGTTCCTGATGAGCCAGAAGAACCTGAAGTGCCCGATGTACCTGATGTACCTGATGAACCGCTTGAACCTGATGTTCCAGAAGTTCCTGATGTGCCTGAAGAGCCTGATGTACCCGATGAGCCCGATGAACCTGAAGTACCGCTAGTTCCACTTGAACCACTTGTACCCGATGTTCCTGAACTACCTGAGCTACCCGATGTTCCACTTGTTCCTGAAGAACCTGAAGTACCCGATGAGCCGGAAGTACCTGAGCTACCTGATGAACCTGATGTGCCACTAGTTCCACTTGAACCTGATGTTCCTGAAGAACCAGATGAACCTGATGTACCTGAAGTGCCAGATGAACCACTAGTTCCTGAAGAACCAGATGTTCCTGACGAACCGCTTGAACCTGATGTTCCGCTAGTTCCTGATGAGCCAGATGAACCTGAAGTACCACTTGTTCCTGAAGAACCGCTTGTACCTGAGGTACCTGAACTACCGCTAGTTCCGCTAGAACCGCTGCTACCCGATGTTCCGGATGTGCCTGAAGTTCCAGATGAACCTGATGAGCCTGATGTGCCAGATGTTCCCGAGCTACCCGATGTACCTGAAGTACCTGATGAGCCGCTAGAACCTGATGTGCCTGATGTTCCAGAGCTTCCTGAAGAACCTGAAGTTCCACTTGAGCCTGAAGTACCAGAAGTGCCTGAAGAACCGCTAGTTCCTGATGAACCTGAACTACCGCTTGTTCCTGAAGTACCTGACGAACCACTTGTTCCTGATGTACCACTTGAACCAGATGAACCACTAGTACCTGAAGTACCTGAGCTTCCTGATGTTCCAGAAGAGCCTGAACTACCCGATGTACCTGAAGTTCCAGAAGAACCGCTTGTTCCGCTTGAACCACTTGAACCACTTGTACCAGATGTTCCTGAAGTACCAGAAGTACCAGATGAACCTGAGCTACCTGAAGTTCCACTTGTACCTGATGAGCCACTTGTACCCGAGGTGCCTGAAGAGCCACTTGAACCTGATGTTCCTGAAGTGCCTGAAGAACCTGATGTACCACTTGAACCCGATGTTCCAGAAGAACCACTTGAACCTGATGTTCCGCTAGTTCCGCTTGAACCTGAGCTTCCTGAAGTACCCGATGTACCTGAGCTACCCGATGTGCCTGAAGTTCCTGAAGAACCTGATGTACCTGAGCTACCCGATGAACCTGAAGTACCCGATGTACCTGAAGAACCACTTGAGCCACTAGTACCTGATGTACCACTTGAACCCGATGTTCCTGATGAACCTGAAGAGCCAGAAGTACCGCTTGTTCCTGAAGAACCGCTAGTTCCTGAAGTTCCACTTGAACCGCTAGAACCACTTGTACCTGATGTTCCAGAGCTTCCTGAAGAACCTGAAGTTCCAGAAGAGCCTGATGAACCTGAAGTACCAGAGGTGCCACTAGAACCTGATGTTCCAGAAGAGCCACTGCTACCTGAAGTTCCACTAGTACCTGATGTACCTGAACTACCGCTTGTTCCTGAGGAACCACTTGAGCCAGAAGTACCTGAAGTACCCGATGTGCCTGATGAGCCAGATGAACCTGAAGTACCACTTGTACCTGAGGTACCTGAGCTACCACTAGTTCCGCTAGAACCGCTGCTACCTGAAGTACCCGATGTTCCAGAAGAACCTGATGTGCCTGATGTGCCTGAAGAACCTGAGCTACCTGATGTACCTGAAGTACCAGATGAACCGCTAGTTCCACTTGAACCTGATGTTCCTGAAGAACCGCTTGTTCCACTTGAACCACTTGAACCAGAGGTACCTGATGTTCCAGATGAACCTGATGTTCCTGAAGTTCCGGATGAACCGGATGAACCTGAAGTACCGCTTGAACCGCTTGTACCTGATGTACCTGAGCTGCCCGATGTTCCTGAGCTTCCTGAAGAACCCGATGTGCCTGAAGTACCTGAGCTTCCTGAAGTTCCGGATGAACCTGATGAACCACTTGTACCTGAGGTACCGCTTGTGCCACTTGAGCCAGATGAACCTGAAGTACCCGATGTACCCGATGAACCACTTGTTCCTGAAGTACCTGATGAACCTGAAGAACCTGAAGTTCCTGATGTGCCTGAAGTTCCTGAACTACCTGATGTACCTGAAGAACCAGATGAGCCACTTGTACCTGATGTACCCGATGTGCCACTAGATCCTGAAGAACCAGATGAACCTGAACTACCTGATGTGCCTGATGTACCTGATGTACCACTAGAACCACTAGTTCCGCTAGAACCTGAACTACCTGAAGTACCAGATGTGCCGTTAGTTCCTGAGGTTCCTGAAGAACCACTTGAACCTGATGTGCCTGAGCTACCTGATGAACCTGAAGTTCCACTGGTTCCTGATGAACCGCTAGAGCCTGAAGTTCCTGAAGTTCCAGACGAACCAGATGAGCCTGAAGTTCCTGAAGAACCTGAGCTTCCTGATGTGCCTGAGGTACCTGATGTGCCTGATGAGCCACTAGAACCGCTAGTACCACTTGTTCCAGAAGAGCCTGATGTACCGCTAGTTCCAGAAGAACCGCTTGTACCAGACGAGCCTGAAGAACCAGAAGTTCCAGACGTTCCAGATGAACCTGATGAACCGCTTGTACCAGATGTACCACTTGTACCTGATGAACCTGAAGTTCCGCTAGTTCCTGAAGAACCTGATGAACCGCTTGTTCCTGATGTTCCTGAGCTACCTGAAGTACCCGAAGTACCTGATGAGCCTGAAGATCCTGATGTACCTGAGGTTCCTGATGAACCTGAAGTGCCACTACTACCACTAGATCCTGAAGTACCAGAGGTACCATTAGTACCTGATGTGCCTGAAGATCCAGAACTACCACTTGTGCCTGAAGTACCGCTAGTTCCAGAAGAACCGCTAGTACCTGATGTTCCTGATGAACCTGATGAGCCAGAAGTTCCTGAAGAACCACTTGAACCTGAAGTTCCTGATGTTCCTGAAGAACCGGATGTTCCTGATGTGCCTGAAGAGCCGCTTGTACCAGACGAGCCTGAAGAACCACTAGTTCCTGAAGTACCGCTAGTACCTGAAGAACCGCTTGTGCCTGAAGAACCAGATGAGCCTGATGTACCTGAAGTACCATTTGTACCACTTGTTCCTGATGAACCACTTGAACCTGAAGTTCCGCTAGTTCCAGAAGAACCGGATGAACCAGATGTACCAGATGTGCCTGATGAGCCACTAGAGCCGCTAGTACCGCTTGTTCCTGATGAACCGCTGGTTCCTGATGTGCCAGAAGAACCGCTTGTACCAGACGAACCAGATGAACCTGAAGTTCCTGATGTGCCTGATGAACCTGAAGAACCACTAGTACCTGAGGTACCAGAAGTTCCACTTATACCTGAAGTTCCAGAAGAACCACTAGAGCCTGATGTTCCACTTGTTCCTGAAGAACCTGAAGAACCTGATGTTCCTGAAGTTCCGCTTGAACCGCTTGAACCTGATGTGCCTGATGTGCCTGAAGTACCAGATGAACCTGAGCTTCCAGATGTACCAGAAGTACCACTATTACCTGAGGTTCCGGATGTACCACTTGAACCTGAAGAGCCTGATGTGCCACTAGTACCTGAATTACCTGATGTACCGCTAGTACCAGATGAACCTGAAGAACCAGAAGTACCTGATGTTCCTGAGGTTCCTGATGAACCGCTTGAACCACTTGTACCGCTAGTACCTGAATTACCTGAGGTTCCGCTTGTTCCTGATGAACCGCTTGAGCCTGAAGTACCTGATGTACCGCTTACACCTGAAGTTCCGCTAGTTCCTGATGAACCAGATGAACCAGAAGTTCCACTAGTACCTGAAGTTCCGGAAGAACCCGAACTACCACTTGTACCAGAAGAACCGGAAGAACCTGATGTACCGCTTGTACCAGAAGTTCCACTTGAACCAGAAGAACCACTAGTACCTGAAGTGCCACTATTACCTGAGGTACCTGATGTACCTGAAGAGCCGGATGAGCCTGAAGTACCGCTTGTTCCGCTATTACCTGAGGTACCTGATGTACCACTAGAGCCTGAAGAACCAGAGGTTCCAGAAGTGCCACTAGTACCTGAAGTTCCGGATGAACCGGATGAACCTGAAGTACCTGAAGTACCACTTACACCTGAAGTTCCGCTTGAACCACTGGAACCTGATGTGCCAGATGTACCTGAGGAACCTGAGGTTCCGCTAGTTCCTGATGAACCACTTGAACCTGAAGTACCACTAGTACCGCTATTTCCAGAAGTACCTGATGTACCACTAGAGCCTGAAGAGCCTGAAGTTCCAGATGTGCCAGAATTTCCGGATGTACCACTTGTTCCACTAGATCCGCTTGAACCGCTAGTTCCAGAAGTACCTGAGTTGCCTGAAGTACCACTTGTTCCACTTGAACCTGATGAGCCTGAAGTGCCTGATGTGCCTGATGAACCACTAGAGCCTGATGTACCTGAAGTACCAGAGTTTCCAGAAGTACCACTTGTACCTGAAGAACCTGAACTACCTGATGTACCAGAAGTACCACTTGTTCCGCTAGTTCCTGATGAACCTGAAGAGCCGCTAGTACCGCTTGTACCACTATTACCTGAAGTACCGCTTGTGCCACTTGAGCCTGAAGAGCCTGATGTGCCACTAGTACCTGAATTACCTGATGTACCGCTAGTTCCAGAAGAACCTGATGAACCAGAAGTACCACTTGTACCTGAGTTACCAGAAGTTCCACTAGTTCCTGATGAACCAGATGAACCTGAGGTACCGCTTGTACCACTATTACCTGAGGTTCCAGAAGTTCCAGATGAACCACTTGAACCACTTGTACCTGAAGTACCTGAAGAACCTGATGTACCATCTACACCAGATATACCTGAAGTACCTGATGAACCGCTTGAACCGCTTGTTCCTGAAGTACCTGAGGTACCTGATGTACCGCTAGTTCCTGATGAACCAGAAGAGCCTGATGTACCTGAAGTACCACTATTTCCTGAAGTACCCGAAGTGCCAGATGAGCCTGAGCTTCCTGAAGTACCGCTTGTACCTGATGAACCACTTGAACCTGAAGTTCCAGAAGTTCCACTATTACCTGAGGTACCAGATGTTCCTGAGGAACCTGAAGAGCCGGAGGTACCACTAGTACCGCTATTTCCTGAAGTTCCAGAAGTTCCAGATGAACCACTTGAACCGCTTGTTCCTGAAGTACCTGAGGTACCTGAGGTGCCACTAGAACCTGAAGAACCAGAAGTTCCAGATGTACCCGAATTGCCTGAAGTTCCACTAGTTCCCGATGAACCTGAAGAACCTGATGTACCGCTTGTACCTGAATTGCCTGAGGTTCCAGATGTTCCTGATGAACCACTTGAACCTGAAGTTCCAGAAGTTCCACTATTACCTGATGTGCCGCTTGTGCCTGATGAACCACTTGAACCACTTGTACCTGATGTACCTGAAGTTCCAGAGGTTCCAGAAGTACCAGATGTTCCTGAAGAACCTGAAGAACCGCTAGTTCCACTTGAGCCTGAAGAACCGCTTGTACCATCTATACCAGAAATACCAGAAGTTCCAGATGAACCAGAACTGCCCGAAGTACCTGATGTACCACTATTTCCTGAAGTACCGCTAGTTCCGGATGAACCTGAAGAACCGCTTGTACCACTTGTGCCTGAATCGCCGGAAGTACCACTAGTACCAGATGAACCTGATGAACCTGAAGTTCCGCTAGTTCCTGAATTACCTGATGTACCACTAGTTCCGGATGAACCTGATGAACCTGAAGTTCCGCTAGTTCCTGAATTACCTGAAGTTCCAGAGGTTCCGGATGAACCAGAAGAACCACTTGTTCCAGAGGTTCCACTATTACCTGAAGTTCCAGAGGTTCCTGATGAACCGCTAGAACCTGATGTACCGCTTGTACCTGAGTTACCTGAGGTTCCAGATGTTCCTGAAGAACCAGATGAGCCTGATGTGCCACTTGTGCCTGAGTTACCTGAGGTTCCAGATGTTCCTGATGAACCACTTGAACCTGAAGTTCCAGAAGTTCCATTATTACCCGAGGTGCCAGAAGTTCCGGACGAACCAGAACTGCCTGATGTACCAGAGGTACCACTATTCCCTGATGTTCCTGAAGTTCCCGACGAACCGGACGAACCACTTGTTCCGGAAGTACCAGCATTACCTGAAGTTCCTGAGGTACCACTAGAACCTGAGGAACCACTAGTTCCAGAAGTTCCACTATTACCCGAGGTGCCAGAAGTTCCGGACGAACCAGAACTGCCTGATGTACCAGAGGTACCACTATTTCCCGATGTTCCCGAAGTTCCTGACGAACCCGAACTACCGGAAGTGCCTGAAGTGCCTGAACCACTAGTTCCACCAGTAATGTTTACTAACACTCCGTTAGAACCAGAAGTAGTTACTACTACACCGGAGCCGCTAAAGTTAATATTTGCGGCGTTTTTAACAACTAAAGAACCGGTATAATAAATATCATTTTGAACTAAATCGTCAAAAAAGTTTTGGATTTCAATCTGGTATCCGGCAGCATCTGAGCCTGCTGGTAAATCTGTAATACCAGTAATACCTGATTTAGAAAAAATAGGAGGTAATTCTTCATTAGTACTAACAGCTACTATAGGAAGAATGGTTGAGGTAACTGAAAAAAAGTCTCCGCTTTGGGCTTGAGTTTGACTAGCTTCACTCCAAGTAACATAAAAAGATATTTTTCCAATAGAATTATTTCTATATGTTACATCGGTAATATCGTATTTATGAAATCTACCAGGAATAATAATTCCAGCGGAGTTAGCTGCTTGTCCTAATATAGCATATGTTGGAGGAATAGAATAATCAGGATCTTGGCTACCAGTAATATCATTTGGGTCGACAAGACCTTGAGGATCATACATAGAGGCTGATCTAACGTAGTATTGACCCTCCATAGGCTGAACTCTAGCTAATTGATTAGTTCCATTTGCTGAGGGGAAATCTGCTACAGTAATTGTTGAAGCTCCAACATCAACTGCTGTAACTATAGTAGCTGTAGGCATATAGGTAGAAGCAATAAGTTGTTGACCAACTCTAATTTCTTCAATACCTTCATATCCAGCAACATTAACTACATTTGTAATAGTTTTAGAAGCAGTGTTAAAGTCACCTCTAATACGAATAAATCCATTATTAAAAGTACCACTTCCACTACCAAACGAGGAAAAACTTGAAATTTTTCCGTAAAAAAGTTGTCTTGCCATTTATTTTATCTTAAAGTATTTAAAATCCAGATTTTGTTATAAATATTAAAAAAAAGAGCCCTAAAATGGGCTCTTAAAAAGTCTTTGTAGAACTTTTTTATGAATTTTTAGAAATTTAAAGTAATCATTACTGAACCAAATGTATCTAAACCTCCAGAAAGACTATAAACATTATGGTTAGAAGTTGTACTAAATTGAACAGTAGCTGATGATAACCAACTTGAGTTAACACCACCTACGTTATAAGCCATTAAGTTGGGAGGAACTCTTGTATTTAAAGCACTGTTTTTACCAGCACCATTAGTAATAGCATTTGAAGGTACTGTTAGTGTTTTAGGATCTGTTTCTGAGTTGTTAATAAAAATAACCATAGACATCATCTGAACATTACCTGCTGAAGGGGCTTCAACAGTAATATTGGCATCATCTAAAGTAGAAATATCAAAAGCAGGAATGTAAACACCATCAGTACCACTAGTAGCACCTGAGTTAACAGCATTTGTAATGTCGAATGAGTTAGCGGCTACGTTACTGATTGTACTATAAACATAATCAGTATCACCCATGTTTCTAACAACTACATAATCATTATTTGCTAATCCATGAGCAGTTGAAGTAATAGAAATTATAGTACCTGAACGAGTCCAGCTTAATCCACTTTCAATATTACCAGCGGACATTACTTGTGCTTTGTCTGAACCGCTAGTAACTTCATATCTAACTACATTATTGTATGGAGTACCACCTCCGGCACCTGCTATACCTTGAGCACCAGTAATACCTTGAATACCTTGGGCACCAGTTGTGCCTTGAGTTCCAATTCCTTCTATACCTTGAATACCTTGGGCACCAGTTGTACCTTGAGTACCTTCAGCACCCTGTAAGCCTGTTATACCTTGAACACCTTGAGCACCTGTTGTACCTTGTGCTCCTGTGTCGCCTGTAATGCCTTGAATGCCTTGTGTTCCAGTAGCACCTTGGGTACCTGTTGTACCTTGAGCACCTGTGTCGCCTGTAATACCTTGGATACCCTGAGTGCCATCAGTCCCTTGGGTACCAGTTGTACCTTGAACACCTTGAGCACCTGTTGTACCTTGTGCTCCTGTGTCGCCTGTAATGCCTTGAATGCCTTGTGTACCTGTAGTACCCTGTGTTCCTGTATCACCGGTAATGCCCTGGATACCTTGAGCACCTTCAGTACCTTGAGTACCAGTAGCACCTTGGGTACCAGTTGTACCTTGAACACCTTGAGCACCTGTGTCTCCTGTTGTACCTTGAACACCTTGTGTTCCATTAGCACCTTGGGTACCTGTTGTACCTTGTGTTCCCGTATCACCTGTAATACCTTGTATACCTTGAGCACCTTCAGCACCTTGAAGACCTGTTGCTCCTTGAACACCATCAGCACCAGTAATACCTTGAATACCTTGGGCACCAGTGTCTCCTGTAGTGCCTTGTGTACCATCAGCACCTTGTAAACCTGTTATACCTTGAACACCTTGAGCACCTGTTGTACCTTGTGCTCCTGTGTCGCCTGTAGCTCCTTGAGTACCAGTAGCACCTTGAATACCATCGGCACCTGTTATACCTTGAACACCTTGAGCACCTGTTGTACCTTGTAAACCATCTGTACCTTGTGTTCCGGTAGCACCTTGAGTACCAGTAGTGCCTTGAATGCCTTGAGCACCTGTATCACCTGTAGTGCCTTGTGTTCCGGTAGCACCTTGAGTACCAGTAGTACCTTGTGTTCCGGTATCGCCTGTAATGCCTTGTATACCTTGAGCACCATCTGTACCTTGTGTTCCAGTAGCGCCTTGAGTACCTGTTGTACCTTGAACACCATCGGCTCCAGTAATACCTTGAATACCTTGAGCACCGTCAGCTCCATTAGCACCTTGGGTACCTGTTGTACCTTGTGTTCCATCGGCACCAGTAGTACCTTGAACACCATCAGCACCTGTTGTACCTTGAGAACCAGTTGTTCCTTGAGCACCATCGGCACCATCAGCACCTGTTGTACCTTGAACACCTGTTGTACCTTGAGCACCCCTAATTCCCTGGATACCTTGGATACCTTGGATACCTTGTGTACCACTACCTCCGCCACCTGATAATTCAATAGTGGCTACAGAACCAGCAATAGTAACACTATCTACTGCAGAACCGCTAAAGTTAAGAGTAGTAGCACTACCTACAGCACTACCATTTTCTTGAACTATAACACTTCCACCTGCTCCAGTATCAACAGCAGGATAAACGTTATCATCGGCATCTTTAATATAAAGTCTTCCGGAATCTGCTGGATTAGAAAATATAGCAACCGAACCAGAGGCTGGTAGGGATACACTTCCTGAGGGGGTTGATTGTTGATTTATTTGGGCCACTTCTTAATTTATTTATAAATATTAAACATCTTATAAAAATTCATCTCCTACTATTAAATATCCATTATTAGTAATAGTTCCATCATTAACTAAAAGGTATTCTATTTGTAACAAACCATGTGTAAAAATGTCAGTTCCAGGGATTTGACTTCCTCCATTAATTTTAACGGTTCCGAAATTGTAAAAATCATATCCTACTAATTGTTGGTTTTCTTGAACAGTTAAAGTCTGACCTGCGTATAGAACACGAGGTAATGTTGCGTTTCCAGTGGAAGAAGGTTGTTGATAAACACCAACCGGGACTTGATCTAAAAATCTTACGTATGCCATTAATTTAGTAGGTCTATCTCTATATAAATATTAAATTGTTAAATCAGATTAATCTTTTATATGAAAAACTTTAATTGCCTTTAGCTTCAGCTATACCTTCGGGAGAATCAGGAAAAACAATTCTATCTTTTGTTACTACTCCATCGTAATAAGCCGGATTTGAAGAAGCTTCCATTGAAAAAACTACTTTAGTTGTATTTGAGAATTTCTTTAAAGCAGTAACATCTTTTTGGAGTATTTCTGGGATAATGTATCCATTTAATTTAATGTCAAAAGTACTTCTTACTATTCGTTCATCATTTTCAGCTAATTCAGTTTGGAAACCAAAAGAATCGATCATTGCTTTAAATTGATAACGCTGTGGGTTACCCCAATACGAATCAGAAGCATATTCCATAGATTCAACTATTTTGTTTAATTGTTCTACATAGTAAGTAAAAGCAATACATTCGTAAGTTACAGTAACATAATCAGGAACAACTACAGCATAATACTGATGTTGGGGAGCTCTATTGGATAATACTTTAAAATTATCGTAAGCATTTCTTTGAGTATATTGTTTTGTAAATACTCCAAAATTGTTAGGATAATTAGCATCTAATTTATTAGCTATACTTCTATTTTTAGTTATATCTGTTCTTTTGAACATAATCAAAGGAGCCATAATTTTACCCTTTTGATCTCTATAATATCCATCTTTTTGATATGATTTCCATTTTTCGGGAGAACCATATATTACAGGAACGGGTAAACGAACTCCGTTTTGAATTACTGAGGGTTGGATTACATTTTCAAAATAGTAAAATACGGCTTCATCAATATCTTGAAGACCAACACTAAATGGTTTAACAGTATCTCCTTTAAAAGATGTATTTAACGCTCTATTATTTTGGGGAGTTTGAGTATCTAAATTAGGATTCCCTGCCTGTTTATCATAAGGTATGATTTGCTCATTAGAGAGTTGTTTTTGGGTTTTTGGTATAGGTTTTCTAACTTGACTCATTATAATCTTGATAATTCTATGTTTACTCTATCAGATGGAGTATAATGTGCTTCGCAAATTACTGAAACATTATATCCAAACTGACCTAAATCTGTTTCGTAGGGGTTGTCGTTATTAGCATCCAAATAAGGATAATCGGGATCTTTGCCTACAAAGAATTGGGTTGTATTAACGTTGTCAATTTCCCAATATCCGTTTTGCCACATTACTATATCGCCTACATCTGGACGGAGGTTAGCATCTACTAAATCGTCTCTTAAAAATCTAAATTTAATAGGCCAATTAAAACCAACACCAAAATCATCTACCGGAGATGTTTGGTCTGAAACTTCAATTAGTGAAAATAGCAATACAGGATCAGCAAAATTCCTTCCTGTAGAAGTTTCGCCGTACATATTTACTTTTGTTGTTGTAACATTATACTTATAAAACACTACTTGTTCAGAAATAATTTTCCACATTAGTTCGCGGTTAACGAATCTAAACATAGAAATATCTCTCATTTGTCCGTATAGTGCCATATTATCCTATAAAAATTGTCATTGGTACCTGGTTGATTTCTTGTACACGTGCTGCGGATTCTGCTGCTCTTCTTTCTAATAATGATTGGCGGGAAGTTTGGTCAAAATATTCTCTTAATCTTGTAATTAAAGCTTCTTGAGTAGCAACACCTTGTGTAACTAAACTATCACCATTTAAAGTTACTTCCGCTCCGGGAATTGGTATTTGAGAGTATTTGTTACGAGTTAGACCTAACATTTCTTTAGCTTTAGCTAAAGTATATTCAAAAATCCAACTTCTACCAATTGAATTAATTTTAGAATATGTTGGATTTAAATAAGGAGCATTAGATGTATTACTAATTTTATTAGTACCATCTGAAAAAGCAGCATCAATTCTATCTTGAACTTTAATAAAATCAAATACTAAATATTGACCATAATATAAATCATTAGCTCCATCATCAATAAAATCAGCTCCTGTTAAACCAGTTCCGGGAACTGGAAATACTGAAATAATGTTATTAATAATGTTAAAAGTATAATTATTAAAATCAACGGTATTAGCCATTTCAATTGCCTGGATGTTTTGCATAACAAAACTAGTAGGCATCATCAAATAATTTGAATAGCCATAACCCATTCCATAAACACCAGCTGCTGGAACTCCTCCTAAACCTCCAGGACCTGTTCCTAAGAAGGGAGAATAGAACATATTAATTGCTGGGGGGCATTCATAAAATACATTTTTAATCTCAATACCACCTGTAATATTATTATCAAGGGCCCATTGAGCTAAATCATAAGTTTGAACTCCAGGGGTAAGGGTTAATCGACCTTTATACCAAGTTACATTACCTCCAGCACCTGCTTCTTCACCATATTGTTGAGATAATCTAACAATAGAAGCCATTGTAGGAGTAAATACAGAATTATTTACATCAATTTGAGTAGAAGCATCTTCTAAAGATAAATAATTATCTCTTAATTGAAAAGCATATAATTCGTTTCCGTATACAGTTACTGCTTCTTCGAAAGCAGCAAAAAAGTTAATTTGTTGTAATTCAACGTTTTCAATAGGATATCCTAAATGTAAAGCACAAAAATTAGAAACTTTGTTAGCATCCGATTGGAACTGAAAATCATTATCATAAAATCCAAAAGGGGTTGGTGGGGGCCAATTACCATTAACATAGTAATCATGGTATACTTGAGCAAAAGATGCTGAGCCTGGCCAAATAGGAATTACAGTAGATGCCATAATTATTTTTGTTATAAATATGAAAAAAAAGGGTTCCAATTTAGGAACCCTTTATATATTTATTTTTATTTTTTAAAATTAACTTCTTACACAAAGAACTTTGGAATTTGATCCTGCAGATCCAGATAACCATAATTGACCTCCAATAGAAGGTTCGGTAGTTGGAAGCAAGGCAGTATTAATTTCAATTGTTGATTTTGTAAATTTCCACACAGTTGTATTTATACCGCTATCAAGTAATTCAATACGTAGTTGAGGGGCACTAGCATTAGTTTCTTTAGCAATAATACGTCCCGCTCCACCTTGATAACTTAAAATTAATTGTTGAGAGGTTTCGTTATCAGGTCTACCAATAGCAAACCCAATATTAGCAGAATCTGATGTAGGGACAACAGCCGGAGCTAAGGTATTTGCTCCCACATATATGGTAGATCTGTCAAAAAGTAAATCATGACTATCAAATGTAGTATCTCCATTATCAAAATAATTATATCCCTTTGTATAAAGTGAGTAATCGTAAGTAAAACCTTCGTCAAATATTGCTACTGCTGAGTTTTGAGAGGGGGTTCCTGTAGTATATCCCATCTGTGTTTTTCCTTTTACAGTTAGCAGGTCGGCATTATCATTTCCTAAGTTTGTATTTCCAGTTACTGATAAAGAACCAGTAATTTCAGCATTTCCAGTATAAGGGAAAGCTGATCCTCCGGATGAGCCTGTATCTACAGTTATATCAAAAGTGCTTGCATCACCTTTAGTAAAGGTAATAGTATTTAAAGAAACAGAGGCAGTTATTAATAAACTTCCAGTATCAGTAGAAGCTGAACCTGTGTCTATAGTTACATCAAAAGTGCTTGCATCACCCTTAGTAAATGTAATTACGTTTAAGGCGGCCGAAGCAGTTGTTACTAAACTTCCGGTATCAACAGCCGAACCTGTATCTACAGTTATATCAAAAGTACTTGCATCGCCTTTAGTAAACGTTATTACGTTTAAAGCGGCCGAAGCAGTTGTTACTGAGTCAGATGCGCTTCCAGTTATATCTGCTGTTATCCCTTCAGTTACTATTAACGATCCTGTAATAGCATGAGATCCTGTAAAGTATCTAAAATTGTTATCTAATTCGGTGATAGTTAGTGCTTCACCTTTTTCCGATCTATAAGTTAATGCCATGGTCTAAAGTTTATTATAAATATTATGAAGAAGCTACAAAGTATTCTAATTGAATATTTCCTAATCGAGATTTTGCCATTATTGAATCCAAGGTAGAAAATGATGAATAATATAACTGATCAACATAATCCCCTTCAACATATTGATTAGAATTGGATGAGTCAAAATAAGCATTAGCGAACATTAAACTTTTACCAGCATCTAATTGAAATAGGGTTTCATCTTCACCTGTTTGAATTAAGTAGATATCACATGCTGTAGTTTTATCTAAATTAGTAATTCTAATATATTTAACAGTATCTCGTACAAATGAGCCTGCTACTTGTTGAGATTCACTATCAACAAAAGCTAGGATTTGTTGACCACTTCCACTAAAAGTAGGCCCAATAGTGTCTGTTCTTCTTTGAACCTGATTGACTCCTGTAATAATTTTAGTGTTGAGAGCTGTCTCAACATTATTATTAGGTAATACTATAGTTTCTTGTATAGTTACGGTTAAATTAGCCATGATATATTATAAATATCACCTTTTTGAAGCTCCGTTAGTTCCTGATGTACCTAAGGTTAATCCTTTTTCATATGCTTCATTATACAGATCAATTAATGCTTCTACAATATCATCTCTGTGATTTTGTTTTAGAGTAATTGCGGCTAATCCTTTAATTTTTTTAGCAGCAGCATATAAAAATTTAAATCCAGAATCGCGTTTTTGTTTTAAGTCAACCTGAGCATCGTCTCCACAAACTATCATTTTAGATCCTTTACCTATACGGGTAACAATCATTTCCATTTGTTCATGTGTTACGTTTTGAGCTTCGTCAACAATTATTACAGAATTTACAAAGGTTCTACCTCGCATAAATGATACAGGTACAATTTCTACTAAACCATCGTTTATACATTTTTCTACTTTATCTTTATCATAAAGTAAAAACATGTTTTGATAAATAGGTTGTACCCAAGGATCCATTTTTTCTCGTAAATCCCCTGGTAGGAATCCAATGTCTTCTTTTGATACAGTAGGACGAGTGATTATAACCTTTTCACAATCTTTTATAAATAGTTTTTCAAGAGCAATTTGACAAGCAAGTAAAGTTTTACCTGAACCTGCTGCTCCTGCTAATAAAGTAATTGTGTTTTCTAAAATTTTAGCTTTAGCTTCTTTTTGTTCTTCGTTTAATTGGATTTTAAAGCGAATTGGATTTTTTGGTTTTCTTTTCTCTTTGAAGATCTCGTCTTCATGATGATTAGAGGTCATAATTTTTGAAATTGATTTTTACTAATTTATCAAGTCCAGCGTTAACATGCATAGCATCATCTAACACTGTCTCGAATTCGAATCTCTTATCTAGCGGTAATACTAGATCAACTTGAGAACCCCACCTAATTAGACTAAATCTTTCGTTTTGAGCACAAAGATCTAATTGCTTCTTAAATGGAGCAATCACGTTTACGTCTTCATCTGCTATTTGTAATAAATAATAAGTATAATTTAAAGAAGGAACATATATTTGATTAAACATACGTTCGTTATATTTTAAGTATTCCATGTTAGCTGGATTGATAACTTTATTCAAGATATCTTTTTCAGTAGCTAACATTGGTTTATTTGTTGATTCAATAGGTTCTAAATGTTCATAAGTTAATATTCCTCCATAAGGAATTCTGTTAATATGAACATCATAAAATGACATAAAAATACCAATCACTAAAGATGGTTTATCATATTCGTCATCACCCATAACATTTTTTAAGGTATAATTCATACCTTTAATTTCAACAACAGCCTCATCAGGTTGTACTACTTTTTGATATAAAATAGTTCCGTCAGCAGGACTATAAAAATGTTCGTAATCTATATAATTGGGTCTAATAGGATCTCTAAAAAAGAAAGTATTAGATAAATCACCAACAGGAAGTTTTTGTAATTCTTTAACTTCCCCTCCTAACCATTCTTTTAATGTTTGTGCCATTATAGTAAAGATTTAGAATGGTCAACTCTATTTAAGTGCATTACCATACAAGACAACATAGCACCTGATTTCATGTATTCTGATAAGTTGAATATTACAGGTTCCATACCTGCATCAGAACAAATCTTTTCTAATGATTTAATTTTATGAACTTCACCTTCATAATATTCATGAGATTTTTTAAGTTCTGAAATGTTTGAAGCACATAAAATCATATTTCCCATACGTACAGAGTTAGTCATTCCTCCCAAGGCATCCTCAACATCTACGTCTATAATTTCAGTATGTTGTTCTATAGCGCGTATTTCCTCAGGATCATACAATTCAGTACAAACTAATGTTTGATCGGTATTTAATGGGAAAATAGAACAATCCAAATGATATAAATATTCATCAGTCATAGCAACTTTGATAATATTCATATTAAATTGTTCTTCCATCCACTCGTAAGATCTAATATTTGAACGAATACCATAACCTCCAATATAAACATTATCGTAAAGGTATTTAATATCGGCTTCACCTTCCCATTTGTGTGGAGAAATATGAGTATCATAACCCATAGCTTCAAAAAAGTGCTTACCAGCCCACTCTTCACCTTTACGAGGTTCTGAAGTAAAATTAGATAATAAGATTTTGTTTGAATCCGTAATATGAGGTAATTGTAAACCTAAATTAGCTACATACACTTGGTCTTGATAATTACCTTCTGAGGGTAATAAATGAACTAAGGATTGACCAGCCATAAAGTTATACAAGTCCATAAATTGCTTATATGCTTTAGGTCTATTAATTGTTAATTCTTCATCTGTTAACTCTTGCATCCAGATGTTGTTAGGATCCGCTGTTGATAGCGAAAAGGGGAAGTTCATTACATAACTTTGTAATTGTAACTGACTTGGGGTCTCTTTCATTTTTATAACATTAATTAAACTTATTGTTCTACTATACATATTACCTAGGTCTAGGTAAGTAGAAAAAACCAATAAAAAAAGCCCCGCTTTCGCGGGGCTCTTTTATTTTGTTTATCCTTTAGTTAAGATTAGATGGTGTTCAAACCATTAACATAAACCTTACCATAGAATTCAGGACGCAACATCTTCTTAGCGTAACGAGTCATGATGCCTTTTCTTGGAGTGAAGGTATCAGGATCGTACACTAAAGGAGTCATGATCAATGGAATGTAAGGAGCGTATACAGCACCAGTTTCCAAGAATTGTGAACCCTTGTAACCCATCAAGATCAAGTTTTCAGTCATGTATGGGTTCTTGTAAACCTTGTAACGACCGTTAACTGTACCAACTTTCTGTACACCGAAAGCGTACTCTTCTTGAGCAGCATCGCCGTTAGAAGTTGAAGCAAATCCAGGGATTGATTCTAAGATAGTAGCTACAGTTGGAGAAGTTACTAAGAAGTTTGCACCACCACGTAAAGTTAACTGGTGAATCTTGTTAGATACTTTCTGGATCTTGGTACCCAAAGTTTGGAACCACTGACCCTGAGTGTTGTAGTAGCTAGAAGTACCGAAAGTACCAGCTGAATCAATAGTTACGTTGCTAATAGCAGACCAGTACTCAGTAGCAGCAGCAGCATCTTCGATCAACATATCTAAGATTTCCAAATCAATTTCCATTGAAATGTACTCACTCATGATGTTAGTCAATTCAGCTTCAGCATCGATGTTCTGGTAAGCAGCTAAGTCTTGAGCAAATTCAGGAGTCCAAACAGCTTTCAACTTCTTAGTCTTAGCTGTGATTGGTGAAGATTGCATCTTAACGTTGATTTCAGGGATTTCGATCTGAGAAGTGTTTGAATAGTTAGAAGGAACTGAGAAAGAACCTGAAGCTTCAAAATCACCACGACCTGAGTAAGGTAATGAACCAGTGTTTTCACCGGAAGTTACACCACTTGTAGTGTTGTCATAGTTACCATTCTTTTGGTAAAGAACTACAGAAGCTGTAGGTACACCACTAGCGCTTACATAGAAAGTAATAGTATTAGCGGTATAGTTGAAAGTAGTGAATTGATTTAATACTTCTTCAATGTTAGTTAACGTACCTTGTAAGGCAAAACCACGAACGGCGTCCATATCAAAAGCAGGTAAGTTTGTAGTAGCGCTTGACAATACCATTTTGTAGATATTACCAGCATCTAAAGAAGCTGAAAAATCAGAATCCATGTTCAATTGATCCCAATTTGCCATACCCAACACAGCTGGAGCTAAAGTAAGACCAGAAGCAGTGAATGCGTTAGTAGCATAAGTGAAACGACCTTCAGGACCACCATACAAACCACCTACAGGAGCAGGAGTAGAGAAGGGGAACTGACCAGTAGTATCACGATTGCCATACAAAGAAGTACCAGCAGTGAAAGGATTCTTAGTGTTTCCGTATTGGAAATCCAAGAAGAATACAAGACCTGAGGGCATGTTCATAGGTTGAACTGAAACGAATTCTTTAGCTACGATGGTACCGAATACCTTACGTACTAAAGGCAACGCAATACCAGCCCAGTTCTCACCTTCAGTACCAGAGGTAAAGTAAGAGTCAGAAGAGATTACGTTGGTTTCAGTTACTAATTGCTTGGCTTGGTTTTCTAACAAGATAGACATGTTATTTTTTTCAACCTCACCTAAGCCTTCCAATAAGCCAGTTTTAGCCCATTTACCGGCTAATCTAGCAGCGTCGCTTTGCAAGTTCTTCCATGAACCAGCAGCGCTTTCTAATAATTGTTTTACTTGTGACATTTTTGTTTTTGTTTTTTTTTTTGTTTAAATTATTTAATACCGGCTAATTTTTGCCATCTTGTAACCTGGTCATTGGCTTCCATAATTGGTTTCTTAGTAGCTACACCAGCAGCTTTAGAAGCACCACCATGGATTAATGACTCATTCATAGGAGCTTTCTTAGCAGTCATTCCCTCATTCAAGGTTTCGAATACTAATTCGGCTTCTTTAACACTAGCAGCTTTATCAAAAGCAGCTAATACTTTTACCTTTTGAGCTTCGCTCAAATTTTTAGCTTTGAAGATTTTGTTAGTGTAAAGTAACTTAGCGTTGAATAAATTAACTTCGGCTAATTCTTCTTTGATAGTAGAAATAGTTTTGTAAGCTTCCTCTAATTCAGCTTTCATTTCATTTGTTTCTTCAGTTTCAGCTACAGAGTTCTTTTCAGCAACTTTCTTTAAGAAAGATTTAATTTTTTCACCACCTACTTTAATAATCATTAAAATAATAGGTAATGATAATCCAAAAGCAGTTACTAAATACTTAGCGGCTTCAATACTAGTTCCTAATACATCAGCTAATCGGGCAAAATCGGTTCCAGAACCAACGATCTCGTCAATTCCTTCTTCCACGTCGTAAGATTCTTTCATTTTCTTTTTGTAATCTTCGATACCTTCTTCTTCAGCGGTATCTTTTTTAATTTTACCTCTTTTAGCAGCAGGAATGTCTCCTTTGTTACCGCCATACTTTTTACGTTCAGTGATTTCTTCTTCTTCAGTTTCTTCACCTTCAATTTCTTCTTCGCCTTCAGCGCCTTCACCAGCTTCTAATTCACCGGCTTCAACCATGTCAGCGATTACATCTTCGATGAATTTTTTGAGATCGTCTTCGGACATGTTTTCAAGGTCGATTTCCTCTTCCTCTTCTGTGTCTTCAACTTTTTCTTCACCTTCTTCTTTTTCCTCTTCTTCCTCAATGTTACCATGTTCGGTTGGAGTTGTTTCTGTGTCGGTTAAGTTGATGTTCTCTTCTAATTCATCTAATTCTTTTAAGAGCTCGTCAAGATTCATTTCTTCAGCTTCATCTACTTCTTTAGTACCCAAATGTTTTTTACCCATTTGGCCTTCGTACCCTTCAGTATCATTAGCTTCAGTCATTTCCTCAACTCCCTCTTCCATTTCTTCTGCTTCTTCAAGTTCTTCCTTATCCATTTCAGCTAGTTTTGCTTTAAGCAATTCATGCATACGTGGAGCGAAAGCCTCTTCTAAAGCAGCTTTTGCATTGGCGATGGCTGTTTCCTTAACAGCTTTGGCATCGGCAATGGCTTCTGCGAGTAAGTCTCTGTTTACCATACTTTTTTTTTTAGTTTTTCCTCAATTAAATTGTGTTGGAAGTACGCTTATTATTGACAAAATGTCGAAGCGTAATAGATATTATAAATCTCAATGCGATATAGAGATCGCATATTATGAATATACATATATGGAGATTCTAAAAAATCGCAAATGAAAAAAGAAAAAGACCCGAGAGCAGATCTTACGGTATGCAAACGGGTACTTTCGGTCAAGGGATACTACCCCAAGAGGGGTTAAAATATAGGACAAGACCCATTAGCACATAAAAGTTCCGTCAATAAAGTATTAACTTTACCATATTGGTAAGTAGGAACTTCTTTACCTTCTTTAACTAAGTGCATATATGAGCCTGGATTGGATGGGGTTGAAACAAAGTCCCAGCATAATAATTCAAAATCATCTTGTACTTCTAATGTTTCACCAATTTGTTTTAATGAACCCATTCCACGAGATGAAACACCTACTTGAACATTGTTATCAATAAGGGCTTTTAAAATACCCCCAGAAACGGTAGGTAAAATTTCTAATTTACCCATTACTTGATCTCCGTCCCACCAAATTTCTCTAATAATATGAGAAACGTTTTTTAAATTAATAATAGAGGATTCAGGATGATCTAATTCACCTGTTGCTCTATTTTCTTTAACAACTTGTTGGTATTTATCGATTTCTCTTTCCCATAACTCTTTAGGATAATAACGACCATTACCATTTTTTACTTCGGCAGTCGCTAAAATACCCTCAACCAAAGGATTACCAGAAGGTGCTTTTAAACCTTCGTGTAATTGTTTGCGGGATACCTGAAAAGGGTGAGTTTCGATTAATACTTGTTTCATTATTTTTTCTTATCTAAATCACCGTAACCACTAGCTTTGTATTTGCCTTTAGGAGCTTTGGGTTCAGCTACGCCAGGAATATCTTTAGATTTGGATACAGTATAATAAGTAATATCTTTAGCCATATTTTTAGCTACGATATCTTTTAATTGAGTAACGGTTTTGTCTACGTTTTTAGGATCATCCATTTCAGCTAAAAATCCTAATAAAAATGCTTGACCGTATACGTTATCAATGTTTTTGGGTTCTTTGTTGTTGAACTGGTGATTTAAAGCTTTTTGAACATCAGCGTTAATTTTTTCAAATTCGTTTTGATTACCATATTCCTTTTGATTTTTAACACCTACTGCTTCAGCAAGGTTTTCATCAAAAATTTTAAACCAGTTTTTTCTACCAGTTGTTAAACCACCAGCAGCTTCAGATAATAAACTTTTACTTTTTAAAATAGAAACAGTAGTATCAAAATCATTTAAAGAGGTAATATATTCAGGAAACAAGTATTTAGCTTGTTTTAAGAAGTATTGTTTATCACCTTTACCCTCTTTAATTAAATTGTATTGTTCTTGTAAGGTTGCCATATGTTATAAATATTATTAATCTTTAAATAATTCCAATAAATCGTTCAAATAGTCTTGAGCTAAATCAGTTCCATATACAACTGAAAACGAGTCTGGATTTTGTTTATAGTAATCCAAAGTATTGTGTTTAGCTTGTTGTAATAAAGGTATTAACTCATTCAGTTGTCTTTCTATTTTATCAAAAGCTAATAATCTACTACCAACCCATTTTTTATTTGAGGCTTTGTTTATATTAGCATCTTGTAAATATGAATCAACGTCTGTTTCTTCCCAAAGTGGTTTTACAATAACACCTTTAGCTGCTTTATTTAATGCTTTTTTATCAACTAATTTATACTTAAAGTTTTTAACATAAACATTATCTTTAACACCTTCAGGACCAGCTTTAGGACCAGGACCCATAGTAGCTCCAGGACCTTCTTTTACTGGTTTCCAACCGGCTTGACTATAAGCGCTATAATTTTTCTTTAATGATTGTTTTTTATCAGAAGGAGCAGGACCAGTATGATTCTCACCTTCTGTACCTGATGTAAATCCTGATGAAGATCCTATTGATGAAATTTCATCTAATAAGTTTTTAATTTGAATGTATTGTTCGGGGTATTCTGTTCTAATGTGAGTACGGAATTTATTAAATACGTTTCTTACATCTTGAGCAATCAATGCTAATTTAGGATCTAATTTACCATCAGTAGTTTTAGATAAATCATCTAATGATCTAACTGCTTGAGATAATTCTTTTAACGAATCACCAAAACTAGCTAATTTAATTGTTCGGTGGTCAATAGAGCCAGTATCAGGATCTACTGAAAGTGTTTTGTAATAACTACTTAAATCATCACTAAAAAAATCGTATTCAGGATTAATTTTTCCGTATCGCTTTTCAATTCTGTCAAGCAATTCAGGATCAACATCCTTTGGTTTTACAATTTCTTTTAGTCTGTATTTAAAATTAGCCATGTAACGTAGTTAATTCTTCTAACAATTCGTAATATTGTAATAAATTAACTAAATTATCGTTACCGACGTTGGCTGTTTTACTTAATGGAGAAAGCAAATTAGCTACTTCATTCAATTTAATTTGAACCGCTTTGTCAGTAACTTTTTTAGATAATTTATTTATTTCTTCTTTAATTTCTCCAACTTTACTATTATAGAATTCTTTTAATTTTGGAGTAGAATCTACTGAATTGATGAATTCTTTTAAAACTGATTTCTGGTTATCATTCAATGATTCGTATTTGCCATTGAACTTTTCTAACATTACTTTGTAAGTTAAGATGCGTAAATCTTTATCGTATGACTTAAATTCTTCTAACAAATCATCTTCTACTTTTTGTTTGTTAACTTGTTTTGTTGTTAAACTTTCTAAAATAGCAATTTTATTTGAAATGATTTGGTCAGGATTAGATAAGTTTTCACTATTATAAATTTCTAACAAAGTGTATAAAGAAGCAAACACTTTATAGTTAGGTAATTTGGTTTTAAAAAATTCTTCTAAATTATAATGTTTTTGAATTTCACTAATTAAATTGTATTTTTGTCTTTTTAAAGCACTTCTGTTAAGGTCTTTAGAAGATTCAACAATTGTATTAATTATAATTTCAGCTTTACCTTCCGTAATGTTTTTATGCTTGGAAAGAGTTTCATACAATTTATACTCTCTTCCTAATTCGGTTTTTACAAAGTATTTTTTAAGAATACCGACAGCCTTAGAATCCTTGCCGGATAAAGTATCAGCAGTAATTTGTCTAACTAAAAGTTCAAACAAAAGGCCCGTGTTCTTATACTTAGAATGTTTTATATTCATTCTGTAGATTTTGTTATAAATATATAAAGATTTTAGTTCCTTAATTTTGATTCATCAAGAAGTGAATCTCCATTATTATTTTTACTCTTAAATAAACCTTCAATTAAACTTTTGTTTTTAAGGTAAATTTGTTTTGCTTCTAAAGCTAATGGGGAACCTCCCTTATATTCTGGATTGATACTGCCCTGTTCGTTTTCGTTATCTTTATCTTTCATACCCTTGGCTCCTAATCTGTCTTTACCAAAATTATCATCTTGAGTATTACGATTAGTTGATTTTTCTTCAGGGCGACCCATTTTAATATCATCACCATATCCTACAGGAACATTTTCTGGTTCAGAGTACATTCTTCCTTTACCATATAATGAAGCTAAGTCGTGTGGTGTACCATATGAACGACCTGTTACTCTAGGATCATTACCTTCTTCTTCAATTTGTTTGTATCGGAAAGAACGTTTTTGGTCTTCAGCTAACAAATCTCTGTATTCATCGTATTGATCTTCAGATAAGTGGAAAACATTTTCATAAACCCAATCTGTTGGTAACAATTTAGTTTCCATAATCTTTTGAGCTAAATCGACCTTTTGAGTTAACAAAGCAATTTTTTCCTGGTCATAAATGATTGAAGGGGTAGTTAAATCTAATTCAAAATTAGTTAATTGTTCGCCTGTGTAACCTTGTGAATATAAATGTACTAAAGCGATTTTATACAATTCAGACAACACAATGCGTTGGATGCGGTTAATTGTACGAGCAAAACGAATATCTTCAGCAGCTAACGTTGCTTTACCAGTCAAATCTTTCTCGTAACCCATAAAGGCTTTAGGTACCTTAAGGGCAGCAAACAATTTATCTCTTAAGTAAGTTACGTCTTGAATACCATCATATTGTAAACCTGGAGTGGTTTCGATTTTTGTTGTTTGATCATTGCCACGAATTGGAATATAAAAGTCTTCCAATAAGTTTTGCATGTTGTATTTCAAGTTATATTCACCGGTTTTATTATCCATCAACGGAGTACGCTTCATTGTAGAAATTGTTTTCTGCATGAAGTTTTCGACTTCGTTAGGAGGAATAGAACCAACGTTAATATAAAATATACGGCGATCTGGTGAACGAGATATTCTATGAATCAACATAGCATCTTCCATTAACACATATTGTTTGAAAATACGACGAGCGGGTTCTAAATATGAACGACCATAAGGTAAATAATTAACATCAGTTAACAATCTAAAGTGAGCCATTTCATAGTTGTCAAAGTAAATACCGGGTTGGTTATCAAATGTTCCTACGTTAGGAGCACCAAAATAACCAGAACCACCAGCGTAAATACCTTCGGGAGAGTATTTAAAACGAACAGCATTTGGGTGTTCGTGGTCGTAATTTTCTTGTCTTTCAATATGGAAAGCTGTATATGGGATTACATTATAAACACCAAATTTTTCAGCAATTTCTAATTTCAAGAAAAAGTCTCCGTACTTACACATTTGACGAATCCAAGACCATAAATTGAATTCAATGTTTAATACATCATAAAACAAGTTATAAAGAATTTGTTGAATATCTTCGTCACTTGATTTAATATGGAGAACTTCTCCCATATCATTTTTTAAAGTAGATTCATCTGAAATAATATCAAGAGCAGAAGCAACAATAGCATCATAATCCATGTTATCATAGTCTGAATAGACCATGGTTCTCATATATTGCCAGTTAATGTTTAACTGAGCTCCTAATAATGAAGTTGCTGCTGGAGAATATAAACGATTGTATCGATCAATCAATGAATTAGTTGCTATATCTCCTGAACGTTGGATTGAATCAACGTCCATTACTTTTAATTCGTTGCCACCCTGATTTCGTATAATTACGTCCGTTGAAAATAAACGTTGTAATCGGGTGAATAAACTAGTATCTGCCATATCTTATAAATATTACAATAGCCATTTAATGTCCTCAAATCCATGATCTGTTTGAACAGAATACGGATTTCTCATTTGGTTGCTATTATACCCCCCATTATACGTACTCTTGCTCATATTTCCACGTGTAGCGCGAGTCATACCATGAG
>Ga0222714_10000515_pt1 | contig 44089 bp, 26 predicted proteins | sample C33_3DmetaG_FD_165048 | JGI IMG/M metagenome (GOLD analysis project Ga0222714, IMG submission 165048) | Estuarine water microbial communities from San Francisco Bay, California, United States - C33_3D | ecosystem: Environmental > Aquatic > Marine > Unclassified | place: USA: California...
CAACAGAAGATTTTAATACTACAATTAGGGGGGCAAAAAAAATGAGTGACGATGCGGCTAATTCACAAATGGAACAAAGATTAAAACAAATGCAAGAACAAAGGGATGCTGATATTAAATCTATTACAGGAAATAGACCACCAATGAGTTTTTAAGTTGAACATAGTTGGAATAAATTCTCTCAATCTGAATTAATTTTAATGTTTAAAATTAAATATATTAATTAATCTTAAACTAATTTAAAAATATTTGAACAAAAATATCTAATGTCTAATAATATATTAACCGCGTTTAATGACCATTTTCTTGAATTTATTAACGATGTTCAAGCTGTTTTCCCAGATGATCCTGATATTTTATCAGCAAAAAACGCTTTAACAATGATTCGAAAGGCTAACCCAAAAATGATTGTTAAAATTTGGAAGACATTTATTGCTGATAAATATAAAAGTCAAATTGCATCAAATGATATTTCATTCTTTTTGGAAAAAGATTATTCTTCTGATGTTTCAAAGTCTAATAATTCAGACAAAATTATGGAATCTATCGATAGATTGAGAGAACCCATTAGAAATATGGGACCAGATAATCAATCAAAAGTTATGAAGTATATTCAAAACTTAACAAAACTTTCTGAATTGTGTGATTAAAACCACCTTTAAGAAAGGTTGAGCCAAAATATAGTTATATTTATAATAATCAATTTTTAATATATATTTTCTTTTAAGTTTGACTTAAATAAAATTAATATATATTAAATAAAATGTCAACAGAAAATTCCATTCCTGAAGAGTTTGTAAAAGTAATTAGAGATTTTGTTGGTGATTTAAAGATAACTTTTGCTGAGTATGTTCCATTTATTGATAAATGGTGGAAAACCAAAGAGCACTTTAATTATATTGATGATGAAGAAGAAAGAGTTAAAGCATACGAGAAATCTGAAAAAAAATCAATAAAACTTCTTTTTGATTTTTGTAAGAAGAAATTGCCACCAAGATTTTTTGATATTTTATACCAAAATGAAGATATGTTTAAGGAAGAATCGGACCTTGATACTGAATTTTTCCCAAATATCCATTTCAAAAATTTATGGCAATGTGAAATTTCACAAAAAACACGTGAAACCATTTGGAAATATCTTCAGCTTATTTTATTTTCAATTGTCGGAACATTAGATAATAAGGATGCGTTTGGTGATACTGCCAAGTTATTTGAAGCAATTAATGAAGAGGAATTTAAAGGGAAACTTCAAGAAACATTAAGTCAAATGCAAGGATTATTTGATTTGAGTGGAAACTTTGGAGAGAATTTGGGTGAAGGGTTGAACCCAAGTGACTTGCCAAATGCTGAGCAAATTAATGAACATATTACTGGTATGTTAGACGGAAAAATAGGACAATTAGCTCGCGAAATTGCCGAAGAAACTGCTAATAATTTAAATATGGATTTTGATGGTGCTACTGATATGAAAGATGTATTTAGTAAGCTTATGAAAAACCCTACAAAACTTATGGGTTTAGTTAAGTCTGTTGGTGATAAATTAGATTCTAAGATTAAATCTGGTGAGTTAAAAGAATCTGAAATGATACAAGAGGCTACTGAAATAATGAATAAAATGAAAAATATGCCTGGTATGGGAAATATTCAATCGATGTTAAGTAAGATGGGAATGAGTGGCTTAGGTGGCTTAGGTGGCTTAGGTGGAGGTAAAGTTAATACTAGTGCAATGGAAGCCCAACTTAATCAACGTTTAAAAATGGCAAAAACTAAGGAAAGAATTAAAGCTAAAGCGCAAGCTAATGCTATAGCAAAGGCAGCAGCTCAATCACAATCACAATCACAATCACAACAACCTGTGCAACCAAAAATGACTGATGAAGAAATATTAAAATTTATTGAAGGTGAATCAAAACCTGAAAGAACACCAAGAGGAACTAAACCACAACAATCTTCAAATAAAAAGAAGAAAGGAAAAAAATAAATATATAATATATATATGTCAATTGTTCAAATATATTATGTATGTAGTGATGGAATAAAAAAAAATGCGGAAAAATATGGCGTAGATTTAGATATAAGTGTTCGAAAAGGAGATAAAACATTAGATGAGGTATATAATGAAATAAAATCTGATGAAAATTTTTGTCGAGAAGAAACTTCGATTAGGTATAGTCATTTCTTAAGTATAATTAGATATAATATTACTTTATACGCAGATTTAGATGGAAAGGTAGTAGGTGCTTTATCTTTTGTATTTAATATAAAAGATGGTAAAAACGTTATTATGTTTGAAGGAATATGTTCTCCAGCAATATATTCTGGACAAGGTGTAGGACAAGAATTAATAAATACTTTAATAAGAATTGCAAAACAAAATGATATTAAATATATATTTCTAGAGTGTAAAGGTGATATAATGAAATATTATAAAAACAAATTTGGTTTTGAAATAATAGAACAACATGTAACTTATGATTCTGATGACGAAGAAGATAATGATTTATATTATTATATGAGACTAGATTTATCAAACGTATCGGGAGGAAAAATGAAGAAAAGATATAGAAAAAAAACTATTAAAAGAAATATAAAACGCAAAAGAATTATCTCTACGAGAAAAAGAAGAAAATTAAGAAAATTTTAAAAGATTTATATATATATAATGACAATACAATTTTGGTCAAATGATCCTTCAATTTTATTTAATAAAGATTATATCTTTGAATTGTGGCCTACAGCATCAATGTGTTATGAACAAAAATTAAATGCTATAACACGATTAATTATATTATTAACAATTTTAGGATATATATTAACTATGTCAAAAAGAGTATTAGCGGTTGGTGTAATAACATTATTATTTATTTTTGTTTTATACAATATGCGTAAGAAAAAGTTAACAAAAGATATGTTAGAGAATTTTGAAGTACAAGGTAATGAAGTAACAGGTATGTTTGATAATAAACCAAATACTTTTGTAAATCCAGTAACATTAGATGCAGTATTAAGAACGGAATTCAAAGAAGGAAATAAAAAGAATCCATTTAGCAATGTTTTATTAACTCAGATTAATGATGATCCAGAGAGAAAGGCAGCTCCTCCATCATTTAATGTTGATGTTGATGAAGATATAACAAAAAATGTGAAACGTGCTGTTCAAATGATGAACCCTAGTATTAAAAATACAAATAAACAATTATTTGGTGATTTATGGCAGCAATTTCAGTTAGACCAGTCTAATCGTATATTTTATTCAACACCAAATACTCGTGTAGCAAATGATCAAGGAGCTTATGGTCAATATTTATATGGATGGATGCCTTCAGGTAAGGAATCTACCCCAGAAGGTGCTTTTGCGAGAGTACAAGACAATTACAGATATACATTATATTAAATTGTTTATGGTTTATTTATTTTATTTTGTTAATTTTTTATAAAAAAATTGATTATTTTTAATATAATATTATTAATATTAATTTAAAAATGCTAATCTATAGAGTTCATAAAAATGGTGTCGGACCTTATGAGAATAAATATCTTGATACAATAAAATATCCTTATGATTTGGAATATTTTGATAATTATTTACCGGATGGTTCAGAGAGAAATCAGCAACCAGAAATAGATGAAGGTTCTGAACTTCAAAAATTTGTATATGATAGAAATTTTAAATTAGACGATTACGTTTTTGGTTTTGCTTGTAAGAAAGATTTTCATGTATGGTTCTCTCCAGTGTTCTTAGGATATTTATATGCAAATGGTTTTGGAATTTGGGCATACGATGTGCCGGAAGAATTTGTAGTAAAAGGTAATCGTCAATTATGTTTTCGTGTAGAAGACGCGATATGGAGTAAAAAATTAAGTTTACATGAATTTCGAAGAATGTCAAGCAAAGTAGGCTTCTTTAAATAGGTTCTAAATATAATATTTAAAACAACTTAAAGAAAATCAAACAAATTATTTATAAATTATGAGTGAAATTTTTGCTCTTGTATCAATTGACAAAAAATGTCGAGAATGTCAGTATGTTAATGCTATTTCTTATTCGAGAGAACTTCTTGAAGATATGATTAAAAATATTCATCCTGATGATTTTTTATTAGCTGACTTTATCATAAAGGAAAATATTCCCGTATATTTTTTTATGCCATTAAATGGTAAAATTCTTCTTGCTACTTCACTAGATAAAGTCGATTTCAAAAAAGATAGGTTATATGCTTTCAATAAAATAACGACAAATGCGGTAGATAATGTTTTACTAGACATTAGTGGGTTCGACATTGAAAATTTAAGAACTCTACATATTTTTAAAGACGATTTATCTACAAACGTAATTCATTTTGACACTTATTATGAAGAAGGAATTATGAATGCTTAGATGGAAAATTTGTATAATTAATTAATATATTAAATTTCCTACTTAAAGACGAGATACTACATGATGAAGGGAAAATCTTGAAATTCTGAAAAAAAGGGCCAAAAAAATTCTCTACACATGAAGAGAAAAAAAAGAGATTCAAAAAATGAAAAGTATTTTAACTTTTTAAAAATGGACAAAAAAAATGTCCAAAATCGGATAGCCAAAATACTCCTTACTGACAAAAATTTTTGTCTTGATAATGAAAAATTATGGTGTCATTTTAAACCAGAAAAAAATTTTTTGTTATGATAATTTTTTTAAAAAAAAACTTAAAGATTTTTTCTATGGTTACATTATGGTTACTTTAGGGGACAATTTTCAGCCGAAAATTCAGCCGCGATTTTATTGTAATTTTTGTGACTATGGAACATCTAAAAAAACTAACTATGATTCACATATTATGAGCATCAAACACAAAAGGGTTACATCTGGTTACATTGAGGGACAGCTTTCAGCCAAAAATCAGCCGAAAATCAGCCAACATGAAAATAGTATGTGTATATGTTCTTGTGGAAAACAATACAAACACAGACAAGGTATATGGAGACATAAAAAAACCTGTAAATTTGATATTAAAATCGAAGAAAATAATACCTCTAATAATAATGATGAGTTAGTTGAATACCTTATGAAAGAAAATAAGGAAATTAAAGAAATGATTTTAGAAATTGTCAAAAATGGCATAACAAATACTAATAATAGTCATAATATTACTCATAACAATTCTCATAACAAAGCATTCAATCTTAATTTCTTTTTAAATGAAACTTGTAAAAATGCTATGAATATTACCGACTTTGTAGATTCCATTAAATTACAACTGAGCGATTTGATGGAAGTTGGAGAACTAGGATATGTAGAAGGAATTTCTAAAATAATAGCAAAAAATTTAAATAATTTAGATGAAACTATAAGACCAATACATTGCACAGACAAAAAGAGAGAAACAATGTATGTGAAAGACCAAGGGGAATGGAATAAAGAAGATGAAAATAAATCTAAATTATCAAAAGTTGTTAACACCATAGCAAATAAAAATATTAAACTACTTCCACAATTTCGAGAGAAATTTCCTGATTATAACAACTCTTCTTCAAAACTATCAGATAAATATGATAAAATAGTAATAGAAGCTATGACTTCTGATGAAAATAAAAATGAAAAAATTATAACAAATATATCTAAAATTACTACTATTAAAGAAAAATAATTTTAGTGAATTTATAAACAAAATATCATTGTGAAAAATGCTATTTTGGAACAAACTCTGAAATTTTATTTAAAAGACATTTAGAAACAAATAAATATTTAAATTAAAAAATAATGTATATTATAATATATAATGGCTACTTACTCAGGATATACTTTTTCTAATATGTCAAGAATTGGATTGGATTCTTGCTGTGTTGACCAAGATACAATTCAAGATGTTGCTGCTTGTAATTATATGACTCAAAATTATTTTGCTTCAGATTGTAGTATGAAAAAACCAATTGATTTAGCAACTACACAACCAGGTATCATGTATAATGGTGGATATCAAGTTGGTGCTGGTGGATGCAATATTAATGACTCATCAAAACTTCAAATTGGAACAATTCAAACACATCCAAGATGCCGTATCGATTTATTTCATAGACCATTTGCTACAGTTCCTTATTTAGGACGTGGTGCTGTTAATCCTGTTATGGAATCTCAAATTCAACAAGGAGAGCAAATTGTAAATAAACGCAGTGTCACTAATTTAAGTGAAAAGAGTTATATTAAATATCACCAAACTCCTTTATTACCTGCTGTTCAACAAAGAATCAACAATCCTGCTCATCAAATTGAAAGTGTTGCTTCTGATGGATGGGTTCGCGGTGGGGTTCCTTCACGTGAATTGACCCGTGATACTGATTATTTTAATAAGCATTCTACTTATCAGTATGCTTAAAATATATTATGAAATGGAACCTTTTTCTACAATTTATATAGGTTGTATGATTTTTATTAGTTTAGCTTGTTTTTAGGCTTATGTTAATAATATTTAAATACATTTAAATGGATTTAAATATTATCGGATACATTTAATAATGTATAATACTAAATTTGAATGTAGATATAATAAAGATGATGTTATTTTAGATACCGATGATGTGACAGAAAATGAAATAAACTTTATACGTGATTATCTTTATAAAGAAGATTTACTTAATATTTTTTGCATTGATTATAATGATAATCAAGAAGTTTTTGAAAATTCAGTTTCTGAATTATACGAAAAAATTAAACATTGTGAATTTATTAAAGAATTGATGGAAAAGGCATCATTAACCATATTTTCGAATGATATTAAAAATGGCTTATGTATTTTATATTCTTATGATTATATGTATATGACACATAAATGTGTATCTGAATATTTAGATACTGGAAATATATCTGAAAAAAATATTAATTTGTTTAAAGATTTTCTTAAATAATATTTTATAAATGTATATAAATGGCTTCTACACGTAATAGAAATACTCCAGGAAACTATTGTTTAGAACAAAGACAATATCAAAATTCATCTAATTATACATTATATCCAAATTCACAATATGGCGCTGCTTATAATACTAGACTACCAGGAAATGGATTATTGCCTGCTCAAATTCCTTGGAATAAATTATCATATAATGCAGCTGACACTGAATCTTTTTTATTAGGAATTAATTCAACTAATTTAGTGAATCCAGCACCATGTTTTGTTCCTGAAATTACAAAGTTAGAATCGACTAATATTTATGAAAAAGGACCTGTTTTAATGCCAGAACCTTTAGTAATGGAAAAAAATCAAAGACCTTTTCCAATTCCAAATTAATAAATTTTAAATTATTAAAGTAATTTTATTAATTTAAAATATGTTATCATTTATATAATGAGTAATATAAATGCAAAAAACATAGTAAGTGAAAACATAACAGTAACCAATTTAAATGTAACTTATATAAATGGTGCTCCATATGTTCCTAATCCATGTAATGACCCATGTAAAAAAGGATACTATGTGCCGTGTCCTGATTGCGATTATACTGGTCCAGATGAATGTGATTGTGGAAATACATGTGATTGGTGTGATGAAGTTCCATATGTTCCTGATGAATGTGAATGCTTTGTTCCATGTAATAGTGGAGGAGGCGCTGGACCTCAAGGACCTACAGGACCTACAGGACAAATAGGACCAATTGGTAATGATGGACCAACCGGACCAACTGGACCAACCGGAGTTAAGGGTGACGCTGGAGATTCAACTGGTTTAATTTTATATTTGAATGAAACTGAACCATCTGGAGTAACAGGAATTTATAGACTATTATCACCAGAACCATTATTAGACCCATCTAATGTTACAATAACATTATCACCTGGTTCGACAGGAACATTTTTAGGTGGATTTGCTAATACACTTGGCGGTTTAAATAACCCAGTTTTTATACCAGCTGGTATTTGGGAGTTAAATATATTTGCTTCAACAACCACACCAAATAATGTCAATATTTGGTATGAAGTTTTTGGTATTGATGCTCTAGGTAATGAAGTAGATTTATCTCCAGGCTCATCTAGTATAAATAATTTATCTAGTTCACTTATTTCATTATATCAATCATTATTAGCATTTGGTAATACTAATTTAGACCCGACTTATGAAGCAATTGTTTTAAAAATATATGGTGATAATTTAGATTTAGTTAACAATAGTGACGTTACTCTATGGTATCAAGGAAATTCATACTATTCATATGTTAAAACAACATTTTCTGTATTAGGTAATACAGGACCTACTGGATATACAGGACCTACTGGAGTAACCGGACCTGCTAGAAGCGGTGGAACATTCAATTACTATTTTGATTTACAATCAGGCGCAGATTATATTGGATATGGACCTGGACCAGGATATATTTTAAATAATATAACACTTGATGGTAACGGATTTGATGTAGGTTTTATTTATCCAAGTAGTGTTTATTTTAATGAATCGGCTGGCGGAGTAAATCCATGGGCTTATAGTACAGCACCAAATGGCAGTTATCAATCATCTATTACTTCGAATATATTTTATAGAATGCCGTTCGATGGTGAAATATCAGGAGTATCAGTTAATGATTTAACGTGGTTTGATTCTAATAATGGAATAGTAGATATTGTTAAAGCAGATAGCGCTGGAACATTATCAAGTGTAGGTGTAGGGTTGAATGGGTTTTTTGGTTCTGGATTTACATTTCCTGTAGCCGGTTATACAACAACCATAAATTCACCACAATTTAATGCCGGTAATGGATTAGCATGTGTAATAAAACAACAAAATGGAGCACCAGCGTGGAATATACCTTTTGGACCAACTGGAGGAATAATAAATGTTTCAGTTTATACAAAATTTAATAATTGATTTTAAAAATTTAGTTAAAAGCATATTGTAAAAACACAAAATATTATTAATATTAGTTAATTCTTATATTAATAATATATTTTATATATTAATATTATAATGTCGTGGCCATTTCAAAAATATGTTAAATTTCCATTTGTAGTAAATCAAAATATAAGGCCAATAAATGGTGTTGCTTCCAATTCAATATCAATAGGTATAGATGCTGGATTTACCAACAATGGAACAAATGCCATAGCAATTGGTAATTATGCTGGCTATAGTGATCAGAGTTCAAATTCAATTGCTATTGGTCATCAATCAGGACAAACAAATCAAGGTATTAATGCTGTTGCTATTGGTGAATTAGCAGGAGGTTATTCTCAAGGCGATTATTCAGTTGCTATTGGTTATTTGGCAGGACCAACTGGACAAAATCCTAATTCAATAATATTAAATGCTTCTGGTTCAGGAGTTACAGGAGGTTCTACTGGATTTTATGTAGCACCAATTAGAAACATTACAAAGACACAGGTATTAGCTTACAATACTTCTACTAATGAAATTACTTATTTTGACGGACCAACTGGTGGAGGTAGCACAGTAACACAAGGCAGTCAATGGGCTCAAGGATTAAATTGGAATTCTATTACAAGTGAATGGCAAATAACAGGAGACACTAATTTAGCCCTTGCTAATAATGCTGGTTTTACTAATCAAGGAGATAACGCAATTGCTTTGGGTATTCAAGCTGGTCAAACCAATCAAAACTCAGGTGCTATTGCTTTAGGTTATCAAGCAGGTGCGCAAGATCAAAGTGGAAATTCTATAGCAATAGGTGTAAATGCTGGGTATTTTTCACAAGAATTTAGCGCAATAGCAATTGGTGAAAATGCTGGTTATACAAGTCAAGGACCAAACTCAATAGCAATTGGTCAAAATGCTGGTTATCAAGACCAAAGTGGTAATTCCATTGCTATTGGAACACAATCTGGTCAAACAAATCAAGGAATGAATGCTATTGCTATGGGTTATCAAGCTGGAGGTTATTCCCAAGGCGATTATTCAGTAGCTATCGGTTATTTGGCAGGACCAACTGGACAAAATCCTAATAGTATAATTTTAAGCGCAATTGAAACTGGGATTACAGGAGGTTCAACAGGATTTTATGTCGCACCAATTAGAAACATTACAAAGACACAGGTATTAGCCTATAATACCACAACTAATGAAATTACTTATTTTGATGGACCAACTGGAGGTGGTAGCACAGTAACACAAGGTACACAATGGGCCCAAGGATTAAATTGGAATTCTTTAACTAATGAATGGCAAATCACCGGAGATACTAACTTAGCATTTGCGAATAATGCCGGTTTTACTAATCAAGGAGAAAATGCTATTGCTTTAGGTGTACAAGCAGGTCAAACCAACCAAAATACTGGTGCAATTGCTATCGGATATCGAGCTGGAGCACAAGACCAAAGTGGAAATGCAATTGCCATAGGTGTTAATGCTGGTTATTTTGGTCAAGGAACAAGCGCAATAGCTATAGGTTATCAAGCAGGAACATTAGACCAAAGTAATAATTCAATAGCTATAGGTAATTCAGCTGGACAATATAATCAATCTATTGATTCAATAGCGATAGGAAATTTGGCTGGTGGATTAAATCAAGGATTAGCAGGGATAGCTATAGGTAGTTCAGCTGGACAATATCATCAATCCATCGATTCAATAGCGATAGGAACAAATGCTGGCCAAACAAATCAAGGTGAATACGCCATTTCTATGGGTTATCAATCTGGTGGATTCTCTCAAGGTAATTATTCAGTAGCTATCGGTTATTTGGCAGGACCAACTGGACAAAATCCTAATAGTATAGTTTTAAGTGCTATTGAATCAGGAGTAACGGGAGGCTCAACAGGTTTTTATGTTGCTCCAATCAGAAATATTACAAAAACACAAGTGTTAGCTTATAATACATCTACTAATGAAATTAGTTATTTTGATGGACCAACTGGAGGTGGAAGCACAGTAACCCAAGGTACACAATGGGCTCAAGGATTAAATTGGAATTCTATAACAAATGAATGGCAAATTACTGGAGATACTAATTTAGCTTTTGCTAATAATGCTGGTTTTACAAATCAAGGAGAAAACGCAATTGCCTTAGGTGTTCAAGCAGGTCAAACCAACCAAAATACTGGTGCAATTGCTATAGGTTATCAAGCAGGTGCACAAGACCAAAGCGGAAATTCAATAGCAATAGGTGTAAATGCTGGACAAACAAATCAACAAACAAATTCAATCGCAATTGGAACAAATGCTGGTTCTTATTCTCAAGGACAATATTCAGTAGCTATTGGTTATTTAGCTGGCCCAACTGGGCAAAATCCTAATAGTATAGTTCTTAGCGCAATTGAATCAGGAGTTACTGGTGGTTCTACTGGTTTTTATGTTGCACCAATAAGAAATATTACAAAAACACAGGTATTAGCATATAATACTTCTACTAATGAAATTAGTTATTTTGATGGACCAACTGGTGGAGGGAGTACAGTAACACAAGGAACACAATGGGCCCAAGGATTAAATTGGAACTCTATAACAAATGAATGGCAAATAACCGGAGATACTAACTTAGCGTTTGCAAATAATGCTGGTTTTACTAATCAAGGAGATAACGCAATTGCCTTAGGAGTTCAAGCCGGTCAGACTAATCAAAGCACTAATTCAATCGCAATAGGTTTTCAAGCAGGAGCACAAGACCAAAGTGGGAATTCAATCGCTATAGGATATCAAGCTGGTCAGACTAATCAAGGCACCAGTTCAATAGCAATCGGTTATTTAGCTGGACGAAATATACAGGGAACAAATTCTATAGCAATAGGTAAAAATGCTGGAAACATTGGTCAATCTGAATCGGCAATAGCAATAGGAAATGCATCAGGAACAGATACTCAAGGTTTTGCAGCGATTGCTATAGGTAATGCAGCCGGAAATGTATCTCAAGGTAATGATTCTATAGCAATAGGAAATTCGGCTGCGCAATATCAGCAAAATGATTTTGGAATAGCAATTGGTTATCTAGCAGCACAAACGAGTCAAGGAGCAAATTCTGTTGCTATGGGTAATTCGGCCGGTAATTTATCTCAAGGTGATGATTCTATAGCAATAGGTCATTATGCAGCACAAACAAACCAAGGAATTAATGCTATTGCTATGGGTTATCAAGCTGGAGGTTATTCCCAGGGCGATTATTCAGTAGCTATCGGTTATTTAGCTGGTCCAACTGGTCAAAATCCTAATAGTATAGTTTTAAGTGCTGTTGAATCAGGTGTAACGGGTGGTTCTACTGGCTTTTATGTTGCTCCTATAAGAAATATTACAAAGACACAAGTTCTAGCTTACAATACCTCAACTAATGAAATAACTTATTTTGATGGACCAACTGGAGGGGGTTCTACAGTTCCTCAAGGTACACAATGGGCTCAAGGATTAAACTGGAATTCTTTGACAAATGAATGGCAGATTACAGGAGATACTAATTTGGCATTTGCTAATAATGCTGGTTTTACAGGTCAACAACCATACGCAGTTGCCTTAGGTGTTGAAGCTGGTTATCTTCGTCAAGGTACAAACTCAATAGCTATAGGTTTTCAAGCAGGAGCATTAGACCAAAGTAATAATTCAATAGCGATAGGTAATTCAGCTGGTTATGCTAATCAATCTATTGATTCAATAGCAATAGGAAATTTAGCTGGATTATCTAATCAAGGAGAAAAGTCAGTTGCTATTGGGATAGGTGCGGGACAATATTATCAATCGATTGATTCAATAGCGATAGGAACAAATGCTGGTCAAACAAATCAAGGTCAATATTCTATTGGTATGGGTTATCAAGCTGGTGGGATTTCTCAGGGTAATTATTCAGTAGCTATTGGTTATTTAGCAGGACCAACTGGCCAAAATCCTAATAGTATAGTTTTAAGTGCTGTTGAATCAGGAGTAACGGGTGGATCAACTGGTTTTTATGTAGCCCCAATAAGAAATATTACAAAAACACAAGTGTTAGCTTACAATACTTCTACTAATGAAATAACTTATTTTGATGGACCAACTGGTGGTGGTAGCACAGTAACCCAAGGAACACAATGGGCCCAAGGATTGAACTGGAATTCTTTAACAAATGAATGGCAAATTACCGGAGACACAAATTTAGCTTTTGCTAATAATGCTGGTTTTACAAATCAAGGAGAAAACGCAATTGCCTTAGGTGTTCAAGCAGGTCAAACTAATCAGAATTCAGGTTCCATTGCTATAGGTTTTCAAGCAGGTTCACAAGATCAAAGTGGCAACTCTATTGCAATTGGTATTAATGCTGGTAACACAAGTCAACAAACAAATTCAATAGCAATAGGAACATTAGCAGGTGCTTATTCACAAGGACAATATTCAATAGCTATCGGTTATTTAGCTGGACCAACCGGACAAAATCCTAATTCAATTGTTTTAAACGCTTCTGGTTCAGGAGTTACTGGAGGTTCTACTGGATTTTATGTAGCGCCAATCAGAAATATTACAAAGACACAAGTTCTAGCTTACAATACCTCAACTAATGAAATAACTTATTTTGACGGACCAACTGAGGGGGTTCTACAGTTCCTCAAGGTACACAATGGGCTCAAGGATTAAACTGGAATTCTTTAACAAATGAATGGCAAATCACCGGAGATACTAACTTAGCGTTTGCTAACAATGCTGGTTTTACAGGTCAACAACCAAATGCAATTGCCTTAGGTGTTCAAGCTGGTTATCTTGGTCAAGGAACAGGCGCAATAGCTATAGGTTATCAAGCAGGAGCATTAGACCAAAGTAATAATTCAATAGCTATTGGTTGGTGGGCTGGACAATATAATCAATCTATCAAATCGATATCAATAGGAAATTTGGCTGGTGGATTAAATCAAGGATTAGAATCGATTGCTATAGGTAGTTCAGCTGGACAATATCATCAATCCATTGATTCAATAGCAATAGGAACAAATGCTGGTGACACAAATCAAGGTGAATACGCTATTTCTATGGGTTATCAAGCAGGTGCTTATTCTCAAGGACAATATTCAGTAGCTATTGGTTATTTAGCAGGACCAACTGGCCAAAATCCTAATAGTATAGTTTTAAGTGCTATTGAAACTGGGATTACAGGAGGTTCTACTGGCTTTTATGTTGCTCCTATCAGAAATATTACAAAGACACAGGTATTAGCTTATAATACATCTACTAATGAAATTACTTATTTTGATGGACCAACAGGAGGCGGTTCTACAGTTCCTCAAGGCACACAATGGGCTCAAGGATTAAACTGGAATTCTTTGACAAATGAATGGCAGATTACAGGAGATACTAATTTGGCATTTGCTAATAATGCTGGTTTTACAAATCAAGGAGAAAATGCTATTGCTTTAGGTGTTCAAGCCGGTCAGAGTAATCAAGGAACAAATTCAATTGCCATAGGTTATCAAGCAGGAGCACAAGACCAAAGCGGAAATGCAATCGCTATAGGATATCGAGCTGGTAGTGTTAATCAAGGCACCACTTCAATAGCAATCGGTTATTTAGCTGGATTATCTAATCAAGGAGGAAAGTCAGTTGCTATTGGGGTAGGTGCTGGAAATAATAATCAGTCATCTTCATCGGTAGCGGTCGGAGAAAGTGCTGGAAACAATGACCAAGGCAGTTATTCTATTGCGATGGGTTATGGCTCAGGATCAAATAGTCAACAAGGAAATGCTGTTGCTTTAGGAGGTTTCTCTGCTGTTAATAGTCAAGGGTTTAACTCTGTAGCAGTTGGCGTATCTGCTGGTCAAGAGTATCAAAAAAACAATTCTGTAGCAGTTGGTGCATCAGCTGGACAATATACACAAGGAACAAATGCAGTTGCAGTTGGTTATCTAGCAGGTAATGGCAGTCAAAGTATAGGTGCAGTAAGTATAGGACAAGCTGCAGGATATTTAACCCAAGGTAGCTATAGTATATCAGTTGGATATCAAGCAGGATATAATCAACAAGGAATGGATTCAGTTGCAATTGGTAGAAGTGCTGGTTATACAAATCAAGGTGATTATTCTATAGCAATAGGTAATTATGCAGCACAAACAAACCAAGGAATTAATGCTATTGCTATGGGTTATAAAGCTGGTCGTTTCACTCAAGATCCAAGTTCTATAGCAATAGGTCCTTATGCTGGATATAGTGGTCAAGGTTTTGATTCAATAGCAATAGGTGAAAATGCTGGTTATACAAATCAAGGAAATAATGCTATTGCTTTAGGTGTACAAGCTGGTGGATTCAATCAACAAGATAATACTGTAGCAATTGGTTATCAGGCTGGAGGTTCTTTACAAGAATATTCAAGTATAGCAATTGGTTCAAATGCTGGAGCAAATGGACAAAAATGTGGAGCATTAGCAATTGGTGAATATGCAGGAGCATATACTCAACAATATTATGCTATAGCAATCGGTAGACTTGCTGGACAGAACTCTCAAGGATATTCAGCAATAGCATTAGGTTTTGATTCTGGTAATACATCTCAAGGAGATAACACAATAGCAATTGGTTCACATGCTGGCCAGACAAACCAAAATTCAGGAGCGGTAGCAATAGGTTTTCAAGCAGGAGCACAAGACCAAAGTGGAAATTCTATTGCAATTGGTGTAAATGCTGGTAATACAAGTCAACAGACAAATTCTATCGCTATAGGAACATTAGCAGGCGCTTATTCACAAGGCGAATATGCAATTGCTATAGGTTATTTAGCTGGTCCTACAGGTCAAAACCCTAATTCAATAATATTAAATGCTTCTGGAAGTGGAGTGACGGGAGGTTCAACAGGTTTTTATGTCGCACCAATAAGAAATATCACAAAAACACAAGTGTTAGCTTACAATACTTCTACTAATGAAATTACTTATTTTGATGGACCAACTGGCGGAGGTTCTACAGTAACTCAAGGAACTCAATGGGCTCAAGGATTAAATTGGAATTCTATTACAAATCAATGGCAAATAACAGGAAATGGTAATTTAGCATTTGCAAATAATGCTGGTTATGCAAATCAAGGAGCAAATGCGATTGCCTTAGGAGTACAAGCAGGTCAAACTAATCAAACCTCAGGTGCTATTGCATTAGGTTATCAAGCAGGTGCGCAAGACCAAGGCTTTAATTCAATAGCAATTGGTAATGATGCTGGTTTTACAAATCAACAAATAAATTCTATTGCTATAGGAACATTAGCAGGAGCTTATTCCCAAGGTGAATATTCAGTAGCGATAGGTTATTTAGCTGGACCTACCGGACAAAATCCAAATAGTATAGTTTTAAGCGCAATTGAATCAGGAGTTACAGGAGGTTCTACTGGATTTTATGTAGCCCCAATAAGAAATATTACAAAAACACAAGTATTGGCTTATAACACCTCAACAAATGAAATAACTTATTTTGATGGACCAACTGGTGGTGGAAGCACAGTAACTCAAGGAACTCAATGGGCTCAAGGATTAAATTGGAATCCATTCACAAATGAATGGCAAATAACTGGAGATGGCAATTTAGCTTTTGCGAATTATGCTGGTTATGCAAATCAAGGAGCAAACGCAATCGCATTAGGTGTTCAATCGGGTCAAACAAGCCAAGGAACAAACGCAATAGCAATAGGTTTACAAGCAGGAAGTTTTAGTCAAGGTGAAAACTCTATAGCTATAGGTTATTTAGCAGGTCCTACAGGTCAAAGTCCTAACTCTATTGTTTTAAATGCGTCTGGAAGTGGTGTAACAGGAGATTCTAGTGGCTTTTTTGTTAGTCCTATTAGAAATATTACACAATCTATATTACTAGGCTATGATGTTTCAAGAAATGAAATTACATATTTTATAGGTGGAGGAACAGGACCAACTGGACAAACTGGACCTACTGGAATGACAGGACAAACTGGTCCAACAGGTGAAACTGGACCAACTGGATTACAAGGATTTACAGGCCCAACAGGTGAAACTGGACCTACTGGAATGACTGGACCAACAGGTGAAACTGGACCTACTGGAATGACTGGACCAACAGGTGAAACTGGACCTACTGGAATGACTGGACCAACAGGTGAAACTGGACCTACAGGAATGACAGGCCCAACAGGTGAAACTGGTCCTACAGGAATGACTGGCCCAACAGGTGAAACTGGTCCTACAGGAATGACTGGCCCAACAGGTGAAACTGGTCCTACAGGAATGACTGGCCCAACAGGTGAAACTGGACCTACTGGTGAAACTGGACCTACTGGTTATATAGGACAAGATGGAGCTACAGGACCAACAGGACCATCTGGTTATATAGGACAAGACGGAGCTACAGGACCAACAGGACCATCTGGTTATATAGGACAAGACGGAGCTACAGGACCAACAGGACCATCTGGTTATATAGGACAAGACGGAGCTACAGGACCAACAGGAGCACCAGGAGGAGGAACAGGACCTACAGGACCTGAAGGAGGAGGAACAGGACCTACAGGACCACCAGGAACAGCCGCAAACACTGGTGCTACAGGACCTGCAGGAGGAGGAACAGGACCTACAGGACCAAGCATTGTTCTTCAATATGTTTATAAAAATACAGGTTTTACAGACGCATCAAATAATGTAACAAGTAATACACCGGCTTATACTGGTTTGAGTGTAAATGGATATTCTGCAAGTTCATCCGGTTATACACTTAATATTACTCCACAAACAAACGATAGTAAAGTAAAAGTTACTTTTAAATTAAAATACTTATGCTCAAATAGTGCTAATGAAAATCTAACAATTGGTATAGCAAGATTTATACAAGGTGATACCAGCTACAATTTAGTTGCAGAAGATACATTTTTGGGAACAACAACAAGTAGTAATCCTTTAATAGATTCATATACTTTTGTCTTTATGGATGAGCCAGCTACAACACAAGAAGTTACATATGCTCTTTTTTATAATTTAGATGTTTCAGGGGTCGCAACAACATATTATGGTATTGTTGGAAATTCAAATATAAATGCTGCTACATGTATAATTTTAGAAGAATATATAGGTTCTGGAAAAGCAGGTTATGGTTCAACAGGACCAACAGGACCAACGGGACCAGGAAGTGTTATACTTCAATATGCCTCAAAAACTACAGGATTTTTAGATTCATCAAGCAATGTAGCGGCTACTGATTTTGGTTTAACAGGAATAGGATTTACAAACTATGCCGCGTCAGGTTATTCACTCGGAATAACACCAATTCATAGTGAAAATAAAATTAAAACAACATTTAAAGCAAAATATTTCACATCAAATGCTGCTAATGAATCATTAACTTTAGGTGTTGGAAGATTAATTCAAGGTGATACAAGTTACAATTTAGTTGCTAGAGATACAATTTTAGGAACAGGTGTGGGTTCAATGCCATTAATAGATGTATATAATTTTGTATTTATGGATTATCCAAATACTACTTTACCAGTAACATATGCTCTATTTTATCAATTAAATATTCCAGGACCTACAGCTTCAACAAATCTTGGTATAATAGGAAATTCAACAGCAGATTCAGCAGGTAATTGTATAATTTTAGAAGAATATAATGCATCGGGTGTAGCAAATGTTGGAAATACAGGAGCAACAGGACCTACAGGACCTGCTGGATCTGGTGTTATTATACAATATGCTTATACAGATAGAAATACAACAAATTTATTATCTTATATGACAGATACATCATTTAATTCAGATTTATCAGCAAATGCTTATTCAGTATCAATTACTCCTCAATCAAATCAAAGTAAAATAAAATTAATGTTTAAGATTAAATATTATGTTGGAACAGCTGGCGCTACAATTACTTATACAGTTTTATATAATGGCATAACAACTATTTTACAGGATACAGTTTATGGAACAGGAGCAATAGGTTCAGGATTAACAGATGATTATGTTGTAAACTATATTCATTCGCCAGCAACAACAAGTGCTTGTACTTATTCAATATTGTATAAAGTTAATTATTCTGGTGCTCCCCCATTACCACAACCAGTTGGTATAGTAGGCGCAACAGGTTCTGCTGGTTATTTATATGATCCAAATACAAGTAATACATTGTATGTTGAAGAATTACTTGGTTCAGGAACAGCAAATCAAGGATCTACAGGACCAACAGGACCAACAGGTACCATTGGTCTTGATGGCACGCCTGGTGTTATAATACAATATCAATATAACAACAATTTATTAACTGATATGACAGGAACTGGAACAACTGAACAAGGTGCTACAGGATATTATGTAGATATACAACCACAATCAGACCAAAGTAAAATAATGATTAATTATAAAGTCAAATATCAAACAAGTTATTTTACCAATACTGCATTAGGATTAAGAATCAAAAGAGGACCAACTGGTGGTTCCGGACCATGGACTACAATCATGGAAGATACATTATTAGGTTCAGTGAATGCTGCCGCACCATTGAGAGATACATATACAACTAATTATGTTGATTTCCCTAATACTACATCTTGGCAAAGATATCAAATGTTTTATCAAATTTCTGACCCTAGTTCAGTTTTAACATCGGAAACTCCAATGGGTATATTAGGTTCAACTGGTAATTGTTTAGTATTAGAAGAATTATTAGGGTCAGGAACAGCCAACCAAGGATCAACAGGACCTACAGGTCTACAAGGACCAACAGGTGAAGCAGCTAACCCAGGTGTTGTTATTCAATATCAATATAATAATAGTGGATTTACAGACATTTCTAATAACACGGCTTCATTAACATCACCTTTTGCTGGTTTAGTTTTACCATGTTATGATGCTTCATCTGCTGGTTACGCGTTAAATATAACACCTCAATTATCAGATTCACTAATTAAACTTCAATTCCAATGTAAATATCAATGCGCAAGTAGCGCAAATGAACCAATAACAATAGGGGTAGTTTATAAAATAGCAGGTGATTTATCATATAATTTATTAGGACAAGATACATTTATGGGACCAGCAACTGGTTCTGGAACAACACCTTTTGTTTCATCTTACATGTTTAATTTTATTCATTCACCAGCAACAACACAACAAATTAGTTATGTAGTATTTTATCAATTAAAGAGTGGTTCAACCTATGTTGGCCCAGCAGGGTTATTAAATGATACAGCAAATTGTATGATTGCAGAAGAATATTTGGGGCTTGGAACACCTATGCCTGGTTATACAGGACCTACAGGACCTACAGGAACACCAGGAACAGCCGCAAACACAGGTGCAACAGGTGCAACAGGACCAGTTGGAAATGGTGTGATAATTCAATTACAATCAGCTGATTTATCTGCGGCAGGAAATTCATATGCTACAACATTAAGCGAAGTAGATTTAAGTGCTAATTATACATGTTCTATTACACCTCAATCTAGTTTAAGTAAGATTTTAACACAATTTAGAATTAAATATGCTTCAAGTTATAATGCTAATGATCGTCTTACAATAAATGTAAAAAGATCTATCGGTGGAGGACCATCGACAACTATAGCAAGCGACACATTTTTGGGAACAGAAACTGGTGTAACATCTAATAATGATTTATATACATTAAATTATGTCGACAGCCCAGCTACTATAAGTCCCATTCAATATTACTTAACATATCAAGTTGAAGCTTCTGGAGGAATACCACCAGTTAATACTATTGGTATTATAGAGAGTCAAGGTAACAATATAGTATTACAAGAAGTTTTGGGAACAGGAACTGCGAATCAAGGTTCAACAGGACCAACAGGACCAGTAGGAAATGGTGTTATTATTCAATATCAATATAATAATTCATTAACTTCAGATAGTTTATCGAGTTCTACAAGCGAACAAACCGCCACAGGATATTATGTAGATATAACACCACAATCAAGTCAAAGTAGAATTAGAGTAGATTATAAAGTAAAATATAAAACTAGTTATGCCGCAGATACTTATTTAAATTTATCAGTTAAGAGAGCCGATGGCCCTTCATTTTCCTCTTATACTCCTGTTTTCTCAGATACAATTTTAGGTTCGGCAAATGCTGGAGGACCTTTAAATAATATTTATACTTCAAATTTTATAGATAGTCCTGCTACAATAACAGCACAAAGATATCAGATGTATTATACAGTAATTGACCCTAGTAGTAATTTAGGTTCTGATACATTAGGTATATTAGGTTCAACAGGAAATTGTTTAGTATTAGAAGAATTATTAGGTTCAGGAACGGCAAATCAAGGTTCTACAGGACCTACAGGACCTACAGGTACCTTTTTACCTGGTGTTATTATTCAATATCAAACAACCAATTTAGCAGCAGTTTCAAGTTCTTATGCTACTGATACATCTGAAGTAGATTTAAGCGGTAATTATAGTTGCTCAATTACCCCTCAATCAACATCAAGTAATATATTAACACAATTTAGAATTAAATATGCTTCAAGTTATTTTGCGAGTGACAGATTAACAATAAATGTTAAGCGAAGTATAGCTTCGGGGGCACCTACAACAATTGCAAGTGATACATTTTTAGGAACAGTTACTGGTGTTGGAACAAATAATGATTTGTATACACTTAATTACATTGATACTCCAGCAACCACAGGTTCTGTTAAATATTATTTAACATATCAAGTTGAACCTTCTGGAGGAACACCACCAGCTAATACAATTGGTATTATTCAAAGTCAAGGAAATAACATAGTATTACAGGAATTACTTGGTTCAGGAACAGCAAATCAAGGTTCTACAGGACCTACAGGTTCACCTGGTGTTATTATACAATATGCTTATACAGATAGAAATACAACAAATTTATTATCTTATATGACAGATACATCGTTTAATACAGATTTATCGGCTAATGCTTATTCAGTATCAATTACGCCACAATCAAATCAAAGTAAAATAAAATTAATGTTTAAGATTAAATATTATGTTGGAACAGCTGGTGCTACAATTACTTATACAGTTTTATATAATGGCATAACAACTATTTTACAGGATACTGTTTATGGAACAGATGGACTTGTTGGCTCAGGTTTAACAAGTGATTATGTTGTAAATTATATTCATGAACCAGTAACTACAAGCACTTGTACTTATTCAATATTGTATAAAGTTAATTATTCCGGCGCTTCACCATTACCAGAACTAGTTGGTATAGTAGGCGCAACAGGTTCTGTCGGTTATTTATATGACCCTAATACAAGTAATACATTGTATGTTGAAGAATTACTAGGGTCAGGAACAGCGAATCAAGGATCTACAGGACCAACGGGACCGACAAATACTTCAACAATTGATATAACAGATAATAATACAGCTGGAACATTCTATCCAACATTTGTAGATGGAGCTGGAAATAATAAGACATTATATTGTGACACAACCAGTATAACATTAAACCCAAATACAGATTCAATGTCTATTCCTGTAATTTATTCAAATAGTGTGACATCAATAAATCCTAGTTCTTTAACTTTAGATACATCAGGTAATAATAATTTAATTATTAGAACATCAGGTACAAATAGAGCAACATTTAATAATTTGGGATTAGTTTTAGAACCAAGTGGAAATACGATAACAACAAGACAAAATACAAATCTTATTTTAGACGCTTCTAATTCTTATATAAGTTTAAGAACAAGTGGTGTTGAGAGAGCAAGAATAACTGATGCCAGTTTTATAATATACAATAATATTTATCCACAAATACCTCATGGAATGACAACTGGTATTCAAGCACCAGGAGGAACATATCAACAAACAAGTGGTACTTATACAAACTTTTTTGATAATGCTTCCCTATTAAGAATTACAGGATTTGTTAAACAATCATCAACAACAGCTCTTTTGGTTACAATTAATGGAATGTTTTTTCAATCAAGTGGAGCTGGAGGAGGTCTAATGACATTAGGCGCTAATATATCTGGTACTGATTATGACTTAGGAGCTGCTGCTACAAATACATTGAATTCATTTACAAGTGCTTCTTTTAGTAATATTATAGCAAGTGGATTAGCTACTGGTTCATATACAATTCAAGCAAGATGGAAGGTAGATACAGCGCTTAGTCAATGGTATTCAGTAAATGCTAATGCAAGATGGGTTATGATGGTTCAAGAAATATTTTATCCATAAATTTAAAATAAAATTCATAATATAATTTACTTCTATTATATTATAAATGAGTGTCAATAGTTTATTCGCAAGTGATGGATCATTATGGAGTATAAGAGCTTTAGACATATCCGGCAATTATGGACAAAGAATTGATTTATCCAGTAACAATACAATTAATTTTAACACTTCATCAACTAATAGATTAAGAATAACAGATGCGAGTTCAATATTTTTGAATTCGGTTGATTTGAGTGCAAATAACTTGTTAAATGTAAATAATTTAACTGTTTCAACAGCAACACCTCAAACAGACGCTTCTTATAATTTTACGATTGTAAGAATAGCAACAGATGCTTCAGCAAGAGACCTATCAATACCATCTCCTTATTTTGGTCAGTTATGTCTATTATTAAATTCAAGTATATTACAATTATATAATAATGGAAATTGGTCAAGATTGGCCGGTTTAGTATTAAATGAAGTGGCAATCTCAAATAATGTTGGTGGCACTACAGAAACAACATATTTAGATGCAAACTATAATTCAATTGCTTCACCAACTTCAAATGGTTATACTGTTGTTAAATTAACTTGTAGTTTAAATACTACAAATGCTACTTTTACATTAACACCTAGTGAAGTAATTTCAGTTTTTTATTTATTAGTTGGTGGTGGAGGTGCTGGTTCTTCATCAAATGGTGGAGGTGGCGGTGGAGGTGGAGTTCTAACAGGTACAACATCTTTAACACAATCGACCTCATATAGTGTGACAATAGGATCAGGTGGTATAGGAACAACAAGTACAGGTGCTAATAATACTAAGGGTGCTGATGGTAATGATACTATTGCTTTTTCATTAACAGCTGGTGGTGGTGGTGCCGGAAATACATTAAATAATAGTTTAGGTGGTTCAAATGGTAGAGCTACAAATGGTAATGGTGGTGGTGGTTCATTAACAAATGGTGGTATAACAGCAGCGTATAATGCGGGTTCTGGTAATTCAAGTGGTTTTGGTGGTGGATTTGGATATGGAGACTTAACATCAGGTGGTGGTGGTGGTGCTGGTGGTGCTGGAACAGCAGGAGGAACAGCTGTATCTCCGTCAGGAACATCTCAAAAACCAAATGGAGGAGCAGGTGTAGCAAGTAGTATTTTAGGAACAACTTATTATTTTGGTGGTGGTGGTGGTGGTGTAAGTTCACAAAATCATGGTGCAGGAAATGGTGGTATAGGTGGTGGAGGTGGTGGTTCTGCTAACCTAACAAATAATCCAAGTAGTTCTGTAGGAACAGGTGGAGGTTCAGCATTAAATTCTGGTGGTAACGGAAGTTCTGGAGGCGGCGGAACAAATATTGGTGGAAATGGTGGAAAAGATACTGGAGGTGGTGGTGGCGGTTCAGGAAGTGGAAATAATGGGAACGCTTCTGCTTTGGGAACAAATGGTGGTTCAGGAATAATTGTAATTAGATTTTTAAGTTATCAATAAATTAAATTCATAATATATATAATTTAGTTATTCATATCATGGCACAAAATAAATATAGTCAGAACAATTATTGTTAGTTTTGTTGTAAAATTCATGTCTAGTTGACTTTTAAATAAGTATTATAATTAAATAAAAAATAATTTAATTATATATATGTCAAACGTTAAATTAACAACAGAATCAAAAAATTGGGAAGTGTCAGCAGTTAGAATTTATAATACAAATAGTAATTTAACTTTAGATGTTTCTGGAAACAATAATTTAATAGTTACAACAGACAGCAGTAATGTAGCAGTTTTTGGAAGTAATATTATTGATGGGACAACATATAATAAAAGTTTAAATGTAAATGGTCCTTATTTTTCAAATAATGTTTCAGCATTTTTATTACCAGCAGATACATCGAATAATAGACCAACTGGACAAATAGGTTATATTCGATATAATACAAATACTAATTTTATGGAATATTGGAGGGGTTCTGTAAGCACTTGGATTCCAATATCAGAAGGTCCACCTACATTGTCAAGTATATCTCCTAGTTATATAGCACAAGATGTAAGTTCAACACTTTATACCATAATTGGTGAGAATTTTAATTCTTCTACAAATGTTTCATTTATTGGTAACAATAATCCAAGTGTTGAATTACCAGTAGCTGCTGTAACTTATAATACAGCTACAAATTTATCAGTATATATTTCTGATGCTATTGCTGATGCTAGTAATAATTCATTTTATGCTGTAAAAGTAATTAACTCTGATACAGGATTATTTACTACATCTGGATATATTGTAAGTTATAATGAAGCACCTTACTGGAATACACCAGATCCAACAAGTTTAGGAACTGGTACAGGGAATGAAACATATACTTATAGTACTACGCCATTTTCAGATTTAAGTGCAAGTGACCCACCACCAGCACATTTACCAATAACATATTTTGCTACAACTAATCCACCCTCATCAGCAGCACCATTAGTTACACTAGACCCAAGCGGAAGATTAATAGGAACAATGCCTCTATCCGGATCATTAACAACTTATAATTTTCAAGCATATGCTCAAGATGCTTCGGGATCAAGAAGTCCAATTTATACCTTTAATTTTAGTGTTACACCCCCACTACTTACTTTAACTTATTCTTCTGGAGCATCATTACCAACCCCAATTTATGTAAATTCAAGCAACACAATAGTGGGTGGACCTGTAGCTGGTGGATTTACTATATATAGTTTTGTCGTATCAACAAATCAGTATACTTCAACTACTTTTGCTTTTCAAATAAATGCCCCAGCTTCTACACATTTTCTTTGTGTAGGTGGTGGTGGAGGTGCTGCTGGTTATAATAGTTGTGGTGGTGGTGGTGCTGGAGGTTTTAGAACTTCTTATACAACAACACAAGGAACATCTGGAGGGGGTGGCGCATATGAATCTACACTTACTTTAACAAGTAGTAATACTTATACAGTTGTTGTTGGAGGAGGTTCAAGAGGTGTTCCTGGTGATGGTGGTACATATTCAGGAAGTCCTGCATCAGTTGCGCAAGGATGGGCATCAAGTATATCTGAAAATGGCGTAACAACAATAATAAGTTATGGTGGTAGTCCAGGTGCTTGTGGTCAAGCAGGTGCAACCAAACCACAGGATTATGTCAATCAGGTAGCAACTGGGAGTCAACCAAGTGCTGGTTCTGGTGGTGGTTCTAGAAATGCATCCCCTGATAATGTAGGAGGAACTGGAACTGCTGGACAAGGTTATAATGGTGGTAGTAATGCTTCTTACACAGGAAACTATCCTGGTGGTGGTGGTGGAGGTGCCGGTAGTGTTGGTCAAACAGCAGCAACAAGTCAAGCTGGTGGAAATGGTGGTAGCGGTCTACAGAGTGCTATTACAGGAACTTTACAATATTATGCTGGTGGTGGTGGAGGTTCAACACAAGCCTCAGGAGCAAGTGATCCAGGAGGTGGAGGTTCAGCTCCTGCAGGTTCTGGTGGTTCTGGTGTTGGAGGCAATGGTAGAGGGGCTAATGGAACTGCTTTAAATGGATTTGATGGAGCATCAAATACAGGTAGTGGTGGTGGTGCTGGTTGTAATTGTGGAACACCTTCAGTAGGTAAAGGTGGAGATGGTTCAGCAGGAATAGTTGTAATTAGATTACCATCATATTATGTTTAAATAAAATTTATTTTTTTTTCTAAAAATACACGATAACCAATGTGTAAAATTTTATATTGTCCTTCAAATACTTTAAAAAAATGATTTACGGCTTTAAATGGTGAATCCAAAACTTTATCTTTTTCAAATAAATAATCATCAATAGCTAATATTCCACCATTTTCTAATATTTGCCACGAGAGAATTAAATCAGAATAACAATCCAATAAAAGATGAGAGCCATCTATATATATTAAGTCAAATTTTGCGCCAATTTTTATAAATTCGACCAATTTACTGGTAGAATCGCTTTTAATTCCAAAAATTTTATTTTGTAAATTCTCTCTAGCTATATTTGAATAAAAAGATTTTTCAACTTGTAAACCTTGAATATTCATCAAAGTGCCTTCTTCTTCATAGTTAGACCATTTATCTAATCCATATCCAATAGAATTAGGTATTAACTTTACAATATTAATAAGTGAAATTCCTGTATATGTGCCAATCTCAAGTATTTTTGTTTGCTTATCAGTATTTTTTGATTTAAAATATTCAATAACATCTAAAAAATATTGCTTATGACCGATAGGCAAATCATTTATCCAATTAAACATATTTTTATATTCAAGATGATTTTTAAGAATATATTCATTTAATAATTTATTAGCTTGATTTTTCCATGTTAAATTTTCAGCCCAATTATAATTTTTTTCAATATATTCATTAGAATCTTTATTAGACGTAATTATATCTCTAATTATTTCTAATGCTTTATTTTGCCATTCAGAGGTAGTTGGATCACCTTGAATAATAATACCTCTATCTCCAATTGTATTTTGTAGTGCTGCTAAATGATTTGAAATAGCAAGCGTTTTAGATTTTGCGGCCTCTAATGCTGTTAAACAAAATGTTTCCATAAAAGTACAAGGATAAAACCAAATATGGGAAGTTTGCCAAGCATCAGCTAATTCAGTCTTAGAAACCCATCCATGATAATGAATTCCAATATTTCTCTCTAAATATGAAGATAAAATTAGTTTAATTTTATTCATTTTATCAGGTTCAACATCATTAGACCATTTATTATTAACATCAGTATAAATATGTAGTGTAGCCAATGGTTGTATTTCATATATTTTAGGCCACATCTGTAAAAGTTCTAATAAACCTCTATTTGGGAAAGAAGAATAAATAAATTTATATTTTTGTTTGACATCTTCGAGAGAACAAATAGGTAAAAATCTGGTGTCATCAATTCCATAATAAAAAGGAACCGCAAGATGTTTTAAGGATGGGAATATACTAGTAAAATATTCAACATGCCATTCAGTTAGACAAAATATGTTTTTGAGTTTTTTATCCATAGGTATGATTATTCCACTAGGAACAAGGTCATGAATAACAAAATAAACATTTTCAGAAAATCCTTTAAAAGTAACAGGTAGATATTCAGAAAAACGACTTATGATACAAGTATGAACATAATTAGTATTAATAAATTCATAATAATGATTTAAATGACGATATAAAACTCCTTCGAAAATTTCTTCTTTCTCTCCAGGTGTATTACAAAAAACTATAACTTCTCCAAAGAATCCATGTTGTTTAATATAACGAGCCATTTCAATGATGTATGTTTCAGAGCCTCCTACACCTGTCGTTAAAATATTTGAACCAGACCAAGGATTAAATCCGCCATCAGCGACAAAGCAAAAAATAGGTTTTTCAGGAACTTTAACTTTTTTCTCTCCAGAATAGATAGTTAATTTCTGAAAAATTAGATGCCAAGACAAAATTTCTTGATAATCATTAGCATTTTGTGTATTATTTAAAAGAAAAAGCTGGGAAGCGGCTAATCCTAATTTATAATCTTCAAGTTCATAACATATTCTAGAGAGAAATTTAGGTAAAAAATGAAAACTAAGAGTAGGTTTTAAACTATATTGACAATGTTGTGGAAATCCAATTAGAAATGCCTGTTTAAAATACTTATATGCTATTTCCATTTGGTTTTTCAAATAATAATGAATACCAATAAAATATAATGCTTCAGGTCTAGATTCATCAATTTTAAAACATTTATTATATAGTTCTTCACATTCAGCCCATGGTTTATTTAATTTAAAATTGGCAATTCTAGCGGCTTCAAAAGCAGCATCAACACGTTCTTGAATAAATCCAGAATTGGTAAATTCACATCGTTTCATAAAATAAAAGAATGCTTTTTCATAATCATCAAGTAAATTATAAGTTTGTGCCAAATAATAATAAGTGCGAGGATCATTGCGATTTTCTTCTATTTCTTCATATAATAATTTTAAATCTAAATGTTTTCTCTCCATGGTGCGTTTTTCCATGTAATCAAATCGTTCATCTAAAATAAAAGCTCTATTTTCTGGTATAATTACATTGATATTATTTTTATCAGTAATAACTTCATGAATACGATGAATATATCTTAATCCAGAATTGCTTTTAGTTATTCGATTAGAGCCATATTTAGTGTCATCACTAACAATAAAAAGAGTAAAAGAGTTGGAATATTGGTCAGACCTAACTTCATTTAAAAAATTTCTCAAATTTCCATGAACAATATAAGTATCATCGAGCATTAAATTGTATTTACAAGATGTTCCCGCTAAATCAAGGAGACGATTTCTGCTGTCGCGAAAATTGATAAAAGGTTCCTGATATAATTTGCCATCTTTTTTGCCTACAAGGACACGATTAATAATTTCAAGTGTTCCATCTGTGCTACCAGTATCTAGTATAGTCCACTGGTCAATTAGATTCAAATTTTTGCAAAGCATTTGTTCAAATTGTGGTCCGGCATTTTTGACCATAATACATAAGTTAATAAGGTTGTCGAAATTAAGTAATTGAATATCATCAATTTCGCCTTCAATATAGTAGCGGAAAATGTTGGTGAAATTTTCTAGCAAATTTATGTCTACATGGATGTAATAGTCGCTTTTCGACAAAGAAAAAACCCTTGCACTACTTGTTGGCGAAATTTTTTCCTTGGTTATTATAATATTTCTTTGTGGGAAGTATACTGGAACAATATTAAGAACTTCAGAATAAATTATCTTATTTATGGTTATACTTGAATTATGGAAATCAATATTATTTATTTTTAAATTTTCAATATTTCTCTCTATATTATTTTTATGAACTTTTGATGTATCTACCAAACAAACATGCTCGAAATCTTTTGATAAATTTATTGGTATAAATCCACCATATTTAGTATCGAATGAAAGAAAATCTGGCTCTCCGAGAGAAAATACTTCTTTACATTTTTTAATTAAACCTATTATTCTCTCATGAATACCTACTTCATTATATAAACGAAGATTATTATACTCATTATGTGGTAACTTTGTATATTCATTCTCATTTACACTATAAATACTTCCGTTTATTTGAACTTCCATTTATAGAAAAATAAGGTGAATTTATATTTATATGTTTTTACAACTATTTTATATATTAATTTATTATAAATGACTACATATTATTTAAATGATGTGAGTTTAAATTGGATATTAACAAGTAATACTATTTCTTCAAATTCTGTATCAGGATTAAATATTCAGACATTAGGAAGAAGTATAGCAACATTTAATAATTTAGGATTAATTTTAGAGCCTAGTGGAAATACTATAACAACAGCACAAAACTCTAATCTCATTCTAGATGCTTCTAATTCTAATATTATTTTTAGTAGAAATAGTGTTCAATATGCTATAATGGATACCAGTTTTAATTTTACAATTCCTCCAAATTGCTCTGTAAACGCAACATTACCTACAAATTTAATTAATAAGTCATATTTTGATGCTTCATTTGGAACTTGGATATCATTTACGCCTACAACATATCAACCATATCCAACAACAGTAAGCACAAGCACAAATACAGCATATTATTTTAGAGTTGGTAAATTAGTAACAGCAAGATATTATATAGTTTATAATGCTACTGGCTCACTTGGTAATTCAATTGCTATAACTTTACCTCCAGTAACAGCTAGTTCTAATTATACTGGTTTAGGTCAAATAGCGTCAAATTGTATAGGTTCAGCCTCTTGGTATGATGCTAATGCTCAATTTTCAGGTGTTTATCAATTTAATTTATCAGCTAACTTATCCAATACAGCCGTTGGTTTTTTTTATCTATATGGAGGACAATCCACAACAGGTGGTTCATGGTTCGGTCAATTTCCTGCTGTTCAAATTAGAACTGGGCATGTTTTTTCAGCAACTATTACATATGAAGCGGCTTAATTAATTTGTTATAATTACTTAATTTATATATTAATTAATTATATATGGCATATTTGTTAAAAGATATAAGTAATAATATAGCATTTAATACTGGTTCTTTAACCGCCAATTTAGGGACTAATGTTGTCGCTTCATCTACTGTTAGTGGATTAAATGTTGGAGGAACTTATTTGTCAAATGGCGTTTCAGCTCTTCAAATACCAGCAGATACATCGAATAACAGACCAGCTGGACAAAATGGTTATATTAGATATAATACTGATGAAAATATTATTGAATATTGGAATGGTTCTACTGGATTATGGACACCAATTTCTGAACCAGCACCATCTATTTCGTCAATAACTCCACAATATGTTTTACAAGATGTTAGTTCAACAAATTATGTTATAACAGGTTCTAATTTTAATATTTTTTCGAATGTTTATTTTATTGGAAATAATGATTTAACAGAGTATCCAACAGCGTCAACAACATTTGTTTCTAATTCTCAAATTAATACATTAATTACTGACGCAATTGCTGACGCTAGTAACAATTCTGCTTTTGCTGTAAAAGTTATAAATACTAACACAGGATATTCCTCAACTACAGGTAATATTTTACCTTATAATCAAGGACCTTTTTGGAATACATCCATTGGTTCTAATTTAGGAAGTGGCCTTACTGAAGCAGTATATACAACAGCAAATTCTCCATTTACAGATTTAAGCGCTTCTGACCAACCACCACCTCATCTTCCTATTAGTTATTATTATTATTCATCACCATCTGGCGCAAGTTCTGTGTTATTAGATTCCTCGCTTGGTAGATTATATGGAACAATGCCAACTTTAGTTCAAAGCACACTTTATAATTTTACAGCTTATCCTCAAGACGCATCAGGCTCTAGAGGACCTATTGTTTCATTTAATTTTACTATAGCACCAGCTCAATTAGCAGTAACAGGATATACATTGACTACAGATTATACCATTACTTATGTAGATTCATCTAATAATTCTATAGGTAGCCCATCATTAACTGGTTATACAATTTATAAATTTACAGGAACTGGTATAACGGGATTTGTTACACCAAATTTTGACGCATCAATTAATTATCTAGTAGTTGGAGGTGGTGGAAGTGGTGGAACTGGTAGTACCAATGGATATTATGGTGGTGGAGGTGGTGCCGGTGGTTATAGAGCAGGTCAATTTAGATTTGTTAAAGATGTTTCATATAATATTGTAGTAGGTGTTGGTGGAACATATTCAAATTCGGCAAATGTTGCTGGTGGAACTGGAGGATTTTCTAGACTTGGGCTTTCTGGTGGAACTGGAATTACCTCAGATGGTGGTGGTGGTGGCGCAGCTTCCGGGGGAGCGGCTGGAAGTGGTGGTTCAGGAGGAGGTGGAACTTATGTAACATATACAAGCGGTGCTTCTGGTAATTCTGGCAGTTATACACCTGTTGAAGGTTTTGGTGGAGGAGGATACAATATCGGTGGTCAAGGAGCACCAGGTGGGAGTGCTTTAGAAAAAGGAAATGAAACAACTACAACTGGTTCTTTAGGAGCTACATATAATATAACAGGTTCTGATGTAACTTATGCTTCTAGCGGATATGGAACTCCAGGTGGTAGTCCAGCTATAAGTAATGGTACAGGCAATGGTGGTAATGGAGGATATGATATTACTGGTACATTAGGAACAAATGGTTCTTCAGGAGTTGTTATTATTAGATTTCCAAGTTTATTATCTTTTAATCCATCATTTAAAGGTGGTATAGTAACTGGTTTCTCTCCAGGTCAATATACTATAAGATATGTTAATTCAGGAAATACTATAGTATCTGCTCCAGTTTCAGGTGGTTTTACAATATATACATTTTTAGCAACTACAACTGGATCATTTGTGCCTAATTTTACAGATAGTAGTGTAGACTTTTTAGTTATAGGCGGTGGTGGCGCAGGTGGTTCTGGTGGTGGTGATCAGGTAGGTGCTGGCGGTGGAGGTGCTGGGGGTTATAGAACATCATATTCTACTTCAGGTGGTTCTCCCGGAACTGCTGAGACAAAATTAACATTGACAAACGGAGTTTCATATAATGTAACCGTTGGAGCTGGAGGTGGTGGACAAAAAGCATCCCTTGCTACTGGAAATAATGGAGCAAATTCTATATTTTCAACAATTACATCGGTTGGTGGTGGAGGTGGAGGTTGTACTGGGGGAAGTGGAACATCTGGTGCCACTGGTGGTTCTGGTGGAGGTGCTAATGCATACGCAAGTTCAGCAGGTTCTGGAACAACAAATCAAGGTTTTGCTGGTTTTAAAACCAGTACTACAAGTTTTGCTGGCGGAGGAGGTGGTGGTGGTGCTTCAGGCACAGGTAGTAATTCTAGCGGAAGTGGAAGTTTTGCGCCAGGTGGTGCTGGTGGTTCTGGATTAACATCAGCAATTACAGGTGTAAGTGTTGCTCGTGCTGGTGGTGGTGGTGGTGGCGCTTATTCTACTACAACAACACAAAATGGTGGAACAGCATCAAGTGGTGGAGGAAATGGGGCTAATTCAGCATCAGGAAGTAATCTTCCAGGTTCTCCAGGAACTCAGAATACAGGTGGAGGAGGAGGAGGAGCTGCTGGTGGTGGTGGTTCATCTTCTGTTATTAATAAAGGTGGAAGCGGAGGTTCAGGAATTGTTGTAATTAGATTTGCTTCATTTTAATTAAAGTAAAATAAATATTTTATTTTGTATTGTAATATTAATGAGTAGTATTAATATTACACCGAATAATGATTATAAAATATCTATGCGTGCTAATAATATTACCAGTAATTTTGGTGATAATTTAGTAATGGATGCTTCCGGAAATAGTAATTTAGTAATCATGACAGATAGTAGTAATGTTGCTGTATTTGGACCAAATACCATTTCTGGAACAACTTATAATAAAAGTTTAAACGTAAATGGACCTTATTTTTCAAATAGTGTTTCAGCACTTAGAATTCCAGCTGATTCTTCTAATAATAGACCTACTGGCCAAACAGGATACATTCGATATAATACAGATACAAATTTAATCGAATATTGGAATGGAAATACAAGTTCATGGGAACCTATATCACCACCAACACCTGTAATTGGTTCAATCTCACCACAATATATTTTACAAGATGTGAGCTCAACAGTTTATACAATATCAGGTGGTAACTTTAATAGCACTTCAAACGTTTCATTTATAGGAAATGTTGATTCTATAACATATCCAAGTGCAGTAACAACATTTAACTCAACAATTCAATTAACATGTTTAATTACTGATGATATTGCTGATGCAAGTAATAATACTGCTTTTGCTGTAAAAGTAACAAATACAAACTCAGGTTTTTCAGCCACATCAGGTAGTGTAGTTCTATATAATAAAGGACCAATTTGGAATACTTTAATAGGAAGTAATTTAGGAACAGGTTTGACAGATTTTACATATACAACGGGTGATTCACCATTTACAGATTTGAGTGCTTCTGATGTCCCTCCTGTTAATTCTCCAATAAGTTATTTTACATCAACACCTTTAAATGCCTCAGCACCACTTGTTACATTAGATTCAACATTAGGTAGATTGATTGGAACAATGCCATCAGTTTCTTCTATTAGCAATTATAATTTTAATTCTTATCCACAAGATGCTTCAGGTTCTAGAGGACCTAACTCTAACTTTATTTTTTCAGTAGCACCATTTGTTACACCAAGTGCCGGATTAACATCTTATATGACTACAACTTATGTTGATTCTGGTAATAATATTGTAAGTGGTCCTGTTTCTGGAGGTGCGGTTATATATACATTTAAAGATTCGTCAGCGACATCGCCAGGAACAACACGAACCGGAACTATTACTGTAAATATAGCTAGGACATTAACTTATTTAGTTGTAGCTGGTGGTGGTGGAGGTGGTGGAAGTACTAATTTTTCTGGTGGTGGTGGAGCTGGTGGATTATTGACTGGAACATCTGCTGTTACAGCAAGTTCAACATATCCGTTAACAGTTGGTGCTGGAGGAACTTATGATAATAATGGTTCTAATTCAGTTTTCTCAGGTATTACAGCTAATGGTGGTGGTGCTGGAGGTGGTGCAGCAAGTGATTCTGGAAATTCGGGTGGTTCTGGTGGTGGTGGTGCTGGATATTTAGGTGGTGGTGGCACAATAAGTAATTGGGGAACAGGAACTGGTGGACAAGGAAATAGAGGTGGTGGTGGTGGAAGTTATCCAAGTCCATATGGTGATGCCGGTGGTGGCGGTGGTGGTGCTGGAGCAGTAGGTGGTTCTCAAAATAACGTAGCTCCAAATTGTAATGATGGAGGTATAGGTGTTACTTCAACAATACAAGGTTTACCAGCTACATATTATGCTGGTGGTGGTGGTGGTAGAGGTGGTAATGGTGGTTTGGGTGGTGGTGGTGGTAATAATGGTGGTACTGGTGGCGCTACGCAAGGAGCTCCAGGAACAAATGGTCTTGGTGGTGGAGGTCAAGGTGGAGGAAATGTAGGGTCAGCAGGTAATGGTTCAGGTGGTTCTGGTGTTGTAATTCTTAGATTTCCAATTTAAGTATTTTAAAATAAAATATCAAAAAAATTTATAAAAATTTAAGTTAGTTATATTTTATTATTTAAATAATAATAATATATAACATGAGTAAGAGTTTATTTCCAAATGATGGCACGTTATGGAGTATAAGAACTTTAGATATTTCTGGAAATTATGGACAAAATTTAAGGCTCGATGCTTCATCAAATTTAGTATTTGAAAGAAGTGGTGCTACTTTCTCTACTTTAGGTTCAAATGTTATACAATCAACAACGACAAATGGATTAAATGTAAATGGAAGTTATTTTTCCAATGGAGTTTCAGCTCTTCAAATACCAGCAGACTCGTCAAATAATAGACCTGCTGGTCAAACTGGTTATATTAGATATAATACAAATACTAATTTAATTGAATATTGGAATGCAAATACTAGTTCATGGGTTGCTGTAGCAGAGCCAACGCCAGTTGTTACTAATATAAATCCTGGATATGTTCCAGAAGATTCTAGTTTGAATTATGTAATAACAGGAAATAATTTTAATAATTCATCTGTTGTAACATTTATAGGTAATGTAGATAATATTACATACGCCACATTTGGCGGAACAACTTTTATTAATGATTTTACATTACAAACAAGAAATACTTTAACAATGTCAGATGCATCAGATAATACTGGGTTTTTTGTAAAAGTAACTAATACTAATTCTGGATTATCTGGAACAAGTATACTTCCATTATTAACTTTTAATACAGGTCCAAATTGGACAACATCAGCTGGAACAAATTTAGGAACTGGTGTAAATGGTTTAACATATACGACTGGAACATCACCATTCATAGATATTCAAGCAACAGACATTCATACACCTGTAACTTATGCTTATACAACAACTCCAAATACAGTAACAGGAAATGTTCTATTAGATTCATCTACAGGTAAATTATTTAATATTATGCCTACAATTACTAATAATGCAACAACTTATACATTTGTAGCACAGGCTACAGATGCGTCTGGTTCACTTAGTGTTTTACGTCCTTTCGCTTTTACAATTAACCCAACAAGTTATACTCTTGTAAGTCCAGCTGGAGGAACTACAACAGCGTTTTTTACACCAAATTTATATAGTTCTACAGGTTTAACTATACCATTTGTGGCTGGAGCAACAACAACAGGATATGCGTATACATTAACATTTGATACTGATGTATCAATAAATCTTTTATTAAAAGGTGGAGATGGTGGTGGAGGTTATCAATATAACTATACAGCTGGAGCAATAGGACCACTTGGTGGTGGAGGAGCTTTTGCTTTTAGTAAATTTCATTTTGCTAAAGGGTCAAGTTATAGATTGTTAATTGGAGGAGGAGGAACATCTCAAACAGAAAGCACAAACACAGGTCCATATGTAAATGGTGGAGGTGGATTAGCAGGAAATTTGGGTTTTGGTGGACAAGGTGGAGGATATACTGGTTTATTTAATACTAGTGCTACATTTGCAAATTCTTTATTAGTTGCTGCAGGTGGTGGTGGTGGTTCTTGGGAAGTTTATTTTTATACAGCGCAATTAAGTCCAACTGGTGCTGCAAATCCTGTTGTTATAGGTCAAACAAATGGTGGTTCTGGAGGAGATCAAAATGGTATAGATGGATTAACAAGTAATGTTTTTACAACACCAAGTCAAAGTACGACAGGGACATCTGGAAATTCAGGAACTGCTGGTGGTGGGGGAGGAACGCAATCATCAGGTGGAAGTGCTGGTGGTTCAGGCACAATTGCTTCTGGACAATTAACAGGTGGAAGTTGTTCAGGTTCAGGTGATGGTGGAGGAGGAGGCGGTGGTGGGGGTGGATATTATGGAGGTGGTGCTGGAACAGGTAATAACCCAGGTTCTTCAGGTGGTGGTGGTTCATCATATACATCAAATAATGGGTTAACTGTTGGAGGAATACCAACAACAGCAATTAGAACAAATGGTTCCAATGGCTATGCTGTTTTATATTATTCATTAAATTTACCAGTAAGTGTATCATATGTTTCAGGAACCACATTACCAACTCCAACTACCATAAGTGGAAACTCTTTATGTTATATTTTTGATACAACTGGAGCAGTTCCAGGTGTAACAACAACATATACATTTACAATAAATTATCCAGTTGTTATGGGATACTTATGTGTAGCTGGTGGTGGTGGTGGTGGTGGTAATGGTGGCGGCGGTGGAGGTGGAGGCGGTCTCCTTCAGGGTACTACTCTTGTTACAGCAAATACGAATATAACTATTGTTGTTGGAAAAGGTGGAGATCAAAGTGCAGCTGGTGGACTTGGAAATAGTGGTGTTAATTCATCAATTTCAGGTGGAATAACATCAAGTATTACAGCAATTGGAGGTGGTGGTGGTGGAACCAATAATGGTAGTGGTGGTGGTGCTCTTAACGGCGGTTCAGGTGGTGGTGGTGGTCAGGATAATGGTCAGGCAGGTAGATTAAGTTGTGCTGGTGGAACAGGAACTCAAGGTCAAGGTTATGCTGGTGGATTTGGTATGCATATTTCAGGTGCGCTATTAGGTGGCGGTGGAGGTGGAGGTGCTGGAAGTTGTGGTTCAAATTTAGGTCCTCAAGCTTATAATTCATCTGCACCAGTAATATCTAGTGGAGGAACTGGTGGAAAAGGGCTTTATAGTTATATAACAGGTTCTCAAGTAGGTTATGCTGGTGGTGGTGGAGGTGGTATGAATACAAATACAGGTTATGGATTTCAATCTGGCTTTGGTGGAGGTGGAACATCATCAAATTTATTTGGCGCAGGACAAGGTGGTGGAGGTGGACAAAGTGGAGGAACATTTAAAAACCCTTCAGCAGGAACAAATGGAACCGGAGGTGGTGGTGGCGGCGGTATACACCCAGCCACACAAATAGGTAGTGCCGGTGGTTCAGGAGTAGTTGTGATACGTATACCTTTAGTTTGGTAAAAAGTATTTCAAAATAAAATATCAAAAAAAATTTAATATTTTATAATTTGTTTTTAATTTATATTAAATATTATTTAATATTCAGGTGTATGTTTCTTAAATAAACAACCTTGTGCTTGTAATCCCTTTACAGGAGCTACAACTCCTGGATTCTGATGGTCACAATTCGTCATCCAAATTTTTATAATACAGAAATTTTTCTTAGGTGAAATAGTTATCCCAGTTACAGACTTAACAAACGCAGCGCCATTACTAATAGAACTGCCAACAATTCTATATGTCAATTCGCTCCAAGCCTTAGCAACATTTTTATTCAAAACTTTATATGAGAAACAACCACCATTCCTATTCCTGGTGTCTTCCCACATAGGAGTGATACCTTGTCTCATCATAAATAACATACAATTTTCTACAAGGGTTGCTGGCAATGATTCAGTTACTGCAATTGTTTCTTCAATCGTGCTAAATGTAGAAATTGGAATATAACTCTTCAAACTCCAATCAGTATTATGAGGCAAATGTGCCCATAAAGTCCATTTATCTGATAAATTATGAAATGACTCTAAAGAAGTTGCTGTTTCCATTGTATCTGTATGCTGGGATAACATATTGTATTTAATTATCTCAATTTTTTTTTAAATAGTTTTTATTATATATATTATTCATTTTCTTCATTATGATTTGTATTTTTTAGCTTGTATCCGTTTTTTTCCAACAAAATGCTCTCATTCTTATCCGTAAATTCGATTTCTATCTTGTTAACATCATGGTCAATAAATTTAAGTGTGTAATTGTTATCATCATTTAATTCATCCTTTTTGTTAAGATGTGTTTTTATATAAAAAATAAAAAAATTCTTAGTAAAGTTATTACCTACTAAATAATAGTTAAATTTATCTGTTTTTAAATCTATCTTATAAATATTCTCTCCATTTTTGAATTCTATAAGCATAAATTTAATATCTGATTTTTCATTAATTGGATGATTACCATTTTTATAAAAAAGTAGTTTGTTTATAATATTATTATCTATATAATTATATATATAAAACCCATAATCATCATAATATTCTATATTTTTTTTGAATTTATTTGAATAAATATTTAAATTATTTATATCATTTCTAATTTTTAAAAGTGTTGGGTTTGCTTCAATAAATAAATTAAAATTATTTTTTATATTCATAAAAAATATCTGACATTTGCTATAGTAATAAATACAATTATATGAAATATTCATAAATGTTTCAACTAGTAATTCGCAAAAAATTTTAAATTCATTTGGATATTTTCTATTAAAAAAATCATTTAATAGAATACCTAAGCTAAAACCTATTAAAAAATTATAAAAATTGCTAATATAATGAAATAACATTATTAATATATTTAATAATGTTATCTATTTAAATGGTTTACAAATATCTTCTCCGAAGGGTTCCAAGGCTTTGCTCTAACTTTGATAAGCAGGACTACTAGAACCATTTGGGATTATAACAATGTTTTTCTGTGTACTTGTAGAATCATTTGCTGTTGGATTAGGAACTATAATATTTGGCGATTGATAATAAACAGGATTAATATTTGAGTTATATTCGGGGTCATAAATAACAATATTTCCTAAAGCATCAATAGTTATATTATTACCACAATTGCTTGTTGAATTTGTTGAGCTGGTTTCATTGCATGTATAATCAAATTTTCCTGTTGCAGCATCTAAACCAAATACATATAGTACCATGCTTACTATTACTGTCATCAAAATAAATGGTATAAACACTATAATCCACGAAACCACACTGAGACCTTTCTCACATAAAATATTTAACAATAATGTTACCATAATAGTTACTATGACTTTTACAAATGCTGTATTATAAAGACCCTTAAATGTGTCAATAAGTATTTGAGTAATTGAAAATATTAAATATATTATAGCTGGCGCACATAAATTTATCATTTTTATATTATATTTATATTTTAATTTTCCTCAGCATAGAAGAATGGTTCGCTTTCCTTAAAATATCCAACTTTATCGCCTTGTTCTCCATCCTCAGTCAATTCCCAAATAAAGCCATTTTCGTCATTATTTGTACAATAAGTTTTATCATCAATATCGATCTCAAATATTTCCTCATCATCTTCATCTTCATCTTCCTCATCTTCTTCATCATCTTCATCGAGTTCTTTAGTTTCAGTCTCTACGCTAGCTTCTTCATTCTCAGATGCTTCTTGATTAGATGTTTTACTCTCAGCAGTTTCAAGACAAGCTGGTTGCTCCTCCTCTTCCTCCTCTTCCTCTTCCTCTTCCTCCTCTTCCTCCTCCTCTTCCTCCTCCTCTTCCTCCTCCTCTTCCTCCTCCTCTATCTCACTACTTCCTTTCCCACAACACTTATCGTAAGCACTATATAATTTTTTATTACAGACTAAACAAACAGGAAGGCATTTATTACACACCCATATTTCATTGGGACCATAATCTCCTCCTTGACCTTCACAATTTTCACATGTATTTTCTGCATCACATTTTTCGCAATTATTTAATCCTTGTGTAGTAGAACAATATTTACACATAAATTCGTCTTCGTCTTCCTGTTCCTCTTCATCTTCCTGTTCCTCTTCGTCTTCCTGTTCCTCTTCATCTTCCTGTTCATCTTCCTGTTCCTCTTCGTCTTCCTGTTCCTCTTCATCTTCCTGTTCCTCTTCGTCTTCCTGTTCCTCTTCGTCTTCCTGTTCCTCTTCGTCTTCCTGTTCCTCTTCATCTTCCTGTTCCTCTTCGTCTTCCTTTGAATTATCTAGATTAACTTCTTTATCTATTGAGGGAGGAGTTACTTCTTCTTCTTTCAGTGAAATTTTTGAACAAGTAAGTAAAAGCGGATTATCATCATTAGAAATGTTGTTTTCTTCAACTTCGTTAGATTCTTCAATTTGAATTTTAATATTTTCATTTTCACAACTTTTAACAACAGATGAATGTTGAATAGTATCTTTATAAATTACTTGTTCAATAATTTTATGTTCATTATTATTTTGAAGCCCTTTAATATCATCATTTAAATGCTGAATTTTACCAATTAATTTATCTAAAATAGGTACAATAGAATCATATTTTTTTTCCATTTTATCGAGTTTATTTTGTAGACTAGAAATTTGTTGACGCACAATATTTTCTGTCATATCTTTAATACTAATAAAATCAGAACCAGTATATTTTTGATTATCACATTCGGAGTCAGAATCACAAAAATCTCTCTCAGGTTGAATATTTCTTTTATTTAATTCTTCAACAATAGATGGCAATTGAATTAATTGTTTATGTGTTTTTTCTAATAATTCATGTCTTTCAATATAATTAACAAGCAATCTATTTAATCCATTTTCAATTACTTTTTCAATATCATTCATAATAGCCTGAATATCGAACAAATGACGTTTTTTAGTATCTTCCATTCTTAGATAATTAATATATAACTATTCGTTTAATATGATTTAAAAAATAATTTATCTATTTCATATATGGACAATATTTCTTTAATTGAAACAGACCAAATTGATGGTAAAATTCAAATTGTAATGAGACAAACAGACTATACTGAAGAGAAAGCTAGAGAGAAATTAGGAGAATTTAAATTTGATGAAATGGCTGTAATTAGAGACTATTTTGGCATTGCTGAAAAAAAAGCACCAGAAAAAGTATCATCTGTAAATCAGGCTATTTATAAACAACTAAGAGGTCATTTAGATGGAGCTATGCGTAATTATCGCGAAAGAGTAAATAAAGGAGAAGTCAAAAAAATAATATAAATATAATATATATAATGTCATTAAAGTCATCATTGAAAAGTTATTTTAGAAAACATAAATATAAAACTCAAGCTGATTTAAAAGATATGACAGCTGAACAGATTGTTAGTTTAAATCCATCTGATGTTGGGAACTATATTGTGGAAGAAACTGGTGGTGTGCCTTTAACAGGTGTGAAAAAAAGAGCATTGAATAATTTATTAGCACAAAAAAGAGTAGAAAAAGAATCGGGACCAAATCCAGTAGCAAGACAAAGAGTTATTGACTCTTTTTTAAAACGTGAAAATTTAAGAAATGATCCTGAAGTAACAAACTTACTCGTTGAAACAAATAATCAAATTATGTATGACAGAGTTAGCCAGAAAGAATTAGAAAATAGATTAAGAAAATTGAAAGATGAACCCGAAATACCTTATACAGAAGAAGAGAAAACATATTTAAGATTATTAAAGACCGGTGGAAAAACTAAAAGACATCGTAGAAATAGAACTAAGAAGAGAAAATCACATAGAAAACGCCGCACTTATAGAAGGAAGTAAATTTGAAATAAAACGCCTTTATTAAATGTAAAAGCCGATTATTTAATTTTGTAGGTAGATATATGTCAGTTAAATCATCCAGTATTTTATAATTTTTTAGATTATTGCTCTCTAAACTGGGCTCAATGAGGATGGTTTGTATGAAATTAACGTTTCTTAAACTTTTTTTTTGATATTTTTTGAGGAGAAGTAATAACAGATATTAAACCAGGAACAGGTGTTGAATATATTATAAGATTTAATTGATTTATATAATCTACAAAATAAACGATAAAAAAGGCAACCAATAACAAAAGTAACCCAAGAAAATTTTCTTTTACATATTCAAGAATAACAAATTTTTTTTCATTTTCTAAATTTTGATTATTCATAATATAATAAAATAAAAAATAATATAGTGTTATAGACAATACTATATTATTAGGTTAATCCAAAACGTTCATTTAATATATTATTTTTAGTTTGTTTCTTTTGTTGTAGTTTTCTTAATTTAATATTATTTGTCGGAATAATTTTATTGTTTATTATAAAATCATCATTATCCTCATGAAGTTCGGGCATTATACGTGTTAATGGTTTGTCTACAACTAAAAATAAACGTTCATTTCTTAATAATGCTCTATATTCTTGTGTAGTTAAATTACCATAATACTTTTCTAGCATATAGTAAGGATTAGGAGCAGGCTTGATGTTCTTGGTGTAATTATATATTTTTGAATAAATATGGTTCATTAATTGATACCTTTCAAACTTGATTGAACTATCAATATTTTCTTCCATTAAATAAGCAACAGCACATTCTGGACTACAAAAACATCCATACACATGGTATGTATCGTTCATAAAATGTTTTGGAATGTAAACCGGCGGATTATCGAATTCACAGGTGTCCCAAAAGCAAGCAGACTTTTTATTATCAGTATTATTAACATGTAAATTATGTTCTAAAACTTTTAATTTCTTCCAAATCTCTCTAATATCACTTTCTTTGCTTTTAGTAGTTTCAGTGTCAAAATCTACATTATCATTATCAACTTCATAATCAGATAATTTTGCGGGTAGATTTATAAAATCATTAGGTTTATTTTCGTTATGAAGAATATCATAAGAAAAATTAGAGTTAGAATTAGAAAAAGAATAGCCTTCTAGATTAGACCCAAACAAATCAGATGATAAGCTTAAATCTTTTATAGAGCACTTAAGATGTAATATAACATTAGGTTTAGATTCTT
>Ga0222714_10000516_pt1 | contig 44082 bp, 36 predicted proteins | sample C33_3DmetaG_FD_165048 | JGI IMG/M metagenome (GOLD analysis project Ga0222714, IMG submission 165048) | Estuarine water microbial communities from San Francisco Bay, California, United States - C33_3D | ecosystem: Environmental > Aquatic > Marine > Unclassified | place: USA: California...
GCGCGGTGTGCACCAAAATAGATAGGCAATATTGTAGGCGCCCAGCCAAATTAAGCCTTTGGCTGTATACAGGTTTGATGAGTTTAAAAGCGACCAGGATTCCTTTTGGCGCCCGTGTTTTGGGGCTTTCTGTGGCTAGAATCATTGCTCGATCAACCTTTATTGAAACCCATGAAACTCATCGGCTCTCCAACCAGTCCATATGTGCGCAAGGTTCGTGTCGTCTTGGTTGAAAAGCGCCTCGAGTACGAGTTCGCAACCGAAGATGTGTGGTCGGCTGATACCCTGATCTCAGCGGCTAACCCCCTCGGGAAGATTCCCTGTTTGATCATGGACGGGGGTGAGGCCATGTTTGATTCTCGCGTGATCGTGGAGTACCTCGATGGCTTGTCGCCGGTGAGTCGTTTGATTCCGGCAAGCGGCCGCGAGCGTGCAGAAGTTAAAACCTGGGAGGCCTTGGCTGACGGTGTCATGGATGCCGCCATCTTGGCTCGCTTAGAGGCTTCATGGGCTGGGCGTACCGAGGCTCAACGCTCACAGGCTTGGATTGACCGCCAGTTGGGCAAAGTCGAGCTGGCGGTGGCTGCCATGGCCAAAGGCTTGGGCGACAAGCCTTATTGCAGTGGCATTCATTTCAGTTTGTCAGACGTGGTTGTGGGTAGCGCGTTGGCGTACCTGGAGTTCCGCTTTCCACAAATCAATTGGCGCGAAACGCATCCCAATTTGTCCGCGTTGTTAGACCGCTTGATGCAGCGCCCCAGCTTTGCAGGCACGGCGCACGCCTGATAACCGATCGCTCTGCGGGGTTTACCCCGCGCGCTTTTTGAGCCAGCGCATGAGGGCGCCGATGACGGGGAGCTTTTCATACAGCTCTTCCGCAGCGTCCCAGTAGTCGCGGTGAAACACCACCAGGCCCTGCGCGTCGAAGCGCAAATGGCTGGCACCCCGGATGGTCCAGGGGCGACCGCCCTTGCCGCCCTTTTGGCCTTTGGTGCTGAATAGAAAATCCCAAGTTAAAAAGCAGTCATCACCCTGTTCAACGGCCGTCGTGACCACGAAGCGCGGTTGTTCAAGGCGCTTGAACATGTCGTCGAAGATGTGCTGAACTTGCGCCAACTGCGTGACTTCGTTGAAAGGGTCTTTGAAAAAAAGCGGATCGGCGTAGTACGCACCCATGCGCGTCACGTCAGCGGCTTGCAGGTTTTCAAACCATGCCAATAACGCTTGCGTGCGGGCCGATACCTGATGACGGGATGCGCTCATAGTCGGGTGAGTTTTTTGATGAGCGCTTGTGCCCAGCGATGCGGCAATACGCGCAGCAATTTGAGCCACCAGGTGAAGCGTTTGGGAAAGTGGATGTCAAAGAGGCCATCGGCCCAACCGGCCAAAATTTCGGTGGCCGCGACATCGGTGGTGATCAACGCAGGCATGGTGAACTCGTTCTGCGCGGTGAGTGGGGTTTCTACAAAGCCGGGGTGGATGGCGCTGATACCCAGCCCCTTGCCCGCCAAGTCGTAATGCAGTACTTCAGCGAAATGGGTGAGCGCGGCTTTGGTGGGACCATATGCCAACGAGTTGGGTAACCCGCGCCAGCCGGCGACGCTACTGATGAAACTGAGGTGACCAAATCCTTGTTGCAATAAGGTGGGCAAGGTGGCATCGACCAAGTTATAGGCGCCCACGACGTTGACGTCGAGATGTTGCTTCATGCGTGCCAAGTCAAACCGGTAGGCGCGCAGGGGCTTGTAAATCCCGGCTGCAAACAGCACCAGATCGAGCCGCCCTTGCGCCTGCACAATGTGTTGCACCGCGTTTTGCAGCGCGGGCAAGTCGGTCACGTCCAGCGGGTAGGCCACCGCACCGGGGTGCTGCGTTGCAAATTGCTGCAGGGGCTCGCTTTGGCGTGCCGAGACCATCACCCGGGCACCGCGTTGTGCCAACTGCTCGGCAACGGCGCGGCCAATGCCGGTGGACGCCCCAACAATCCACACCACTTTGCCAGACCATTCCGTCAGCGCTGGGTTCATGGGTTTGAACAAGCGGGCCATCAGGCGGCAGTCATTGGTTTTTCGAGCGTGAACTGGATCACGTCCGTGTTGGACTCCATGAAGGCGGCTTCACAGTAGGCCAAGTAGAACTCCCATGTGCGGATGAAAGGCGTGTCAAAACCCAGCGCGCGGACGGCGGGTTCCTCGTGCAGGAATTTGTGGCGCCATGTGCGCAGGGTCTCGGCGTAATCGTGACCGAATGCCTTCTCATTGACGACACGCAAACCAGCGCGCCCAGCAGATTCGCGGAATTGGCGTGGACTGGGTAAGCAGCCGCCAGGAAAGATGTACTGCTGAATGAAGTCCGTGCCTTGGATGTAGCGGCTGAACAGGTGATCGGCAATCACGATGGACTGGATACAGGCCTTACCTCCGGGTTTGAGGCGCTTGGCGATGGTGTCGAAATAGGTGGACCAGTAGGCCCGCCCGACCGCCTCGATCATTTCAATCGAGCAAACCGCGTCGAACGGTTCTTCGGGGCTGACCACGCCAATGTCCCGGTAATCCTGCAACCGCAAGTCGGCTAAGTGTCCGTTGGGGGTTGCAGCGAGTCGCTTGTTGGCCCAGTCGAGCTGTTCTGTGGACAGCGTCAGGCCGACCATTTCGCTTTGGAATTCGTTGGTAGCCATTTCTGCCAAGGCGCCCCAACCGCAGCCGATCTCTAGCAAGCGTTGACCGGGCTTCAAATCCACCTCTTGCAGCGCACGGCGCACCTTTTCGTTTTGCGCCATGGCCATATCGGTGATGCCATTGGCATACAACGCGCTAGAGTAGTTCATGGTGTTGTCTAACCACAAACGGTAAAAGTCATTTCCGAGGTCGTAGTGCGCGTGAATATTTTTGCGGCTGTTGGCTTTGGTGTTGCGGTTCAACCAGTGCTTCACTTGGTAGGCAAAACGCCCAATGGGATGACCGTATACGGCTTTCTCGATGGCGTCGCGGTTTTGAATCAGCACCTGCAACAAGTGGGCGAGTTGCGGGGTGTGCCAGTCACCGGCAATGTAGGTTTCGGCGAAGCCGATGTCACCACTTTTAATGGCTGCCGAAAACACACGCCAGTTCTTCAGGATGATGTAGCCCTGTAAACCACCGGGTTTGCCGTAAACCAGCCAGGTACCGTCAGGGCATTGAATGTGCAACTCCCCATGCGTGATTTTGGTGAGCAGCTTGAGCAGTCGCTTGGCCGCGAAGGGGACTTTGACGTGGGCGAGGGCTGCCGCGGTGGTGGTGTCTCGTTGCATGGGTCGTCGAATGAAGGCTAGGTAATGAACTCGGTGGGTGGGGCAGGTTTTCTGAAAAACGGCACACGCTTCAGAAACAATAACAGGGCTTGCCAATGAATGCGCGCCATCACCCCAAAGGTCATGAGGGGGTAGGCCCATAGCGCGCGTCGGCGGCTGCGCACGTTTAGGGGTTCGAGCGTACCACTCACGCTGGTGCACAGCAAAGGGCCATCCGCCCAGTGGGTGTCGGTGTAGTCAATGCGGGCGACCACGCGGTTTGGCACCACCTGCCCGGTTTGTTTTTGGTGCATGAAGTTGAACCGGTAACTGCCACGCACCTCGCAAAAGGGGGAGACATGAAAAACCTTTTCAGTGTCCTGCTGCACACCCAGGGTCACGTGGTCGAGCACGTAGATGTGCCGCTCGCCAAATGTGTTGTTGACCTCGACGACCACGGCTTTTAGTTCGTGCGCGGCGGTGTAGCAGTACCAAAAACTGACGGGCTTGAAGACGTAGCCCAATACGCGTGGGTAGGTGTGTAACCACACTTCCCCGGTGCAGTCGGTGATGCCCCGTTCGATTAGCAAGGCATCAAGCCAAGCCAAGCTGTCGGCCCCGCCGACGCCGTGGTCACTGTCGTAAAAGGACAAGGGTGCCCATCGGTTGCGCGGAATCGCCTCGTCGAAGGCTGCAGCGTCTTGCGCGCCTTGGCGCATAGGCAGCCAAACAAAGTAGTTGCCGTACGCAAATTGATGCGGGGCTGGTCGGGTGCGGGTGTGCCGCACCACGCCAAATCCAATCTGGGGGGAGGCCGTCACGCGCTCGTCCGTTGGGTGGCCGCCATGTCAAGGTGAGCGCGCAACGCGTTAGCTGCACGCAGCCCGGACTGCAGCCCGTCCTCGTGAAAACCATAGCCCGTCCACGCGCCACAGAAGTAGGTGTGTTGGGTGCCCTGTAGCCCGGCAATTTGGCGTTGGGCGTCGATCGCCGCCAAATCAAAAATGGGGTGATCGTAGTGATAGGTGCCCAATACCGACTCGGGCGCGATGGCACTGACCGGGTTCAGTGACACCACCACGGGCTGCGTGAAGGGCAGCGGCTGTAATTGGTTGATGAGGTAGTGAAGGCAGACGCGGGCGTCTTCTTGTGCCAAAGCGGGTGCGCGTTCGTAGTTCCAGGCTGACCACGCTTGACGAGCCGAGGGTAAGACCGATGGGTCCGTATGTAAAACAGCCACATTGGGCTGGTAGCGGATCGCGCGCAAGGTGCTCGTTTCGGCGGGGGTCGCGTCCGCGAGCATGGCCAAGGTTTGGTCGGGGTGGCTGGCCACGATGACGTGGTCAAAGGGCTCGATACCCCGTGCTGTGGTGATGGACACCCCATTGGCGTCACGGGTGATGCGGCTAACGGGGCTGCTCAAGCGCGCATCAGGAACTGTTTTGAGGATGGCATCCACGTATTGGCGCGCGCCACCGGCAACTGTGAACCATTTAGGGCGGTTCGCTACTTGAAGCAGCCCGTGGTTGTCACAAAACTGTACCAAGGTGGCGACGGGGAACGCCAGCATCTGGGCGGTTGGACAGCTCCATATGCTGCCCAGCATGGGGAGGAGGTACCAGTTGATGAATGGCTTTGAAAAACGGTGAGCCTCTAGAAAGGTCGAGAGTGGCTGGTTTTCTTGATGGCCCCGCGCCTCAGGGGGCGTGCGGGCAATTGCGGTGGCAATTTTGTTGAACCGCAGAATGTCGCGGAGCATGCGCCAGAAGTCGAGTCGAAACAGGTTGGTCTTTTGGCTGAACACCGCCCCGAGTGTGGTGCCACTCCACTCCAGCGTCTGGCCGTTTCCCCGTGCATTGGGTACCTTGACCGAAAACGACATGTCTGAGGGCGCCAGCGGGATCTTGAGTTCGGCAAATAACGCCAACAGACCGGGGTAGGTGCGCTCATTGAGGACCAAAAAGCCGGTGTCTATGCCCCAGGTTTGTTCGCCGGTGGGCGTGGGCAGGGTGACATCAACGGTGTGGGTGTGTCCACCGAAATAGTCATTGGCTTCGAACAGGGTCACGTGAGCGGTATCACGCAACGCATACGCAGCGGACAAACCGGCGATGCCAGAGCCCACAATGGCCACGCGGGGTCGCATGCCGGACAAAGGTGTTTCTGTTGATTGCGTTAAAGTTTTCATGCGCAGGTTGGACAAAAGGTCATTATTGGGGGTATGTCCACAGGTAGATACCCTAGGTTGCCCAAAAAGTACTTGCCAAAGTAACAATCTGGCTGATACTAACTTGTCTTAGACAAAAGACAAATTTATTTTTACACCCTTACGGTTCCAATTTATATGACGTGGATATACACCATCTCGGACATCGAGCGCGATACCGGCATCGCTAAAGATCGTTTGCGCGTTTGGGAGCGCCGATACGGCTTCCCCCTGCCTCAGCGGGATGACACCCAAGAGCGGGTCTATGACGAAGACCAATTACTCCGATTGCGCCTCATCAAGCGGTTGTTGGATGTTGGCATGCGCGCCGGGCGTGTTGTGCCCATGCCGCTTGAGGTACTGCAGCGCGAGGTGGAAAGCGTAACCACCCCCATCGTGGCGCGCGTGGCTGCGCAAGAGGATCAGGCGCTGCTGGCCCATTTGGTCTCGCTGGTCAAAGCCACCAATCGCCGCGCTTTGCACCAGACACTCATGCAAATCATTGCAGAACGGGGCTTGGCGGATGCCATCGAGGAGGTCATTGCGCCCCTCGGCGCCCAGGTGGGTGAGTTTTGGCTGAGTGGCCAAATGGCCATTTACCAAGAGCATTTGTTTACCGCAGTCGTCAAAAGCGTACTGATGCAAGCCATGGAACAGTTGCCGTTGCAAGCGAACGGAAAACCGCCCCGGGTACTGCTGGCCACGTTATCGACAGAACGCCACGAGGTGGGTTTGTTAATGGCGGAGTCCATGTTTGCGCAGGCGGGTTGTGAACGGTTGTCGTTGGGCCCCAGCATGCCCCTAACCGAGGCGGTTACGGCCTGCTTGGCGGTCAAGCCCGATATCTTCGCCCTGAGCTTCTCCAGCCAGAATGCGCCCAAAGAGGTGCTCAGCCAGTTGCGACAGTTGCGCGGCATGTTGCCACCCGAGACCGAAATTTGGGTGGGAGGCAGCGCCGTCGCATTGCGTTTAATTCCAGACGCCAAAGTCGCCAAAGTGTTCGGCCGAGCCAAAGATCTGCGGGACGCTATCGAGGCGTGGCGTATCGAGCGGCACTAGCAGAAGCCCTTTAACCACTGAGGGGGTCTATGCGCAGCATTTTTACGAGGGGCATGAGCCCCCGTAAAATGCGGTGATCGAACCAAGTTGCGCAGGAGTAGTGGATGCTTTACCCCGAGTTGTTCAAACAACTGGAAGCGGTGAGATGGGACATGGACAAGGATATTCCTTGGAAAGACTTTGACCCCTCTGCCCTGTCCGATGAACAGGCCCAAACCATCAAGATGAACGCCATTACCGAGTGGGCTGCATTGCCCGCCACGGAGATGTTTCTGCGCGACAACCGCGATGACTCTGATTTCTCCGCGTTCATGTCCATTTGGTTTTTTGAAGAGCAAAAGCATTCACTCGTCTTGATTGAGTACTTGCGCCGCTTCCGGCCTGACCTCGTGCCAACTGAAGCCGAGTTGCACGCCGTGCGCTTCGACTTCGACCCCGCACCGGCACTCGAAACCTTGATGTTGCATTTCTGCGGCGAGATACGACTGAATCACTGGTACCGTCGCGCGGCACAGTGGCACAACGAGCCTGTCATTAAGCACATCTACACCACCCTCAGCCAAGACGAGGCACGACACGGCGGTGCGTATTTGCGTTACATGCGCCGTGCGATTGAGCGTTTCGGTGACGATGCACGCGCCGCATTTGCCAAAGTCGGGGTGCTCATGGCCAGCGCGCGTCGGACGGCGCAGGCTTTGCACCCCACCAACTTGCACGTTAATAAAACGCTGTTCCCCAACGACACCGTGCAAAGCCGAATGCCCGAACCCGGCTGGTTAGAGCATTGGTTGGATGGTCAAATCCAGTTTGATGTGACGTGGGAAACCAAAGTGGTCGAGCGCATTTTGCACAACCTGGGTTTGTTGTTTGGCCAGCGGTTTGATACTGTGCAGGCGCTCAACCGCTACCGCAAACAGATTACACCGGCGACCGCTTAAGCGGTCTCGAATACGCTGTTCCACAGGGCCAATATGGCCTCTCGGTATGCGGCTGCATCATCCAGCGGCACTTGGGTGGGTGCCTCGTCGAGACGCGCGCGGTGTTGGATTTGTCGCAGCGACCGGTAGGCGTCCATCGCTGCCTCACTCACGGTTGGCGGCAGTAAACCGCAGGTTTGCGCAATTCGGATCAGCTTGATATTCCCTAAATTGGGAATCAATTCTGGGTGCTGAGCGCTGTGTGCCAGCAGCAGGTATTGCACAACAAACTCGGCATCCACCATGCCGCCTACGCTGTGTTTGACATCGAAGAGCCCGTCCGGTACGTGATGGGCTTGGCGCACGCGCTCGCGCATGTTCATGATTTCGGTTTTCAAGGCGGTGGTGTCACGGGGAGCCACCATGACGCTGCGCCGGACGGCGTCAAACTGCGCCTCTAGCTCCGGCTGCCCCATCACGAAGCGCGCCCGGGTGATCGCTTGGTGTTCCCAAGTCCACGCCGCGTTGCTGCCGCGTTGCGCTTGGTAGTCGGCATAGGCTTCAAATCGTGTGACCAACATGCCCGAGTTGCCATTGGGGCGTAACGCGGTATCGATCTCGTACAAGTCACCCTCAGCCGTCTTGACGGTCAACCAGTTGATCAGCTTGCGCACCAGCGCTGCGTAAATGGTTTGGGCGTCATCGTGGTCATCGTCGTAAACGAAAACGATGTCGAGATCGCTGCCGTAACCGAGTTCTTTGCCACCCAATTTGCCATAAGCCAAGATCGCGATGCGTGGCTCTGGGGCGTGGCGTTGACGCAAGCGCTCCCAGCACCATTGCAAGGTGACACGCAGGATGCTGTCGGCCAGTGCACTGAGGTCGTCAGCAACAAACTCGACGGTCAAGCGTCCTTCAACGTCGCGCGCGAGCGTGCGAAACACCTCACTGTGATGGGCGCGACGCAACAGATCCAATAGGGCCTCGTCGGTATCCTCGCCGGTTCGCTTGAGTGCTGCGCGACGGGCTTGAAGCTCGGCCTCAAACTGCTGCCCATTGAAGCGCTCGGAGAAGAGCTCGGGATTGGCCAGTTCGTCAATCACACTGGGGTGTTGAATGAGATACCGTGCCGGCCACTTCGCCGCACTAAGGATGCGCAGCATGCGCTCATGAATGGCAGGCCGCTCTTGGAGCAAGGCCAAGTAGCTGTCTCGTCGCATCAAAGGTTCAAGCCAGTCGGCGAACCGGAGCGCTCCGACTTCGGATACTTTGCCGTCATCCATCCAGGCCTGTGTTCGTTGCAGCAGGCGAGCCAAGCGGGTGCGTGACTCATCGCGCAGGCCCAGAATACGAGGTTGGTCTTTCCAGGTTGCAAGGTGTTCTTTGAGTGGGCTGTGCAGCCCATCTAGAACACTGTCGAGGTCAGTCTCAAGCCGCTTTTCGCCGTTGCAATTGGTACAGGGTTGTTCGCCACCCAACAGGATGTCGAATTCATGTGCCACCACTTCGCGGTGGCTACTGAGGGCGCATAAAAACGCGGCGACCGTGGGAAAGCTCATGGTCGTGGCGACCCATTCCAAATCGGCGTCATCTGTGGGCAGGATGTGCGTTTGCTGGTCGTCAAGGTATTGCGCACGGTGTTCAACGCGCCGTAAAAACTCGTAGGCATCGCGCAAAGCGTCTGCTTTGTCGGCCTGCATGAGCCCCGCTTTTGACAGGCGCGTCAGCGCGTCAAGCGTGGGCCGCGTGCGCAATTCAGGGAACTGGCCCCCGCGCACCACCTGCAGCAGTTGCACGGTGAATTCAATTTCACGGATGCCACCGCGCGATAGCTTCACATCGTTGGCGCGCTCGGGATGGCCCGCGGCACGCTGTGCTGCGTGGGCGCGTATTTGCTGGTGTAAGCGGCGCAGGCCATCAAAGACGTTGTAGTCCAGATAGCGCCTGAATACGAAGGGCAGCACCACATCGCGTAGTTCGTGTACGCGCGTGCTTCGGCGCGCCGATGTTGGGGCGACCACGCGACTTTTGAGCCATGCAAAACGCTCCCATTCGCGACCCTGAATCAGGAAATAATTTTCTAAAGCATCCAATGCGATTGCGGCCGGACCGACGCTGCCATTGGGGCGCAGGGCCAAGTCAACCCTGAAAACGAAGCCGTGTTCTGTCGTCTCGCCGATCAGTTGATAGACCTGTTTGACCACCTTGCCGAAAAAAGCGTGGTTGGAGATACGTTGCAGACCATTCGCGTTACCCGTTGTCTTGCCATCGACGTCGTAGACATAAATGAGGTCGATGTCACTGGAAACGTTGAGCTCACGCGCGCCGAGTTTGCCCATGCCGACGATCCAAAGGGTGGCCTCCACGGGCTCTGGGGTCGGCCCCTCGGGCGGCTCGATGATGGGGGTGCCGTGAATTTCCTTCAGGGTGGCTACGGCGTGCGTGACGGCTTGGTCCAGTGTGAACTCAGCCAAGTGGGTGGCGGCCAGTGTGACATCGCCCACCGATGCCTTGCCCGTGCAATCAAGGGTGGCAAGGCGCTCAATGACCAGCTGTCGCAAGATACGCAAGCGGCTGCTGAGGTCATAGCCTTGCTCGGTCAGCGCGTCGCAGGTTTGCGCCATGTCCGCCAGCGTGGGTACCCCCGGTGCCAGCAGTGGCAGCTGCTCGGCGTAGCGTCGGCGGACGCGCTGAACAAACCGGGCATGTGCGACCAAGTCGGTGCCTGTGGCTTGGTTATCAAAACCAGTCACGCTGTCATGGGAATCAGGGGCGGTCGAGGTCATAATTAATCCATGGGATCGTCAGCACAAACGCCAGTCATCAAATCAAGCCGTATCCGCACGGCTTTGAAATGGCTATTGGTGGTTTGGTTAATTACCTGGGCCCTCATTGGTAGCGTGTATGCGTTGATCCACGTGGCGATTGTGCCTCGTATTGACAATTGGCGTGCAGACCTCGAAACCAAGCTGACTGAAACAGTTGGTCTACCCGTCCAGATCGCGCAGCTGCGGGGCGCGGCGAGTGGTTGGACCACGCGTTTTCAGATTGACCAGATCCAAATTCAAGCGCGCGATGGCGGCTCTGCGCTGTCGATCGGCAACATCGATGTGCAATTCTCTTTGGCATCGTTGTGGCAGTTGCAACTTGAAAATTTACAAGTCAACAATGCCGATGTATTGGTTGAGCGAGATGGCGCAGGTCAGTGGTCGGTCGCAGGTATCGGTATAGCCGCCGACACCGAACAATCGGTACCCGCTTGGCTGGATTGGGTTTTGGCACAGCCGCGCATGGGGGCGCAAAACGCCACTGTTCGTTTGGCCGATCGCATGGGAGAGTCTCAGGCTTGGACTTTTGAGGCCATCGATGCCAACTTGATCAATGGGCGGCGTTCGCATGACATCAGCCTCTCGATGACGCCACCGGCGGCTTTGGGTGATCGGCTCAACGTGGGTGCCCGCATGCGCAGCAGTTACTTCGAGAACTCGCTGACCGACTTCGCGGCTTGGGAGGGCCAGATTGACACGCAGCTGCCGCGTGTGCAATTCCAGGCCTTGCGCGCCATGCTGGTGCAGCTGTTGCCGCCTGATAGCTGGCCGACACAAGACAAATTGAAGCTACCCAAACAGTGGGTCAATGGGGGCGAGGGGAGCTGGGGTCTGTCTTTGGTGGTTGGGCGCGGTTTACGCGTGCAATCCGTGCGTAATGACATCGGCATGCGTGATGTCGACGTCCAATTGGGCGAGACCTTAGAGCCGATTCGCCTCAAACAACTGGCGGGTCAGGTGGAGTGGTCGGAAACCGATCTCAACTGGACTTTGCGCACCCGTAATCTGGCCTTTGAAACCGCAGATGGGCTGAAATGGCCGGGCGGTAATGCCGAATTAACGTGGCAGGCGGGTACGGCAACGACACCGGCTGTTTGGCAGTTACAGGCCGACCGGGTGGACATTGAGCTGGTCAATGCGTTGGCCAGTCGACTGCCGGTTGACGAAGCCGTGCGCCGTCAGCTGATCGCGCTGATGCCCAAGGGCCGCGTAAATAAAGCGTCCCTGAGCTGGTCGGGCGACCTGGCTCAGCCTACGCAGTTCAAGACCGAAGGTGAAGCTACGGGGCTGGCGTGGCGGGCGTTGCCCGACCCCAAGGGGGATGGTGCCTTGGGTAGTCCCGGTGCGGAAGGCGTCAGTCTCAAGTGGCGAGCCGACACCCAAGGCGGCGAGGCGAGTTTGGTTTTTGACCAAGGGCGCCTGAGTTTGCCGGGTGTGTGGGTGGACCCTGTGGTCTCGTTGTCGTCGGGGACGGCATCGGTCCGTTGGAAAGCACCAAGCGGCGCCAATTCAGAGTGGCAAGTGGCGATTGAGAAAGCGCGCCTACAAACCCCCGATGGTTTATTGGTGGGAGATGCCACTTGGCGTGCCGATGGGTCGCCGAATGGTCATCTGAAACTCGCAGCTCAAGTTGATGCAATGGCGGTCACTGCTCTGCCCCGCTATTTGCCGGCCAGCCTGCCGGAGGTACGTGCCTATCTGGCCACCCATGTTTTGTCGGGTCAGATCAAGAACACGACGGTGTTGTTTGATGGGCGCTTGGCTGATTACCCGTTTAAGTCGCGAGAGGCGGGGGTATTCGACGTCAAGGCGGATGTGGTTAACGCGACCTACGACTATGCGCGCACATTAGGTAAAGACCAAGACTGGCCCGCCGTGGCGCAGTTGAACGGGCGTTTTGAACTCAGCGATAACGCGATTGAGTTGCGCCAGGTGAGTGGTCGTTTGTTGCGCGCGCCGGCCATCGTGTTGCGCGAAAGCCATTTGACGTGGCCCGATTTCACAAGCGACAGACCGCTCAAAGTCACGCTGACCGCAGCCGGCCCGCTTGCCGTTTGGTTGAACGAGTTGAACCGCACGCCGTTGGGGGTGCGCACCGAAGGCTTGCTGACCAAGTGGCGCAGCGAGGGCGACGCCTCGGTGTCATTGGCTGTGACCGTGCCAGTCGCCACAAATGACAACGGGTCGGTACAGATTGCAGGTGAGGCCAACCTGAATAATGTGACGCTCAGTTTGGTTGATGGGTTGCCGCCCCTGCAGCGTTTACAGGGCAATGTTCGGTTTACCGACAACTCACTGGATGTGACGCGCGCGAAAGCTAACTGGCTCGGTGGCAATGTTGAAGGCTCGGGTATTTGGCGTAAACGTGATGACTCAACGACCACGTTGCGCGCGACGGTGAAGGGCGCCCTGCGGGCCGAAGACGTCGCGCGGACCCCTTCGCTGGGCCGTTTGGCATTAGCCGCACGACGGGCCAGCGGGATGACGAACTTCATGGTAGACGTCGATCAAGCGGGGTCCGATGGCGTTCGAGTGACCGTGAATGCGCCATTTAAAGCCGTGAAGCTTGAGTTGCCAGCCCCCATGAACAAAGCGGTTGGTGATGACTGGACCCTCAGCGCCAGCTTGCGGGCGGTACCTACCAGCGGCCTGTCCAAAGGCATGGTCAAGGCCCAGGACTTGATCGTGGCCGTGGGCCCACCGGCGGCGCCCATTGCCCGAGCACACATTCGGCGCGAATACAAAGCGCAACCCGCCAACCTCAACGCCTTTGAGTTGGCATTGATCGAGCCGGACGTGGTACGCGGGGCTTATGTGTTGGGCGCGGCTGGTCCCGATGCGCTCTCATTGCCAGCGACGGGTGTGTCCGCCGACATCCGATTACCGCGTTTCAGCGTAGATGAGTGGCAGGCTGTTTTCGACCAGCCACAACGTTACGCGCCAGTGCGTATTGGTACGCCGCTGCCACCAGCAAAATCCAGTAACGCATCAGCCGAGACGCCGTCGGACGAGCCCGCGCTGATCGACGCTTTCGAGGACTATGTGCCAGATACCGTCGTTGGGATCGCTGACCAGCTGGTCTTTGAGGGCCGAACCTTTAATCGTGTCGTGATGGGCGGTGCGCGTGAGCGCAATGTCTGGCGCGCCAACATCTTGGCGGATGAGCTCAACGGTTACGTGCAAATGAACGTGGGTGAATCGCAGACCAGTAGCGCACTGACTGTGCGGTTGGCCACCCTCAAATTAGCGGAAGCGCAAACCAAGGATGTGGTGGATTTGCTCAGTAATCAGCCGCAAGCGATGCCCTCGCTTGATGTGGTTGTCGATGCGCTCAGCCTAAACGGGCGTGACATGGGACGTCTCCAGCTGATCGCTAAAAATCGCCAGACAGCACCCACGACCAGCGGGTCGGTTAACGAATGGCTGATTGACCGGTTGCGCTTGGACATGCCCGAAGCGAGTTTCAAAGCAACGGGGCAATGGGCGCCGGTCAAGGGCCGCCCCGTGCGGCGAACCTATCTGACCGTGGAGTTGCAGTTGCGCGATGGCGGTGCCCTGCTCACACGGTTTGGCATGCCGGGCGTGATGCGTGGTGGCGAAGGTCAAATTTCGGGTGACTTGGCTTGGCAAGGCGCACCCACCCGGTTTCATACGCCGAGCTTAAGTGGTGCTTTAACGATTGATTTGCGTAAAGGCCAGTTCTTAAAGGCCGACCCTGGGCTATCCAAGTTGCTCGGGGTTTTGAGCTTGCAATCGCTCCCACGGCGCCTGACGCTTGATTTCACCGATGTGTTTTCGCAGGGCTTCTCTTTCGATGACATGCGAGGCAGCGCCACGATACGAGAGGGCATTGTGACAACCAACAACTTGGCGATGCAAGGCTTGGGGGCGTTGGTGCTGATGGAAGGTAAGGCCGACATGCAGGCAGAGACCCAGTCTATCGACGTGATCGTGGTGCCCAAAGTCGATAAAGGCACGCTGGCCTTGCTTGCGGCATCGGCGAATCCCGTGATTGGGGTACTGACCTACTTCGCCGATGGGTTTTTGGGGAACATCATCAACCAGGTCACTGTCAAGGGGTTCAAGATATCTGGCTCTTGGGCCGAGCCCGAGGTGACCGAGGTCAAGGTCGATGAGCGCATGAAGCAGCGCATACCGAAACCACAGGAAGCGAAATAAGACTCAGCGGCGTGGTGGCTTTTGGGTGTCTGTGGTCTCGGCGTCGGTGGGAGTGTTATCGTCAATGGGCTCGCCATTTTTTCGACCTGAAAACATGGTCCACCAAACGATAAAAACAAAAATCAGCAGCGCGCCGAGCGCTTCCAACAGTAACAAAGCCATGGGGTCCTGTTTGCCTAACGTTGTGTCGCATTACAGTCGTCCAACCCAGCGCCAATGGCGCTGGATCGGGGTTGCAATCATTGTAGGGAGTCTGGCTGGTTGCGCACCGTCGCGTGGCGTATTGACCCCGCAACCGGCAGTGACGCCTGTGCCAGCGCCGACGCCTCCTGCCGCCGAAGCGGATGCCACACCTACACCACCCACCGTACCACCCACTGCACCGCCAACTGCATCCGAACCGAGTCCTGCCGCCGAGGTGTCCGACACACCCGTGACCGATCCCGTTGTCATCGCTGCGCTGGCCTGGGACGACACGGAGATGTTGCCCGAGCCGATGGTGCGGGATGGTTCACGGTGGTTGCCTGTGAAGTGGCGCCAAGTCCCCGCTTGGGGCAGCGATGAACTGGAGGCGTTTTGGGGGGCCTGGCTGCGCAGTTGTGAGCGGCCCGCTGCCGCACTGGCTGCGGCTTGCAGCACCATACGGCAACTGAGCATTGGCGATGCCGCGCAGCGGTATGACTGGATCATGCGCGCGTGGCAACCGTATCAAGTGGTGTCAACCACCGGCGCAGCGGGCGGTCTGTTGACGGGTTATTTTGAACCTATGATGCGCGCCACACGCCTGAAGACGCCGGAAAATCAAACCCCGCTGTACGCGCCACCCGCTGGATTGCGCAATGGCGACACCTGGTTCACCCGCGAACAAATGGAGACGGACCCCCGTGCGCTGGCCGCTTTGGAGGGGCGTGAGTTGGCGTGGGTGAGTGACCCCATTGATGCCTTGATTTTGCAAATTCAAGGGTCAGGTCGGGTTCAGATTCAAGAGCCCGATGGCCGGATACAAACCGCGCGCCTCGCGTTCGCGGCGCACAACGGCCATACCTACCAAAGCGTCGCGCGTGGCTTGTTGGATAGCGGCGCGATCACCGAGCCCTCTTGGCCGGCGATTAAGGCGTGGGCCGCCGCCAATCCTGCCGAGGTTCAGCGCATGATTTGGCGCAACCCGCGCACGGTCTTTTTTCGCGAAGAGGATCTGTCGGACATGGATGCCAAAGCGGGCCCCAAGGGTGCGCAAGGGGTGCCACTGACGCCCATGCGCTCGATTGCGGTTGACCGCAAAAGCATCCCCTATGGCACCCCGGTCTGGATGACGACCACGGGGCCGACCCTCAAGACAGCACGCTTGGTCATGGCGCAAGACACGGGCGGGGCCATCGTCGGGGCGGTTCGGGCGGACTTTTTTACCGGTTGGGGTGATGAAGCGGCGCACCTGGCGGGGGGGTTAAAGCAACCTTTGCGCTTGTGGGCTTTGTGGCCTAGGCGTTAAGCTCGGCTTGTTAATCATTTTCGAGAGGTCGAACCATGAATGCCCCACTGTCCGAGCAAGCGCTGCAAACGCTCAAAGCGGCGAGTTTGGAAGACAAGTACACGGTGCCGGTTGGCCGCGTGTTTATGAGTGGGGTGCAAGCGTTGGTGCGCCTGCCGCTGTTACAGCGTGCGCGCGACGAGCAGGCCGGTCTCAAAACAGCGGGGTTTATCAGTGGTTACCGCGGGTCCCCGCTGGGTAACTACGACCAAGCCCTACAAAAAGCGAAGCGCCATTTAGATGCGCAGAACGTTGTGTTTCAACCGGGGGTCAACGAGGAGCTGGCAGCGACCGCCATTTGGGGCACCCAGCAATTGGCCTTTGCGCCAAAGGCCGAGCAACTGCACGATGGGGTGTTTGGGATTTGGTACGGCAAAGGCCCTGGCGTTGACCGTTCCTCCGATGTGTTCAAACACAGCAACATGGCGGGCACCTCGCCGCTGGGCGGTGTGTTGGCGGTGGCGGGTGATGACCACGTGTCAAAAAGCTCAACGGTGGCTCACCAAAGCGATCAGATTTTCCAGGCCTGTGGGTTTCCTGTTTTCTTTCCCGCGTCCGTACAGGATATTTTGGATGCCGGTCTTCATGCCATCGCGTTGAGCCGCTTTGCGGGCGTGTGGGTGGGTATGAAAACCATCCAAGAAATTGTTGAATCCAGTGCCACGGTGATCGTCGACCCCGCCCGTGTGACCGTCAAGATTCCGGACTTTGCCATGCCTGCCGACGGCGTCCACATTCGCTGGCCCGATCCACCTCTGGTGCAAGAGCAGCGGTTGTTCGACGTCAAGTTACCCGCGGCGCGCGCCTACATCGAAGCCAACCACCTCAATCACAACGTGATTGAGGGACCGGCAGACCGTTTCGGTATTGTTGCCAGTGGCAAGGCCTACAACGACACCCGTCAGGCCCTCCAAGATCTCGGCCTCGACGATGCCGCCTGCCAGCGCGCCGGTATCCGCGTGCACAAAGTACTGGCTGTTTGGCCTTTAGCGCCTGCGACGGTTCAAGCGTTTGCAAAAGGACTGCAGGAAATTGTGGTCGTCGAGGAAAAGCGCGCGCTCATTGAGCCGCAGATTAAAGATATTTTGTACGGTCTGCCCGATGCCGAGCGTCCGCGCGTGGTGGGCAAACTCAACGGCGACGTGCTGGCGCCAAATGCCGAGACATTGGTGCGCGCCAACGCCGATTTGAGCGCGTCGCTGGTCGCGCAGGCGTTGGCCAAGCGGTTGACGAGCTGGGACTTGCCGGCCGACATTCAGGTGCGCATCGATCAGGCCCTCACGGCACTGGCTCTGAAAGAGCAGGACATGAGCGCGCTCGCCAAGGCCGGTATGCCGGCCGAGCGCATGCCGTGGTTTTGCTCGGGTTGTCCTCATAACACCTCGACCAAAGTGCCTGAAGGCTCGCGTGCGATGGCAGGTATTGGCTGCCACTTCATGTCGGTTTGGATGGACCGGTCGACCGTCGGTTTTACGCAAATGGGTGGCGAGGGCGTCCCATGGGTGGGGCAATCGCCCTTCACGCGGGAGCCTCACGTGTTCGCGAACCTTGGTGATGGCACTTACTTTCACAGCGGGTTATTAGCGATTCGCCAGAGTGTGGCCGCGGGCGTCAACATCACCTACAAGGTTTTGTACAACGACGCCGTCGCGATGACCGGCGGTCAGCAGGTGGGTGAGCGACCCGAAGGCCACTCCGTCGTCCAAATCGCGGGCAGCGTGACGGCTGAAGGGGCGAAGCGCGTGACGGTGGTCACAGATCAGCCCGAGAAGTACCAGGGCGTCACACTGCCAGCCGGTGTCGCCGTGGCACACCGCGATGAATTGGCTCAGATCCAAATGGATTTCCGCGCCATTCCTGGCACCACCGTCATCATTTATGACCAAACGTGTGCCACCGAAAAACGCCGTCGCCGCAAGCGCGGTACCCTGGTCGATCCCGATGTACGGGTGGTGATTAACGAGGCCGTTTGCGAAGGTTGCGGTGACTGCGGTGTGCAGAGTAACTGTTTGTCCATCGAGCCGCTTGAGACGCCATTGGGTCGCAAGCGCACCGTGAACCAACACACGTGCAACAAGGACCAGAGCTGCGTGAAAGGGTTCTGCCCCAGCTTCGTCACTGTTATTGGTGCGGACAGTTCGAAGCGCGCTTTGCAGGCACAACCCAAAGCCGCTGTGCAATTACCGCAGCCCGATGTGGCGCACTTGCCTGCGCCGACACCCTCCGATTTGGCTGCGCCATGGCGCATCATGGTCGCTGGGGTTGGCGGCACGGGTGTGATCACGATTGGTCAGCTGTTGGGCATGGCCGCACACATGGAAGGGAAAGGGGTCGTGACCCTCGACTCTGCCGGTCTGGCGCAAAAAGGCGGGGCCACCTGGAGCCACATCACCTTGGCTCGTCAGCAAGACGCCTTGCACGCCACCCGCGTCGATACCGCCGCTGCTGATTTGATTTTGGGCTGCGACCCCGTGGTGACGGCCAGCAAAGAAACTTTGATGCGCATGCATCCGGTGCGCACGCACGTGGCACTCAATGGGCACAGCACCCCGACGGCGGCTTTTGTGCATAACACCGATTGGCAAAACCCCGCTGCCGCCTGCCTTGCCACCATTGCGACTGCCGTGTCGGCGGATGCATTGCAAGCATTTGATGCCGACGCGGTGGCGACACAGCTGTTGGGTAACAGCTTATTTGTGAACCCGGTGGTTTTGGGTTTTGCGTGGCAGAAGGGTTGGATCCCACTGCATGAGGCCTCTTTGATGCGTGCCATCGAGCTGAATGGTGTCCAAGTTGCTGCCAATCAAGCGGCGTTTGCGTGGGGCCGTCTGTGCGCCCATGACTGGGCCAGTGTCGAGGCCACACTGAGCGCGGTCAAGCAGGCGCAAGCACCGGCGCAGCCCGTCTTGTTCACCCGCAAAGCGAGTCTTGATGACACCATCGCCTTGCGTGAGTCACTGTTAACGGCTTACCAAAATGGCGCCTACGCCAAACGCTACACCGACCAAGTCGCGCGGGTGCGTGCCGCTGAGCGTGCGGTGGTGGGTCCCGACAGCGCCCTACCCATCACGCAAACCGCCGCCGAGCAGCTTTACCGCGTCATGGCGATCAAAGACGAGTATGAGGTGGCGCGGCTGCACGCCGATCCCGCTTTCAGTGCGCGCCTGACGGCCACGTTTGGTACCCAAATCAAGCGGCAGTACCACTTGGCACCACCGCTTTTGGGCCGAAAAAATGCCACTGGTCAGGCAATCAAAACGACCTTTGGGGGCTGGATGGCGGCGGTATTCCCGTTGCTCGCGACAGCCAAAGGTTTGCGCGGTACCGCTTTGGATGTGTTTGGTTATACGGATGAGCGTAAAAGTGAGCGCAAACTACGCGATGACTACATCGCCTTGATCGACGCCGTGTGTCGTGACCTGACGGTCGAGAACCGCGCCTTGGCGTTGGACCTCGCCAACGTGGTGGCGCCCGTTAAGGGCTTTGGCCATGTGAAGGCACGCAACATGGCGGCGGCGCGTGCGCGCTGGTCTGAGTTACTGGATCGTTGGCAGACGACCTAAGTCTATTTTTGACTGATACGAAACGGATAATCGGAGCCCCTTACAATGCGCGATGGACGCCTCGGTGCTCTTGCCGAGACGGGATTTTTTGATTTTGGAGAAACCTGTGTTTATTTCTAACGCTTATGCACAAGCCGCCGGTGGTGACACGGCATCATCATTGATGGGTTTGTTGCCCTTACTGTTGATGTTTGTGGTGCTGTACTTCGTGATGATTCGTCCCCAGATGAAGCGTCAAAAAGAGCACAAGGTCATGATTGAGGCGTTGGCCAAGGGCGACGAGGTTTCAACCGCCAGTGGTTTGTTGGGCAAGGTCACCAAGTTGGGCGAGACCGTGATTTCAGTTGAAATTGCACCGGGCGTTGAGGTGCAGATGCACCGTGTGTCTGTGGCTCAAGTGCTGCCCAAAGGCTCTGTGAAGTAAAGTTTGTTTGGCACGGTTTGACGACCGATGGCCGTCAAACCTGTCTTAAAGCGGCCCATTGGTGCCGCTTTTTCGCTTTTTAATGTGCCTGCAGATGCAGGCCAAACAACCGCCCACTGACAGTCGTCAGCGTGGGCGGTGATGTGAGTATCGTCATGAATCGTTACCCCCTGTGGAAGTATGTGGTCATCGTTGTCGCGCTGATCATTGGTACGCTGTACACCTTGCCCAATTTTTTTGGAGAGGCGCCTGCCGTGCAGGTTTCACCCGGCAAAACAGCGGTGCGGGTGGACAACGACACGGTGGTTCGTGTGGAGCTGGCGTTGCAGCAAGCGGGCTTGATCGCCGACCGCGTTCAGTTTGACGGTAACTCCATGAAAGTTCGGTTCAACACCACTGACGCGCAGTTGAAGGCGCGCGACGTGGTGGAGCAGACGCTCAATCCCGATCCAACCAACCCAAGTTATATCGTCGCTCTCAACTTGGTGCCACGTACCCCCAATTGGCTCAGCAGTCTCGGCGGTGCGCCCATGTATTTGGGCCTGGATTTGCGTGGCGGCGTGCACTTTATGTTGCAAGTCGACATGGACGCCGCGCTGACTCAAAAAATTGAAGCCATCGGTGGTGACATCCGCACCACGTTGCGCGATAAAGGGGTACGCCACAGCGGTATCGAGCGCCAAGACCAGACGCTCTGGATTCGTGCCCGTGACCAAGCCACGCTGGATGCAGCGCAATTGGAGATTCGCAATGCGTTCCCAGATCTATCTGTCGTGTCCGCTGGGACGCCGACCGACTTGCGTCTGAATGTCAACCTGCTGCCAGCGGCAGCCGCGGCGGTTCAAAGTGCGGCTTTGAAGCAAAACATCACCACATTGCATAACCGCATCAACGAGTTGGGGGTTGCTGAACCAGTCATTCAACAACAAGGCCTCGATCGGATCGTGGTGCAATTGCCCGGCGTGCAGGACACCGCCAAAGCGAAAGATATTTTGGGTCGCACCGCAACCTTAGAGGTTCGATTGGTCGACGAGAGTGCAGAAGGCCGCGCTGCGGAACGCGGGCAAGGTAACGTCCCCTTTGGATCAGAGCGTTATCTGGAGCGCGATGGTCGCGCGGTAATCGTTCTGCGCCAAGTGGTGTTGACGGGCGACAACCTCGAAGATGCGCAACCCGGCTTTGACAGCCAAACGCAAGAACCCGCGGTTCATTTAAACCTGGATGGCAAGGGCGCACGGATTTTCAAAGATGTGACGCGTGAAAACATCGGCAAGCGGATGGCCATTTTGCTGTTTGAAAAAGGCAAAGGCGAGGTGGTGACTGCACCAGTCATCCGCTCAGAAATCGGCGGTGGTCGGGTTCAGATTTCAGGTCGCATGACGACCCAAGAAGCCGCCGACGTGGCGTTGTTGTTGCGCGCCGGTTCCTTGGCCGCACCGATGGAAATCATTGAAGAGCGCACGATTGGCCCGTCACTGGGTGCCGAGAATATCGCCAAAGGCTTTGACAGCGTGACCTGGGGCTTTCTGGTGATCGTGGCTTTCATGTGCGCGTACTACGCCTTGTTCGGTCTGTTCTCGAGTATCGCGCTGGCTGTAAATTTGTTGTTGTTGGTCGCGATTCTTTCGCTGCTGCAAGCGACTCTTACCCTCCCAGGTATGGCAGCGATGGCATTGGCGCTTGGTATGGCGATTGACGCAAACGTGCTGATTAATGAGCGTGTTCGCGAAGAGTTGCGTGCAGGCGCAGCGCCGCAGGCCGCCATCAACGCAGGCTATGACCGCGCATGGGGCACAATTTTTGACTCCAACATCACCACACTGATTGCGGGTATCGCTTTGCTGGCCTTCGGTTCGGGCCCGGTACGCGGCTTTGCGGTGGTGCACTGTATCGGCATCTTGACCAGTATGTTCTCTGCGGTGATGTTCTCGCGCGGGGTGGTTAATTTTTGGTATGGCCGTCAGAAGAAACTCAAAAAGCTCTCCATCGGAACCGTTTGGAACGCGAATCCCAAAGCCAAAGCCTTGGCTGACGAATAACCTCAGAACGGAAGTCGAATCATGGAATTTTTCCGCATCAAAAAAGACATTCCCTTTATGCGCCATGCATTGGCGCTGAACGCCGTGTCTTTTGCCACGTTCATTGCATCTGTCTTTTTCCTCTTCACCAACGGCTTGAACCTGTCGGTCGAGTTCACGGGCGGCACCGTCATGGAGGTGGCCTACGAGAAACCCGCCGATGTTGAGGCGGTTCGCGAGGTGCTTACCCAATTAAATTACAGCGATGTGCAGGTTCAAAACTTTGGCTCTGCACGCGATGTCTTGATGCGCTTGCCCACCGTGGCCGAGCAAACCTCGGGTCAACAAAGTGAAATCGTTTTGGCGGCCTTGAAAGCGGCCGACCCGACCGTGACGCTGCGCCGGACCGAATACGTGGGCCCTCAGGTAGGCGATGAGTTGGCGACCAATGGCTTGATGGCGCTGGGTGCTGTGATCATCGGCATCATGATTTACTTGGCCATCCGCTTTGAGTGGAAGTACGCGGTCTCCGCCATCGTTGCGAACCTGCACGACGTCATCATCATTTTGGGTTTCTTTGCATTTTTCCAATGGGAGTTTTCATTGGCGGTGTTGGCTGCGGTCTTGGCCGTTTTGGGCTACTCGGTCAACGAGTCGGTGGTGATTTTTGACCGTATTCGCGAGACCTTCCGTCGCTATCGGAAATTGACGACCATTGAAACCATCAACCACGCCATTACGTCGACAATCAGCCGCACGATCATTACCCATGGCTCAACGCAAATCATGGTGTTGAGCATGTTGTTGTTTGGTGGCCCGACGCTGCACTACTTTGCTTTGGCGCTGACGATTGGTATTTTGTTCGGCATTTACTCGTCGGTCTTTGTCGCCGCCGCTGTTGGCATGTGGTTGGGTATTCGTCGTGAAGACCTCATTAAAACGAAGCCAACCGATGGCAGCGACGACCCGAACGACCCAAATGCCGGTGCGGTGGTCTAAGCCTTTCTGGCGAAGCGCTTAGACGATTTGCTGAAACAGGCCGCCGGGCATGCGAGCCACGTGGCCTGCCATTTCCAACTCAAACAGCAGGGTTTGCAACGCGTGCGCTGGTGATTGGGTTTGCATGACCAACGCGTCAAGGCTGACTGGAGCCAGGCCCATGGCTTTGAGTAGCGTCGCCGCTGGACTTGGCGTGTTTGCAGTCGTTGCCGTGCCCGCATCGCCCGCATCGTCTGCCTCGCGCAGGACCTTGCGTACCGCATGACTTGGTAATTCATCAATGATGTCACTGGCGCGTTCCACCAATTTCGCACCTTGCTTGATTAGCCAATGACAACCTTTGGATTGCGTGGCGTGTATCGAGCCCGGCAAGGCAAAGACGTCGCGGCCCATTTCTGTGGCCATTTGTGCCGTGATGAGCGAGCCTGACTCAATCGCAGCCTCAATCACCAGAGTTCCAATTGACACCCCCGCAATCAGTCGGTTGCGCTTTGGAAAGTGCATGCGCGCGGGACCAGTTCCCAGCGGGAATTCGGACAACATCAAACCCTGTTCAACGATCTGCGTTGACAGCGTGGCGTGGCTTCTGGGGTAGATTAGGTCTAAACCGGTACCGACGATGGCGATGGTGTTGGGGCCTGTTTGGGGCGCCACACCGAGTGCCCCTTCGTGTGCCGCGCCGTCGATACCCAGCGCCAGCCCGGAGACGATGACCAGCCCCTCTTGCGCCAATTGGGCTGCAAATCGACTGGCGTCTTTCAATCCCTGCGCCGTTGGGTTGCGTGAGCCAACGATTGCGATGCATGCCCGGTCGCTTAGGAGGTAGCGGTGCCCCGCGCCGAACAAAACAGGCGGGGGATCAGCCATGTCGCGCAGGTACTCGGGATAGTCAGCGTCGTCAAGTGTCAGCACAAAGCGTTCGGGGTGATCTTGCAGCCACAGCTCGGTTCGCGCGACGGCGGCGAGCCAGGTGTCGGGTACCTGTGCGAGTGCGGCACATTGCGCGGCCGACAGACCCAAAGCCAATGCCCGCTTGGGGCGTTCGATGAGGGCTTTGAGGTCGGCTTGCGCGAGGTAAAGTTGTTTGAGCGTGACGGGTCCGATGTGCGGCGTTAAGCTGAAACGCAACCAGAGTCGCCAACGATTGAGGGGAGAGGTGGTTTGCAAGAAGTGGGGTGCTGCAGTTGAGGTACGAGTGACCGTGCGACTCAGTGTCGCTGTCCTGGATACAACTGCCCATAGGGGTATGCAGGGGGCACTCGAGACCGCATAAAAAAAGCGCGACAATATAGGGGTAAACCAGATATCCCGACCGCGTCATGTCACAAGCCACTGTTCTACCCATCCTGCGCTATCCCGACCCAAAGCTCCACACGGTTGCCAAACCGGTTGCGGCTGTGGATGACCGCATCAAGGCGTTGGTGCAAGCGATGTTAGCGACCATGTACGACGCCAACGGCATCGGCTTGGCTGCGACACAAGTCGACGTCCACGAACGCGTCATCGTGATCGATATCAGCGAAGCGCGCGATGAGCCATTGGTTTTGATCAACCCCGAAGTGGTCTGGAAAAGCGAGGCGACCAAAATCGCCGAAGAGGGATGCTTATCTGTCCCGGGTATCTACGACGGCGTCCCCCGCGCCGAATCGATCAAGGTGCAAGCGCTGGATGAAAACGGGCACACCCGAGAAATCGCTGCTGAAGACCTGCTGGCGATTTGTATCCAGCATGAGATGGACCACCTAATGGGCAAGGTCTTCGTGGAGTACCTGTCGCCCTTGAAGCGCACCCGCATCAAAACCAAGCTGCAGAAACAACTGCGCGACGCGCGTTAAGCGAGGCTAGGGTTCGCGATGCGGGTCATATTTGCCGGTACGCCCGCGTTTGCAGCCAGCACGTTGCAGGCCCTGATTGAATCGAGCCATACCGTTGAATTGGTAATGACCCAACCCGATCGACCATCGGGGCGCGGCATGCGTTTGCAACCCTCACCAGTGAAACAGTTGGCGCTGGCGCATGGCTTAGCCGTCGCACAACCCATGGGTCTGCGGTTGGATGGCCGTTATGCTGACGATGCGCAATCGGCGCAGCAGGCGATCTTTGCCGCAGCTGCGGATGTGATGGTGGTGGCGGCTTACGGCCTGATATTGCCTCAGTGGGTATTGGACGCCCCCCGTTTGGGCTGTCTGAATGTGCACGCCTCTTTACTACCGCGCTGGCGTGGTGCAGCGCCCATTCACCGTGCGATTGAAGCCGGCGATGCCATGACAGGCATCACCATCATGCAGATGGACGCGGGCTTAGACACGGGCGACACATTGCGTGATTGTCGCGTTCCGATTGACCCACGCGAGACCACCGCCAGTTTGCATGACCGCTTGGCTGGTGCTGGTGCCGCGTTATTGATTGAAGCCCTCGACGCTGTCGCCGCTGGCACCTCGGTTGCCACGCCTCAAGCGGCTGCAGGCGTGACCTATGCCCACAAAATTGAAAAAGACGAAGCGCCGCTTGACTGGACCCGTGATGCCGTGCTGCTGGATCGCCAAGTCCGCGCTTTTAATCCTTTCCCGGGCGCGACAGCGCAAATTCCGCTGAACGGGCAAATGGAGACCATCAAAATCTGGGATGCACAAGCCCTTACCACCGACGGTGGTGCCACCGTCACCCCGGGCACGGTGTTGGCCGTATCAGACGCCGGCGTTGAGGTCGCGTGTGGTGTCGGTCGTTTGCGCCTATTAGCCTTGCAACGCCCGGGTGGCAGGCGTTTGTCGGTGAGTGACTTTTTAAGAGGGTGCCCCCTGTCGGTTCAGCAGCACTTTGTCCTGCCACCGCAAAAGGATGCGCCATGACGCCCTTGCACGCCTTGTTGCAGTGGGTGCGACACCCGCTTTTTATCGCGGGTGTGCGGGATATGTTGCCCGCATCGCCGGGCATTGGCGCGTGGGGCATCACCACGGGTGTGGCGCTCGCCAATTCGGGGATGAGTTTGGTCGAGGTCAGCGCCATGACCTTGATGGTGTTTGCTGGCAGCTCGCAATTGGCAGCCATGCCGTTGATTATTTCAGGTGCGCCACTGTGGGTGATTTGGCTCACCGCATTGTGTGTCAACCTGCGGTTCGCCGTTTTTAGTGCGCATGTGCGGCCGTTTTTTATGCCGTTCAAATTACCCAAGCGCATCACCTACGCCTATCTGTTGACTGATTTGTCGTATGTGGTTTTCATTAAGAAGTACAAGACGGTGCCCACGGCGGCAGCAGACATTCGCGGGATGGACATCTATTGGTCGGCGCTTGGGTTTGTGAACTGGGCCACATGGATGACGACGAGTTTCATCGGAATCGCGTTGGCCAGTGTCATTCCTTTGTCATGGGGCCTGAGCTTTGCGGGCATTTTGGCGCTCATGGGGATTTCGTGCTCGTTGGTCACGACGCGATTGCGTGCCGTTGCGGCGATACTGGCGGGTGCGGCTGCAGTGGCCACCTACGCCCTGCCGATGAAACTGAATATTCTGGTCGGTGTCTCGGCTGCAGTACTTATCAGCCTGTTGCTTGACCGCTCACGGAGCCCTGCACATGTCTGAAGCGATGCAAGCCGTAAACGAGACCGACGGGTGGACGTTGTTGGCCATTTTGGGCCTGACTGGCATCACGGTTTTGACGCGCTCTTTCTTCATGTGGTCACAAGAGAAAATGGCCATCCCTGAGTGGTTTCAGCGCGGGCTGCATTACGCGCCTGTGGCCGCAATGGCGGCTGTGATCGTGCCCGAGATTGTGATGAAAAATGGGACGCTCATTGACTCGTTCAGCGATGCACGCATTTATGGCGCTGCGGTTGGCTTGATTTGGTACTTCACGCGCGGCGGCGTGTTTGGGACCATCCTCAGCGGCATGGCAGTTTACTTGCCGCTCCATTTGTTGGCCGGTTGGTAGATTGCAAACCACAGCCAGCCCACGGTAAAACACAGCCAAGCGGTCCACAAGGTGTGGCTAGGGTAATGGGCGCCGCGCAGCGTTTGCGTCAAGCCAAATAACAGTCCGAATCCCAGCGCCAGTGCAAACAACCATCGACCCAACCGCCGGTGCGATGGGGCGGCAGCGCGCAACCACACGGGTGCCAGGGCTAAAAATGCCAATGCGCTGGAGGCGTGACCGCCGGGGAAGCAACGGCCGCCACCGCCATCGGCCACACCGAAAGTCCAGTGCGATACATAGACCGCTGGGCCACCAAAAGCCTGTAAGTCCCATGGGCAGCTGGTGCCGCTGATGGATTTCAGGCCGCTGATGACGATTAAGTTAACCAACACCCCGAGTAACCACCAGCTGCGTTGCCAGCGGTATCCGACCAGTGGATGCGCACCATTGGGCCAGGCCAATGCCACCACCCAGAGGCCCAAGTAAAGTGCGACGCAGACGTTACGTGCGCCGGTATGCAGCACGTTTTCCAGCCAGTAGTTATCACGCAAAGGAAAGCCAGTGGACGAACCAATTGCGTCCATCAGCGGCAGATCCCAACCGGATGCATCCCACAGCAGTAAAAGCACCAGTGAGGCGGTGATGCTGCGCCACGGCACACCGTTGCCGGTGAAACGCAGGGAGTGTCCGTAAGGGGTCATGGGCAGAGTTTAATCGGGTACTTCCCCGGTACGTCCCGGGTGCTGGTCTCGGGTAAGGTAAAGTGCATACCGTTGCGTTCATTGAAGGGCTAGCCACTGATGTTTTCCATGCGTTCCGCCGCCCCCACGTGGTCTCGTTTTTCGTTGGCGCTGGTTGTCGCTGTGTGGTTGGCCACCGTGGGCAACATCAGCCTGTGGAAGAACCTGGATGCGTTGCCAGAGGTGATGGGTTGGCGCGGGTTGGGCTTCATGGTGGCGTTTGGTGTCGCCATCGCGGCCGTCGCTTTTAGTCTGCTGATTCTGTGTGCTTGGCCCGTCCTGCTGAAGGGGGTCGCGGTGGTCATGCTGATCAGTGCGGCGGCCAGCTCCTTTTTCATGCTCAGTTATGGCATTGTCATCGACGCCAGCATGATGGCCAACGTGGCCGGCACTGACGCCCGCGAGGTGGCAGATCTGCTCTCCTGGCGCCTGGTCACGACCTTGTTATTTGTGGGTATTGTGCCTGCCATTTGGGTGTCATCGCGCCCTTTGAGAGGTGCCCCGCCCATCAAGCGGTTCCTTCAAAACGTGTTGCTCGCGATCGTGGGTTTCGGTGTGGCGATCGGCGCCACCTTGTTGGTTTTTCAGGATTTCGCGTCGGTGATGCGTAACCACAAACAGATCCGTTACATGATCAACCCCATGAACGGCCTCTACGCCAGTGTGCGCTTGGCGATAGATCAAATCCCGCATCAACAAAAACCCCTCGAAATCATTGGCCAAGACGCCACCTTGGGTGCCAGCTACCAGCGCACGCAACGACCGCTGCGCTTGCTGTTGGTGGTGGGTGAAACCAGCCGTGCAGCTAATTGGCAGCTGGGTGGTTATGAGCGTCCCACCAACCCCGAGTTGGCCCCGTTGCTGGCGAATGGTCAATTGCAATATTTCCGTAATGTGATGTCGTGTGGCACGAATACCGCTGCCTCATTGCCGTGCATGTTTTCGGCGTTGGGTAAGTCAGACTATGAGGATCGCGATGGGCCACAGGAAGGCTTATTGGACGTGCTGCAGCGTGCGGGTTTGGCGGTGTTGTGGATCGATAACCAGTCAGGCTGCAAAGGCGTTTGCGACCGTGTGCCGACCGTCAACACGCGGGACCTGAATAACCCAGCGTTCTGTCCTAATGGTGAGTGCTTTGATGCGGTGATGCTGGATGGATTGGACGAGCGTATCGCCCAGTTGCCAGCGGTGCAGCGCGATAAAGGCGTGGTGGTGGTGCTGCACCAAATGGGCAGTCATGGCCCCGCCTATTTCAAACGTGCGCCCGAGGCCTACAAGGCATTCAAGCCGGAGTGCACCAGCAATGCGCTGCAAAGCTGCGATCGTCAGGCCGTCGTGAATGCCTATGACAACTCGATCCGCTACACCGACCACCTGTTGGCCGCCAGTATTCAGTGGTTGTCGCGTCAACCTGATCACGACACGGCGATGTGGTACGTCAGCGACCATGGTGAGTCGCTAGGCGAGAACAACCTGTACTTGCACGGCTTGCCCTACAGCCTGGCACCGGTTGAGCAAAAGCACGTGCCGCAGGTGTCATGGTTCTCAAGAGCGATGCAACAGCGGTTGCGCTTAGACACCACCTGCTTGGCTGCACAGGCCGATGTGCCCTTGACCCATGACGGCCTGTTCCACACCCTGTTGGCGCTGGCGGATGTCAAAACCGCGCTGTATCAAGCGTCGCTCGACGTGACCGCCGCTTGTCGCCAAACGAATTAATTTAATTTTTGAGGATGCATCATGCAATTCAAACGCTTTCAAGATTTGTGTAACCAAGGGGCTGTTGCAGGCAAGCGGGTATTCATACGCGCCGACCTGAATGTGCCGCAAGACGATGCCGGGCAAATCACCGAGGACACCCGCGTGCGCGCCAGTGTGCCGTGCATTGAAATGGCGTTGAAGGCGGGGGCCGCCGTGATGGTGACCAGCCATCTGGGACGTCCCACTGAAGGGGCATTCAAACCGGCGGATAGTTTGGCGCCCGTTGCCGAGCGCTTATCCGCATTGCTGGGTCAGCCCGTGCGTTTGGTTGCGGATTGGGTGGATGGTGTGACCGTGGCACCGGGTGAGGTGGTGCTGCTGGAAAACTGCCGCGTGAACGTTGGCGAGAAAAAGAACAACCCTGAACTGGCAAAAAAGATGGCGGCCCTGTGCGACGTGTTCGTGCATGACGCTTTTGGTACCGCTCACCGTGCCGAGGCGTCGACCTACGGAATCGCAGTGCATGCGCCGGTTGCCTGTGCGGGCCCCTTGTTGGCCGCTGAGATGGATGCGATTGGCAAGGCGTTGCAAGCCCCCAAACGGCCACTGGTTGCGATTGTGGCGGGTAGCAAGGTGTCGACCAAGTTGACCATCCTTGAAGCCTTGTCAAAAAACGTCGACAACCTGATCGTGGGTGGCGGCATCGCCAACACGTTCATGTTGGCAGCCGGTTTGCCCATCGGTAAGAGCTTGGCTGAACCCGATCTGTTAGATGCCGCGCGCCAAGTGATGGCCAGCATGCAGGCGCGGGGCGCTGCGGTGCCCATCCCAACCGATGTGGTCACGGCGAAGGCCTTCGCGCCCGATGCCGTCGCGACTGTCAAAGCGGCCGCTGACGTGGCTGACGATGACATGATCCTCGATATTGGTCCTGCCACGGCAGCCCAACTGGCGGCGCAGTTGAAAGCGGCGGGCACGATTGTGTGGAACGGCCCGGTCGGCGTGTTCGAATTTGCAGCTTTTGAAAACGGTACCAAAACGTTGGCCCAAGCGATCGCGCAGAGCGATGCGTTCAGTATCGCGGGCGGCGGCGATACGCTGGCAGCGATTGCCAAGTACGACATGGCCGATCAAGTGGGTTACATCTCAACCGGCGGCGGCGCGTTTTTGGAAGTTTTAGAGGGTAAGACCTTGCCCGCCTTTGAGGTTTTGGCGCGACGCGCGAACTAATTTGGTAACCCGTTGGTAACTATATTCAGTCACAATATGAAACTGAATTACAGGCTGACCCCGTTGTGTTGGCCCTTTTTTACCAACGGAGATCTCCTGAATGGCTACTCGCGCAACCAAAATCGTCGCAACCCTCGGCCCTGCAACCAGCGATCCTGCCTTGCTGGTCGCGATGCTGCGTGCGGGCGTCAACGTGGTTCGCCTCAACTTCTCGCACGGCATCGCGCAAGATCACATTGACCGCGCGGCAGCGGTGCGCGAAGCCGCGAAAGAGGTGGGTCGCGAGGTCGCCATCATGGCGGATTTGCAGGGCCCCAAAATCCGCGTCGGTAAATTTGCTGACGGGAAAGTGCACCTGGTTGAAGGCGCCAGTTTTGTGCTGGATGCTGCGCGCGAAACGCTCGGTGACATCGAGGCGGTTGGCTTGGATTACAAGGAGCTGCCGCGCGACGTCAAAGCCGGTGACGTGTTGTTACTCAATGATGGCTTGATCGTTCTGAACGTCGAGGCGGTGCGTGGCGCTGCCGTTCACACCAAAGTGGTGGTGGGGGGCGAGCTATCCAACAACAAGGGCATCAACAAACAGGGTGGCGGCTTGTCAGCGCCGGCGTTGACCGCCAAGGACATGGACGACATCAAAACGGCGATGGCCTTGCAAGCGGACTATGTTGCTGTGAGCTTCCCGCAAAGCGCAACCGACATGGAGTTGGCTCGCCAGCTGTGTAACGTCGCTGGTGCGCCCTACAAACACAAGACAGGCTTGATTGCCAAGATTGAACGGGCAGAGGCCATCCCGAATTTGGCCAGTATTCTGAAGGCCAGCGACGGCATCATGGTCGCGCGTGGCGATCTCGCCGTCGAGGTTGGTAACGCGGCGGTGCCTGCTTTACAGAAGCGCATGATTCGCATGGCCCACGAGCACGACAAAGTCGTCATCACGGCAACGCAAATGATGGAGTCTATGATTTTGGCGCCCGTACCGACACGCGCGGAGGTGAGCGATGTGGCCAATGCGGTGTTGGACGGCACGGATGCGGTCATGCTGAGCGCCGAGACGGCGGCTGGCAAATACCCACTTGAAACCGTGAAGCAGATGGCTGCGATTTGCTTGGCTGCGGAAGAGGCCAATGACGCCGAGCTCAACTTAAAGACCGCTAACAAGAGCTTCCGGCGGATTGACCAAAGTATCGCGATGGGGGCATTGTTCACGGCTCATCACTGTGGCGCCAAAGCGATCGTGGCGATGACAGACTCCGGGTCCACCGCGCTGTGGATGAGCCGATTCAACATGCACATGCCCATTTACGCGTTAACGACGCGCCTGAGCACCCAGCGCCGGATGGCGATGTATCGCAACGTCCGTCCCTTGTTGATGGACACCAGTTACGACCGCGATACCGCTCTGGCGGATGCCGAGAGCCATCTGATCCGCCGCGGCATCGTTCAGAGTGGGGATATTTATGCGATCACTTGCGGCGAGCCGATGGGCGAACCGGGTGGCACCAACCTGCTTAAGATTTGTCGCGTCAAGTAACAAAAGTTACAGCGCGGTTTCCGTGCAATTGTGTCGAAATTGTGTTCTGAGCGTCAAAATCCGTGTGAGGTTGATTAAAATTCGGGTAAACCCCAAATTCAGTTACCAACTGGTTACAACCCCATTGCAGAAGGATTATCCCCATGGCGCTCGTTTCAATGCGTGAGTTACTCGACCACGCGGCCACCAACGGCTACGGCATTCCCGCCTTCAACGTCAACAACCTAGAGCAGGTGCAGGCCGTCATGGCTGCGGCTGATGAGGTGGGTGCGCCGGTGATTCTGCAGGCCAGTGCTGGGGCGCGTAAATATGCGGGTGAGAGCTTCATCAAGCACCTGATCCAAGCGGCCGTTGAGGCTTACCCCCATATTCCTTTGGTCATGCACCAAGACCACGGTCAAAGCCCTGCGATTTGCCAGGGCGCGATTGATTTGGGCTTCTCCAGCGTCATGATGGACGGCTCACTAGAAGAAGACGGTAAAACCCCCGCCTCCTTTGAATACAACGTCGACGTGACCAAGCGCGTGGTCAATTTGGCGCACCGTGTCGGCGTAACGGTCGAGGGTGAGCTGGGTTGTTTGGGCTCGCTAGAGACCGGCGAAGCCGGCGAAGAGGACGGCATTGGTGCGGCGGGTAAGCTGGAAATGGCCGACATGTTGACTGACCCCGAACAAGCGGCCGAGTTCGTTAAAGCGACGCAATTAGACGCCTTGGCCATCGCGATTGGCACCAGCCACGGTGCGTACAAATTCACGCGTAAGCCAACCGGCGATATCTTGGCGATCAGCCGCGTGAAAGAAATCCATGCGCGTATCCCGAATACCCACCTCGTTATGCACGGCTCGTCGAGTGTGCCGCAGGAGTTGTTGGCCATCATTCGCCAATACGGTGGCAACATGAAAGAGACCTACGGCGTGCCAGTCGAGGAGATCCAAGAGGCGATTAAATTTGGCGTGCGAAAAATCAACATTGACACCGATATCCGGTTGGCGATGACGGGCGCCGTACGTCAGTTTTTGCATGAGAATCCCGAAAAATTTGATGCCCGTGAATGGCTCAAACCAGCTCGCGCCGCCGCGCAAGCAATTTGTAAACAGCGCTATATCGAATTTGGTTGTGAAGGCCAAGCTGGCAAAATCAAAGGTGAAAGCCTGCAGGTTGTCGCTGGGCGCTACGCCGATGGCGCGTTGGCCCAAGTCGTGGCCTGACCCCCGCTGCGCCGAGGATCACCACAAAAAAGGCGTGATGGGTTGGTAACCCATCGCGCTTTTTTGTTGCCTAATAGAGGCTGTATTGACGCTTTGCTACCCAGATCCCCATGACCGCTTCTGCTGCACACACCCCCACCCTCACCTCTTTACCCTTGCTGGCGCGCGGCAAAGTTCGCGACAACTACGCGGTGGGTGATGACCGCATCCTGATGGTTGCCAGCGATCGCATCAGTGCCTATGACGTCATCATGTCGCAACCCATCCCGGGCAAGGGCGCGTTGTTGACGCAGATGGCGTTGTTCTGGTTTGACAAGCTGGGTCACGTTTGCCCCAACCACCTGACTGGCGAAGATCCCTTGTCGGTGGTGACCCCCGCCGAGGCCGATTGGGTCAAAGGGCGCACGATGTTGGTGAAGCGCTTGCGCCCTATCCCCGTTGAAGCGGTGGTGCGCGGCTATCTGGCTGGCAGCGGTTGGCAAGAATATCAAGCCACGCAAACGGTGTGCGGTGTGCCGCTGCCAGAGGGCTTACAGAATGCGTCGCCGTTGCCCGAACCGATCTTCACGCCTGCTGCCAAAGCGGCGGTGGGCGAGCACGACGAGAACATCACCTTTGCCCAGACCGTTGAGATGATTGGGCAGCCCCTGGCCGAGGCGATTCGCCGGATCAGTGTGCAGTTGTACACCGAGGCGGCTGCGATTGCGCTGGCCAAGGGCATCATCATTGCAGACACCAAGTTTGAGTTTGGCCTGGATGCCGATGATCAATTAGTCCTCATGGATGAGGTGCTAACACCTGACTCTTCGCGCTATTGGCCCGCAAACCAATACCAGCCCGGAATGAACCCGCCCAGCTATGACAAGCAGTTTTTAAGAGACTGGCTGAGCACTGCGCAGCGCGATGGCCAGCCATGGGACAAGACCACGCCTGCGCCCGACTTGCCCGAAGCGGTGATCGCCCAGACTGCCGCGAAGTACCAAGAGGCGCTGACTCAACTGACGCAGGCTGCTTAACTCAGCACCACACTGCTGAGGCGGCGGCGGTAGCGAGCCACAACCGGGTCCTCGGGTGGTGTTTGGCCTTCGGCGACCTTGGGTGGCTCTGGCGTGATGATGTCGAGAATGGCGACATACGCGCGGCGGGCCAGGTCGTTTTGCCACGTTTTGTCACGCATCAAAATTTCGAGTAATGCGTCCATGGCATCGGTCCATCGGGTCTCACGCATGCACTGTTGGGCCAGCGCATAGTGGCTCTCAAAATCGCGTTTGTTGCTGTCGATCGCTTGTAGCAAGGCCGCCTCGTTGCCGGCAGGGGCTTCTAAGGTGGCAAGCCACAACTCAATGGATGCAAGCTTTTGTATAGCCAGCGCTTTTGTTTTGTGGGGTTCAAAAACAGCCTTGGCCTGCGCGATATTGTTCATGAGTAGCAGCGCGCGGATGTACTTGAACTGCGCATCGTCGTCATTGGGGTTGGCCACTGCCGCTTGCGCGAGGGCACTGAGTGCGTCCTCATCGCTGACTGGCGGTGCTTCGGGGGCCTCAGCCTCAGGCTCCTCGGTGCCGTCATCTGGGGGCAGGTGTTTGTCTAAAAACGCCTTGATTTGACCTTCTGGAATCGCGCCTGTGAACCCATCAACAGGTTGACCGCCCATCAGCAAGACGCAGGTCGGGATGCTGCGAATGCCGAAAGCCCCAGCTAATTGTTGCTCTTGGTCGGAGTCAATCTTTGCCAAAATAAAGCGCCCACCATAGTCGGCCTCAACTTTCTCGAGCAAGGGGCCAAGGGTCTTGCAAGGACCGCACCACGGCGCCCAAAAGTCCACCAGCACAGGCGTCGTCTTGGAGGCTTCGATCACGTCGGTTTCAAAATTCGCTATGGTTACATCAATCATTCAAGAGCTCGCAGGTGGGTTTCGGGAGATTCGTTGGCTATTCACATCAATCAGATGGGGACGCCCCGTAAAATTACAACTTTAACGGAGATGGCATGTCCGCGATTCAAATTGGTATTGTGATGGGTTCCAGCAGCGACTGGGACACCATGGCGCCGGCCGCCGATATATTGACCGAGTTCGGGGTTGCTTTCGAATGCCGGGTGGTCTCTGCCCATCGCATGCCCGATGATTTGTTTGCCTACGCCGACACCGCAAAGGAGCGAGGGCTGCAAGCCATCATCGCGGGTGCGGGTGGCGCGGCGCACCTGCCCGGCATGCTGGCAGCGAAAACGACGGTGCCCGTGCTGGGTGTGCCGGTCGCCTCCAAACACCTCAATGGCGTGGACTCGTTGCACAGCATTGTGCAAATGCCCAAAGGCATTCCAGTCGCTACCTTTGCGATTGGCACCGCTGGTGCAGCGAACGCAGCGCTCTTTGCGGTTGCCATGATGGCCAACCACAGCCCCGATTTGGCAGCGGCACTGGCAGCCTTCCGCGCCAAGCAGACCGAAGCGGCTCGCGCCATGCAGGTACCGCCTGTCGCTTGATACGACAGCCTCAATCAGACGACGAAGCCACCATGAACACCGATGTGAAACCTGCTGTATTGCTGCCCGCCTTTGCCGCAACCGATGACCGCCCTGTCACGCTGGGGGTTTTGGGCGGTGGCCAATTGGGGTTGATGTTTGTGCACGCCGCGCAGCGCATGGGTTATCGCACTGCCGTGTTGGATCCCGACCCCACCAGCCCCGCTGGACTGGTGAGTCATCACCACTTGCTGGCTGATTACGATGACGCGCAGGCCTTGGCCAGTATGGCGCGTTTGTGTGACGCGGTGACCACAGAGTTTGAAAATGTCCCGGCTGAATCCCTGCGGGTTTTGAGCCAGCGTAACCCCGTCTCACCGGCTGCGGAGGCGGTGGCTGTTGCACAAGATCGACTGGTTGAGAAAGCGCACTTCCAAACCAGTGCCGCTCAAAGCGCGGGTGCTACGGCGGTTGGGCCTGTTCCCTACGCGCCCTTGCGTGAAGCGGTTGATTTGGAAGCCGTGGATGCCAGCCTGTTTCCGGCGATCTTGAAAACCGCCCGGATGGGCTATGACGGTAAAGGACAGGTGCAAGTCGCCAGTCGTGACGCGTTAGCGGCCGCATGGGCCGATTTGAATCATGTGACCTGTGTGGTCGAGAAACGCCTCGATTTGGTGGCCGAATGCTCGGTGGTGGTTGCCCGTGGCCGCGACGGGGTCTGTGTGCATTTACCCTTGCAAGTGAACACGCACGTTGGCGGCATTTTGGCCCGTACCGAGGTGTTCCCGGGTAACTTAGATGCCGACCTGAGTGCCCGCGCGATTCAAGCGGCGGAGGCGATTGCCGAGACGCTGCGTTACGTTGGCGTCCTGTGTGTCGAGTTCTTCGTCGTCAAGCAGGGCGATGGTACGCTGGGTCTGGTGGTTAACGAAATGGCGCCCAGGCCTCACAACAGTGGGCACTATAGCATTGAGGCCTGCGACCTCTCCCAATTTGATTTGCAAGTGCGCACCATGACGGGTTTGCCCTTGTCTGAACCACGGTTGCACAGTGCGGCGGTCATGCTGAATTTGTTGGGTGATATCTGGCTCAACACGGGTGAGCTGCGAACTCCCGCTTGGGATCATGTGCTGGCTTTGCCGGGCACGCACCTTCACCTGTACGGCAAGCTTGAGGCGCGCGTGGGACGGAAGATGGGCCACCTGACCATCACCGCCAGTACCATCGAATCCGCCCGGCAGGTGGCTGAGGAGGCGCAAGCGATCTTGGGCATTTGGCATTGATTTGCATATGGTCCGCTGCATAGCCGCAGATAACCCGCACGCCATTGCGCAGGCGGTACAGACCCTCGTCGATGGGGCGCTGCTCGGCTTGCCAACTGAAACGGTTTATGGTCTGGCCGCTGATGCGAACAACCCCGCCGCTGTGGCCGCTATTTTTGCAGCGAAAGGCCGACCCGCCGATCACCCTTTAATCGTCCATGTCGCGCCGCAGCCCACCGTTGAGTCGTGGCGCGCGTTGTTGGATACCCTGTGCGATCGCGTACCCGATATGGCGTGGTCGTTGATTGATGCCTTTTGGCCAGGGCCACTCACACTCATCCTCCCGCGCCGATCGGGTGTCTGCACCGCCGCCGCGGGCGGGCAATCAACGATTGGTGTGCGCTGTCCATCACACCCCATTGCAGTCGCGGTCTTGCGCGAGGCGGCTGCCCGCGGTGTGATCGGTGTTGCAGCCCCCAGCGCCAATCGCTTTGGTCGGGTCAGTCCGACGACCGCTGCTCATGTGCGAAGTGAATTTGAAGGGCGATTAGCTGATAACGAACTGCTAATCCTCGACGGGGGTGATTGCGCGGTGGGTATAGAGTCCACCATCGTGGATGTCTGCGGTGAGCACCCCGTACTGCTGCGACCGGGGCACATTACATCAGCCCAAATTACAGACGTCACGGGGCTGGCGGTTTGGGGTGTCCAACAACATTCACCACAGGTCTCGGGCTCCTTGGAGTCACATTACGCACCGGAGGCGCAGGTCCACGTGGCCGATGCAGCCCGTCTGCGGGCGCATGTTGATAGCCTCTCGTCAGACAGTATGGCGATGAGTGCTGTGTATGGCAGTGCAGCGCTGCTTAATGGCTTACCCGCCGGCTTGCGGTGCCGGGAAATGCCCAGCAATGCCGAGGCTTGCGCGCATGATTTATTTGCCGCGCTGCGTGATCTGGACGCCGCTGGCGTGGCACATATTTGGGTCGAAGCGCCCCCACTGGGACTACCTTGGGATGGGGTGCGCGATCGCCTTAAGCGCGCTAGCGCGCCGCTGCCCACTCCACCAATTGGTACAAGGCCGTCCGTGCTTTAGGGGCGTTCTCGTGGTTGATCATGGCGACCACGACATAAGTCTGACCACTCACGCCCGTGACGTAGCCGGCGATGGCGCTGACGTCCTTCAAGGTGCCCGTTTTCAGGCGTGCATTACCGATGGCCAGCGGCGTGCTGCCGTCGCGGCCCATGCGACTGACCGTGCCGTCGACGCCTGCGATGCCCAATGAGTCGTAAAAATCTTTGAACTGCGGGTGTTCGGCCGCGTGTTGCAACAGAGCGACGAGGGCATCGGCCGTAATCCGACCATCACGCGACAAACCGGAGCCGTTATCAATGGTCGGCGCAGCGATGCGGTTACCCATTTCTCGATTCCACCATTGCCCGATTTTTTGTCGCGCGGCGTCATAAGTGGCGGGCTGGTTGGGCGTCATCGCCAGGGTCAAAAAAACCTGTTGCGCCATCATGTTGTTGCTGAACTTGTTGACGTCCATGATGATGTCTCGCAAAGGCAAAGACGGCGCGCGGTACAACAGCTTGGCCGTCACTGGCACGCGACCCTTCGTAACCCGACCCGTGAGACGTCCTCCGACAGATTGCCAGATACCTAAAAGGGCCTTGCCCGCATAGGCTGCCGGGTCGATGTAGGCGACGCCCCACTCTTGCTCGCCGCATGCACTGGGGTAGCGGCCCGCGAACCGATACTGCGTCGCTTGTGTCAGGGTGGCGCGAATTTTCGTTCGCCAATCGCCGCATCGTCCTTTGCGTAAGGGGATCGAGGCCGGTACTTTCAGTCCCGCCATGGGGGGCTCCACCACAATTTCTGCCATACCCTTTTTTCGATTGGGTTTGAACTTCAAGATGACGGACTTGAAGTTGACCATTAAGGCATCGGGTTGCACGTTATAGGGCCTTAAGACCTCGCCATCAAAGTCGCCGGCGCTCGCTTGCGGCAGGTCGAAGGCGCTGTTATCCAGCACCAGGTTGCCTTTGATGGTGGTGATACCGCGCGTGCGCAGGTTTTGCATGGCCTCTTGCACGCGTTCAATGACGAACTTGGGGTCGCCGCCACCTCGGATGTGCAGGTTGCCGACGAGCTGGTTGCGCTCAATGCGACCGGTGTAATAAAAGTCCGTGAACCACGTGAAGTCACTGCCCAAATGATCTAACGCGGCCGCCGTTGTCAGCAGCTTGGCGATGGAAGCCGGGTTGCGCGCGATCTCGGCATGGGTTCGCAACAGAGGTGATTGAGCGTCGCCCACGGCAACCACCACGGCACTCACATCTGAAAGCGGCACCTCGGCCTTGTTCAAGTGCGCCGTCACGCTGGCTGGCAGTTCCTCTGATTCAGGTGCCGCGTGGGCGGGAAAATGGGTGGCAATCAGTAGCCAACAGCACACAACCGACCACTTGCGAAAAAGGGACATATAAACCAATGGTTCCTGGATATCGACGGACGCGCCCGCCGCGCGCCACACGGGTGTTAATGCTAAATCAAGTCGACGACAATAGGCGCTGTCAAAATCATCACGCTATGCCTGCTTTGCGCCCTCAACTCACCCTGCCTTACCGTCACCTATTGGCGATCGACACCAGTACCGATGTGCTTTCGCTGGCCCTCGCAATCAGCGATGGCACGGCGAATGTGAGTGCTTGGGCCATCACCACCACGTCCGGCGCGAGTGGGGCGAAAGCCTCCGCCGGTATGGTGCCTGCCATTCAAAAATTGGTGCGTGATGCGGGCCTTACCTTCACCGATCTGGATGCCGTGGTTTTTGGGCAAGGACCCGGCGCGTTCACGGGCTTGCGTACCGCGTGTGCGGTGGCGCAGGGTCTGGCGGCGTCAGCGCGCCCGGGGGGTATACCCGTCGTGCCTGTCAACTCTTTGTTGGCAACTGCACAGGCGGCGCGCGTGGAACAAGCCGATGCGACGGCGCGGCAGTGGACCGCCTGTTTGGATGCGCGCATGGGGGAAGTTTATGTCGCCCGATACCGCTTTGACGCGGGTTTAACGCCTGTGACCTTGCCCGTCGAGATCGCGGCGTCCGGCCTGATGACGCCGCTGGCTTTACGCGAGGCCTTGACGGGCAGTACCGACGGCTTGGCAGGCAACGCGCACGCGGTCTATGCTGACGTGTTGGCGGACTTACCGGCCGCCCCAGTTTGGGTATCGGCGACCCCATCGGCCACAGCCCTGTTACACCTCACCCCCGCGCTGTGGGCTGCCGGTGCGGCGGTGCCAGCCGCCGCCGCCATGCCACTGTATGTGAGAGACAAGGTGGCGCAAACCACCGCAGAGCGAGAAGCGGCCAAGCGTGCGTCAACCGTCGATCCCACCCATGGTTGATCCGGCAACGCGTTTGGTGCAATTCACACCCATGGTGGCGGCTGACGTGGCCATGATCGCTGAGTTGGAAAAGGTGGCCTATGCCCACCCCTGGACCGCAGGCAACCTGTTGGATGCGGTTCACCACCTGAACCATGCGCAGTTGCTCGTGTGCGAACCGGCGCCCACCGATGTTTCCCCCTGGCGCAATGCGGACGGGCACCTCATCATTGGGTACTTCGTTGCCATGCAAGCGGTTGACGAGGTGCATTTGCTGAACATCACGGTCGCTCCCTTGTTTCGGCGTCAGGGCTGGGCCCAACTGATGCTGTCGGCGCTGGCGACATGGGCTGCGGGACGCCAAGCCACGTCGCTGTGGTTGGAGGTGCGAGAGAGCAACCACGGTGCGCTGGCACTCTATGAGCACGTGGGTTTCAAGCGCGTGGCGGTGCGCAAGCGTTACTACCCACTGAAGATCAATCAACGGGAAGACGCGGTGGTGATGCAGTTAACATTGAACCCATGAGCAACCCGCCGCCCGTCAAAACCCCTCGTCTGCAGGACACCTTGCAGCTCGACCGGCGTGCCCGTGCCATGCTCAAAGCCATGGGGATTCAGTGGTTCTGGCCCAGCGCCCCGTCCTCGGTTGCCGTCGCTGCCCCGCCCGCCCCTGCACCTGCTGCTGCGCCTGCGCCGGTGTCTGAGCCGACCGTCTACGCACCCGTAGCGACGGCTGCACGCGCTTCGGTACCGCCTTTGCGCCCGGTCGAAACCGCCTTGGAGCCCATGCGCGAGGCCCCACCCACCTCGACCCGCGCCCCCGTCTCGGTCGATGGGTTGTCCTGGGAAACGTTGGCGACGCAGGTCGCCAGTTGTCAGTCATGCGGTTTGTGCGAGGGCCGCAGTGGCAGTGTCTCCGGATGGGGCGCACCCACGGCCAAATGGGTGTTCGTGGCGGACCATTTACCGTCAACCGAAACCAACCACGCGCCGGTAGGGCCTTCGGAACTCACCTTGTTTGAGGCGATTTGCCAAGCCATGTCGCTGGCACCTGCCGATGTCTATCTCACCTCGCTGACCAAGTGCCGTGCGGCGCCCGGCATGGCGCCCACCTCGGCGGATGTGGCGCAGTGTCTGCCTTACTTACACGCCCAATTGGCGTGGTTGCAGCCACAAATGATTGTGGCCATGGGCTTGCCAGTTGCGCAGGCGTTACTGCCAGTGCAGCGCACTCAGGGGCGCGCATTGGGGCAGTTACGTGGTCAAGTACACCCCTCGGGTTTGCCCGCAGCGACGCCGGTGGTGGTCACCTACCCGCTCTCAGCCTTGTTGCGCAGTTCGCAAGAAAAGCCGAAGACTTGGGCTGATCTGTGCCTGGCCATGGCTGAGGTGGACGCCCGTGCGCCTGGTAGTTGATACGGCGACCTGGACGCAAGCGCCACAAGCCTGGCGTGATTTGTGGTGGTTGGTAACGGCACCTCGCTTTTGGCCTTGGGACTTGGAGGCAGACGCCGGGGTGTTTGGCCATCGTTTGTGGTCTCCCAAGCAAGACGCGGTTGTCCAAGATTGGTTGTTGGCACAAGCGCGCGCGCCCGGTGCGCTGCTCGCCGCTGTGAACCGCATGGCCTCGCCAGCGCAACCCGATACCGACTATTTGTCAGTCGCACAGCCCCTGCGTTTGGGCCGCTTGGCAGAGGCGCTTTTTGGATTCTTCATTCAGCACAGCCCCGCCGTGCAGTGGTTGGCCAGTGGGGTGCCGGTGTTCGAGCAGCCGTCGCCCGGCGTCAATGGCCGCCAGCAACGGGGCGAGTTGGATGCGCTATGGCGCGATGACACCGGGCATTTGGTTCATGCGGAATTGGCGGTGAAGTTTTACGCTTTGGCCCACCCCAGCACGCCCGCTGGTCAGGCGATTGGTCCTGATGGCGTTGAAAATTGGCAGCACAAGTTGGACAAGCTCTGCCACCGCCAGCTCCAGCACCCCCTGCCAGTACCGTGGGATCAAGCGCCCGTAAAACGCTTGGCACATGTTCGGGGTCGCTGGTTTTTACCGGGTGACGACGCCGTCGCAACCGATTGGCGTCAACGCGCGCCCGACACCGAGCGATTTGGACCTCGGTTGTCACGCGCACAACTGGCCTCGCGCCCCTTTCCATTGGGTTGCCGGGTTCGTTTTTTGAGGCGATTAGAGTGGCTAGGCCCCGTCGCGCAAACCACGGATGCGGCGCTGGTGGCGCCCAATGCGCAGGGCTTGCTAGATGTGCCACGGCTGGTGGCAGAGGCGCCCGTACACAGTCACGAGCGGGTACAAATGTTGGGCGTGTTTGCACCGGATGCCAGCGGCGTTTGGTTGGAGCAGTGGCGGGCTTGGATCGACCCTGAGCGACCGGCAGAACCTACAATAGCGGCATGACTTTTCTAGATCTATTGAAGGCCGCGCAGGTACAAAACGAGTCGATGCTGTGCGTCGGTTTAGATCCTGACATGGCAAAACTACCCGCCCATTTGCCCAAAAACCGCGAGGCGGTTTTTGACTTCTGTGCCTCAATCGTTGATTTCACAGCCGATCTGGTTTGCAGCTTCAAGCCACAAATCGCGTACTTCGCGGCCATGGGTGCGGAAGCAGAATTGGAGCGCTTGGTTCGACACATTCGCGATGTTGCGCCGCAGGTGCCCGTGATTTTGGACGCAAAGCGCGGCGACATCGGCAGTACGGCTGAGCAATACGCAGTCGAGGCGTTTGAGCGTTACGGCGCCGATGCGGTGACGCTCTCGCCCTTCATGGGTCGTGATTCGGTTACACCCTATTTGAAGTACAAAGACAAAGGCGTATTTTTGTTATGTCGCACCAGCAACCCCGGCGGTGATGACTTGCAAAACCAACGCTTGTTGGACGAGCCGCAACACCCCCGTTTATTCGAGCACGTGGCACAACTCGCGGACGGTCCGTGGCTAGATGGTGGACCGGTGGGTCAGATTGGCTTGGTGGTGGGCGCAACCTACCCTGAGGAAATTCGCCGCGTTCGCGCCTTGGCCCCGACGGCGCCGTTGTTGATACCGGGCGTTGGTGCGCAGGGTGGTGATGCGGTCGCCACCATACAAGCCGGTGCCACCGACGACGGTTTGGTTGTGGTCAACTCCAGCCGTGCCGTGATCTACGCCAGCAATGGCGAGGATTTTGCAAAGGCCGCCAAGCGCGTGGCTTTGGAGACACGCGACGTGCTAAACGCCGCGCGCGTGACGAACTAGATCTGGCGCTGGTAACGCCGATCTTTAATGGGCGCGTAGCAAGCGCCCCAAATAGCGACCCGTGTGACTCTCTTCGATCGCAGCGACCGTTTCGGGTGTGCCCTGAGCGACCACACGCCCGCCGCCCGCACCGCCTTCGGGGCCTATATCGATCAGCCAGTCAGCCGTTTTAATGACGTCGAGGTTGTGCTCGATCACCACAATCGTGTTTCCAGCGTCGCGCAGTTGCGTGAGGACGCGCAACAGCAACTCGATATCGGCGAAGTGCAAACCGGTGGTCGGCTCGTCGAGAATGTAAATCGTGCGGCCTGTATCGCGCTTCGATAACTCCAGCGCCAGTTTGATCCGCTGGGCTTCGCCGCCCGACAGCGTCGTCGCGCTTTGACCGAGCTTGATATAGCTAAGACCAACAT
>Ga0222714_10000517_pt1 | contig 44028 bp, 40 predicted proteins | sample C33_3DmetaG_FD_165048 | JGI IMG/M metagenome (GOLD analysis project Ga0222714, IMG submission 165048) | Estuarine water microbial communities from San Francisco Bay, California, United States - C33_3D | ecosystem: Environmental > Aquatic > Marine > Unclassified | place: USA: California...
CGCTCACTTTAGAAGCTTTGTTGCCAAACTTTACTCTTAATAACTCTTCTGCTTTTTTTAAATCACCGTCCACCTCAGATAGTGCTTTTTTACAATCCATCATTGGTGCATCGGTCATTTCTCTCAATTCTTTTACTAATGCCGCTGTTATTTCAGCCATAAACAATTCCTTACAAATTAATTTTTAATATCTTTATTCTTCTTCTGGTGTTTCTTCAGGTTGTTCTTTCGCTACAGATTTAGCTAAATCAGTGATCGCTTTATTTTTACCATCCAATACTGCATCTGCCATGCCTCTCGCATAAAGTCTAATTGCTCTGCTTGAATCATCGTTGCCGGGGATAACATATGAAATATTTTCAATGGTATTGTTGGTATCGACAACGCCAATAACCGGTATGCCTAGTTTTTTTGCTTCCTCAACGGCACCACTTTCAAAACCGACATCGATAATAAAAATAGCATCTGGGAGAGAATTCATTTCTTTAATACCACCAATTGAACGAACTAGCTTCTCATGGTCACGCTTCACTGATAAAGCTTCTCTTTTCTTGAGCTTATCTAGCGAACCATCAGCCATCATTGTTTCAAGCTCCACAAGACGTTTAATGGACTGTTTCACCGTTTTGAAGTTTGTTAGCATGCCGCCTAACCATCGATGGTTTACATAAGGGCAGCCTGCTCTCTCGGCTTCTTCTTTGATAATTTCTCTAGCTTGTCTTTTGGTGCCCACAAATAAAATACGTCCTTTATTTGCTGCTAAATTTTTTAAAAACTTTGAAGCCTCTTCAAATAAAGGCAGAGTTTTCTCAAGGTTGATGATATGAATTTTGTTTCTTTCGCCAAAAATATATGCTTCCATTTTTGGGTTCCAGTAGCGGGTTTGATGGCCAAAATGTACTCCAGCCTCAAGCATTTGTCTCATTGTAACTGACATGATATTCTCCTATAGGTTATCACTTCACTCAAACCAGACTAGATTACTAGCACCTTTAGGTGGTTTAAGTGCAAATTTTAAAGATCGCAATTATAATATAAATTACTCGTAAAGCATAGGCCTATATGACCATCTCCATAAAAAATATTGACGACATCAAGAAAATGCGTGTAGCTGGAAAATTAGCATCTGAAGTGCTTGATTTCATAACGCCCTTTGTCAAACCAGGCATATCGACAGAAGAACTGGATCAGCTGTGTCATAACTTTATGGTCAACGAGCAAAATACAATCCCAGCCCCATTAAATTATGCCCCACCTGGACATGCTCCTTACCCTAAATCCATATGTACATCGGTAAATAATCAAATTTGTCATGGAATCCCTGGGGATCGAATACTAAAAAAGGGGGATATCATTAACATCGATATTACTGTGATCAAAGATGGTTATCATGGTGACACCAGTCGAATGTTTTACGTGGGTGAGCCCTCTATTCAAGCAAAAAGATTATGTGAAATTACCTATCAATCCATGTGGAAAGGGATTCAGCAAGTTAAACCGGGAGCAACACTAGGAGATATTGGGGCATCAATTCAAGAATTTGCTGAAGACAATGGATTCTCTGTGGTCCGTGAGTTTTGCGGCCATGGGATTGGAACAATATTCCACGAGGATCCACAGATTCTCCATTATGGAAAAAAAGGTGAAGGCTTGAGATTAAAAGAAGGCATGACTTTTACCATTGAACCTATGATTAATGCAGGGAAAAAGGAAATTAGGATGCTTCCGGATGGATGGACCGTTGTGACTAAGGACCGATCATTGTCTGCTCAGTGGGAACATACGATTTTAGTTACTCATGAGGGGTATGAAGTGTTAACACAATCTTCAGGGACACCAGCGCCATTTCTTGATTAAATCATGAGCACACCTCTGCAAAACTTAAAGACGCTTAAAAATTCATATATAAAATCTTTTGACCTGCTAAAGCAAAAATTTCTAGAAAAACATGACAGCAGTAATTTCCTCAAAAAAAATGCCAATTTATGCGATCAAGTGATAAAACAAATTTGGGAAACCTCAGCAGTAGGAGATAAATTTTGCTTGGTTGCGGTTGGAGGCTATGGAAGACGAGAGCTCTATCCAGCATCCGACATTGATTTAGCAATAATCTGTAAAAATTTAGCTGACTTAGAACAAGAAAAAGAAAAAATTGAGCTTTTTATTCAACATTGCTGGGACTTTGGCTTCAGAATTGGCGTGAGCCAAAGGGTAGAAGATGAGATAAAAAAAGATATCGAAGATATCACCATTGCAACCAACTTGCTGGAATCAAGGTATATCTCTGGTAACCAGAAAATATATAACAATTATTTAATAAAATTCAAAAAAGTATTAAATGTTAAACAATTCATTCTCAATAAAATTAGTGAACAAGATCAAAGACACAGCAAATATAGCAAGTCTGGGTACCTACTTGAACCTAATATCAAAGAATCACGAGGCTGTTTAAGGGATATCCATTTTATTCGGTGGTTATGCGCTGCGCAGTTTCAATCACATGAGCTTCAAACCCTTTATGAACATCTCATTATTGATAAAAAACAATTAAATTTACTTAAATTTCATTACAACAAGCTAATAAAACGCAGAATTTTTCTTCACATTGTCGCCAATGGACAAGAAGATCGGATGTTATTTGATTACCAAGCAAAAATAGCATCAGACCTGGGATTTAAAAATAGTCCGGATAAAAAATCTAGCGAATATGTAATGAATAGTCTATATAAATCAATACGTTATATAATACTTTTAAATGAAATTATTACAAAAAAATTCACCCTTCAGTTTCATAAAAAGCCTCAAAAAATTAAAAATTATCCTGAATTATTCAAAGTTAATGGGTTAATCGAGCTGGATCCAAAAAGCAAAAAGGATATTAGTAAAAATATTTTTAAATACTTTCTTCTCTACCAAGAAAATAAGGAATTGACTGGATTTGGTCCAAATTTAATCTCAAAATTTCAATACATTGCTGAACATAAAATAAATAGTAGCTTTCGTAAGAACTCATTAATTCAACAAGATTTTGTTGCTATTTTTTCTGGTCAACAAAAAGTCAATCGATCATTGAGGCTTCTGAATCGCTACAATATTCTAGGCAAGTTTCTCCCGGTATTTGGAAGAATTGTTTCACAAATGCAACATGATTTATTCCATATCTATACTGTCGATGAACACACGTTGAATGTTATTGATAATTTAAGACGCTACAGTAAAAGTTCGCTCAAGCATGAGTTTCCTGAATCTTATGAAGCTTTTCAGCGCTTAAAACACCCCAATATCCTTTATTTTGCTGGTCTTTTTCATGATATCGGCAAAGGCAGAGGGGGAAATCATTCTGAAATAGGTAAAAATGAGGTTATGAAATTTGGTAAATTTTTCAACCTTGCACCCAATGACACCCTTTTAGTTGCCTGGTTGGTCGAAAATCATTTACTAATGTCTAATGTGGCACAAAAATTAGACCTTGCAGATCCATCAGTGATACGTTCTTTTGCAGATAAGGTCACTACTCCAGAGCGGCTTGATTTATTGTATTTGTTAACGACAGCTGATATTCGTGGTACAAGCCATAAGGTATGGAATCAATGGAAGTCAGTATTAATCAATAACTTACACCAAACCACAATTAAATATCTGGAAAATCGTCTCACAAACCAACAAATGATTGATCAAAGAATTAATCAGGCCAAATCAAATTTAATGAAATACTCAGTTTCTTTTGATATGTATGAAAAAAACTGGGGATTGATGGGGCCGGAGTATTTTAAAAAATTTGAGGCTTCTGAAATAGCCTGGCACACTCGACTTCTCTTAACCCACAGCAAAACAAAAAAAACGATCGTCAGAGTCCGACATCAAAAAGGTGGGCAAGGTATCGAGGTGCTAATCTTCACAAGGGATAAAAGTCATATTTTTTTAAGGACCTGTCATTTTTTTCATGAAATCAGTTGTGAAATCAGTCAGGCTAAAATTTACACAACAGCTCATCACTATGCTCTTAATGTTTTTCATGTTACCTATGAGGATGAAAGCTCATTAAGATTTAAAGATTTTTTTAAATACATTGAATCAAGACTCACCGAGATAATTGACAGTTGTGTCAGTCTAGAAAATATAAAACAGAATCAGTTGAAAAAATCTAGACAAGCAAGCTTTCATCAGATTGAAGATCACATTGAAATTCATCAAAACGAAGAAGGTTTCTGTCATTTACAGGTGAAAACATCAAATCGTGTTGCTTTACTGTTATCCATTGCCAATGTATTTAAAAACCATCAAATTAATATCTCGAACGCAAAAATTACCACCATGGGTGAGCGTGTCGAAGATCATTTTGATTTTAAAAAACCTCATGAGACTTTTTCCCTTGAAAAACTCCATAGTGAACTCAAAAAACTCATCGCATAAATGAAAGCTCATCCTCAAATTTTAAAAACTCTTTTTTTTACAGAGATGTGGGAGCGTTTTAGCTTTTATGGGATGCGAGCCTTGCTGGTCCTATATCTCGTTAATGGGCTGCATTATGAACCCAATCAAGCCCTTCAAATTTATGCTGCCTATACTGCCCTCGTATACATCACCCCTATTCTTGGAGGATATTTGGCAGACAAATACATCAATAATATCAATGCCATTGTTTTGGGTGGATTACTCATGATGATTGGACATTTTCTCCTTGCTTTTGAGTTGTTATTCTATTTTGGTTTAGCATTTTTAGTTTTTGGTAACGGTTTTTTTAAACCAAATATTTCAAGTCTTCTAAGCACCCTTTATAAGAACAAGCCTGAAAGTTTAAGAGATGAGGGTTTTAGTTTTTTTTACATCGGAATAAATCTCGGAGCCTTTTTTGCACCCCTCATTATTGGCTTTGTTGGTGAATACTACAACTGGCACGCTGGATTTTTTCTTGCAGCTGTTGGAATGCTATTTGGCTTAATTACTTTTTTTTTAAAAATATCCAACTCAAAAGAGATTACAAATGATTTTAACCATCAACTGATATGCAAATGGTTGTTAAGCCTGTGTAGTTTTTTAATAGTAATCGTATTGATTCCATGGTGGCTAACTCTATTTGTATGTCTTATTGGATGTTTTTTATTGATTTATAACAGCAAATCGTATCAAATTTCAGCTCAGGATAAAAAAAGTATCTATTACATATTATATTTAGGGATTTTTTCCATAATTTTTTGGATGGGGTTTGAGCAAGCGGGAGGCTCTCTGACCCTTTTTACAGACACCAAAGTAAATAAAAATATATTCAGCTTCACCATTCCAACAACATTTTTTTTAGCCATCAACCCCTTATTAATTATCACCTTAGGTATGATGGTGGCAAGGTTTTGGACAAATCTTGAAAAAAATTATGTCATTTCAACCCCACACAAAATGTCTTGCGGTCTATTTTTGTTGGGACTCGGATTTTTAGTCTTAGCAATCCTTCAAAACCATGAACAAATCCACTTCACGTGGGTTATATTAATTTATTTTTTACACACCTTAGGAGAGTTATGTCTTTCTCCAACAAGCCTCTCAAAGGTCAGCAATGTAGCGCCAGATCGATTACGGTCATTCATGCTGGGTGTTTGGTTTATAACATTTGCCATTGCAAGCTACCTAGCAGGGATACTACCCATCATCTCCCAAGTTTTAAATATGAACTTATTCTCCTTTCTTACCATCATTAGTATTGGAGGCTGCATAGCTCTTCTTTTTTTTAACAAATTTATAAATAAACTGATATGAAAAATTTTTTTATCCTTTGCCTTTTATCTTTAACAGCATGTTCATCTCATCAAAAAAAACCTATCAATCCAGTTTCAGAGATTGAACTAGATGCATTCATGGGAGACTGGTATGTGCTGGCGCACATACCTGCCCTGATTGAAAAGAATGCTTTTAATGCTGTAGAGAGTTACAAATACAATGAAGAAAAACAAGAAATTGAAACCACCTTTACGTTTAATCATAGCGATTATAATGGACCTCAAAAGGTATATAAGCCCAAAGGGTATGTCATCTCTGGAACCAATAATGCCGTTTGGGGGATGCAATTCATTTGGCCGATTAAAGCTCAATACATCATTGCATACATTGATGAGGGTTATCAAAACACCATAGTCGCTCGGGATAAAAGAGATTACTTATGGTTTATGTCTAGAAAAAGTGATTTATCTACCGAAAAAAAACAATGGATCTTTAAAAAAACAGAAGAATTAGGTTATGATAAAGACATGCTTCGATTCGTGCCTCATGCCCAGTAAATGAAAAGTTTCTTTCTTAAAATTTTTGATAATCATTTTGCTGAACATTACTATAAGAGTGAAAAAAATCTCAGCGACGAATCAATTGACTGGCTGAGGGTTATTCCTTTTATAGCCATCCATATTATTGCCTTAACAGCCATTTGGATTAAATTTGAATGGGTCCTTCTAGCAGCTGCACTTGGATTTTTTGCACTCCGCATGTTTGCTATCACGGGATTCTATCATCGATATTTTTCTCACAAAACTTTTAAAACTTCAAGGTTAGTTCAATTCTTATTTGCCTTTATTGGAGCCACCGCTGCTCAGCGCGGACCAATATGGTGGGCGTCCCATCACAGAAGACACCACCTCAATTCAGATCAAAAAAATGACCATCACTCCCCCCATATTCATCATTTTTTATGGAGTCATATGGGATGGTTTTTAGCCAAAAGAAACTTTTTGACAGATCGAAAATATGTGAAAGATTTAATAAAATTCAAAGAATTGGTATGGATTGATCGTTTTGATTGGCTGCCACCTCTTGCCTTTATCGTATTCCTTTTTTTCCTTGGTGAATATTTAAATCCTGCTTACCAAATTTCAGGCTCAAGCATGATTATTTGGGGGTTTTTTGTGTCTACAGTTTTTGTTTACCATTGCACATTCGCAGTAAATTCAATTGCCCACATTTGGGGGAAGCAGAGATACCAAACAAAAGAAAAAAGTAAAAATAATTTTTTAATTGCTCTTTTAACATTTGGTGAGGGATGGCATAACAATCACCATCACTTTCCGGGTTCAATACGCCAAGGTTTTTATTGGTGGGAAATAGATTTTACTTATTACGGCCTTAAATTTTTGTCACTTTTTGGTATCGTGTATAACTTAAGAACGGTGAGCAAAAGCATTAAACAGAAACACAGTTAATGAAAGTAGCAATTATTGGATCAGGCATCTCCGGGCTCACTCTGGCGTATTACTTAGATAAAAAATATAGCGTTACTCTTTTTGAAAAAGAGAATCGCATTGGTGGGCATACCCACACCCATACACTGAAAATTAGCCAAGATATTATAAAAGTTGATAGTGGTTTTATTGTTTTTAATAAAAAAACGTATCCTAATTTTATTAAGCTCCTGAAAGAACTTAAGGTCTCTTACCAGCCTTCATCAATGAGCTTCAGTGTTCAATCAATAGTTAAACAACTTGAATATGCAGGCAATAACCTAATGACGCTATTTGCCCAGAAGAAAAATTTACTTAATATTTACTTTTGGCGATTGCTCTGGGAAATCCTTAAATTTAATAAACTTGCCAAAAAAATTTTACAAAAACCAGAGCTCATCGAAGATTTAACCATCCAAGAATTTGTTAAAAGGCATAATTTTTCAGAATACTTTTTAGATAATTATTTATTACCCATGTCATCTGCCATTTGGTCATCAAGCTACAAGGATATTAAAAAATTTTCTTTATTATTTTTCCTTAATTTTTTAAATAATCATGGCATGATTAATATCAATGATCGGCCACAATGGTTGACGATCAAGAATGGTTCTGAAAGCTATGTTCAAAAAATTTTGTCTCAGTTAAAAGGTAAAATTAAATTAAATAGCACCATCAGCAATGTCTACCGTAGCAATGGAAAATGCATCATTGAAATGAATAAAAAAAAATTAAAATTTGATTTTGTCTTTTTTGCTTGTCACGCAGACCAAGCCTTGAAATTAATTAAAAATCCCAATTTACTGGAAAAAAATATTCTGGGAAGCTTTAAGTATTCCTCTAATAAGGCTGTGTTACACCAGGATACAAACCTGATGCCAAAGAATAAGAGTATTTGGTCTGCTTGGAATTATATTATTAAAAATAAATCAACCAGTAACGCTAGCGTGACCTATAACATGAATATTCTTCAAAGCATCTCCCCAAAGCATGATCTATTAGTGAGTTTAAATTCAGATCATGATATCAATCCAAAGGCTATCCTAAAATCAATGGTCTACACACACCCAAAATTTAATCTTAATACCTATTTAAATCAAAAAAAACAACATCTTATATGTAAAAATGGATTTGCGTTTTCGGGGGCCTACTGGGGCAATGGATTTCATGAAGATGGTGTAGTGAGTGCTTTAAATGCAATCAAATATTCTGGAATTAACCCATAATGAAACAGGGGATTTACCAAGGATTAATCACCCATAACCGAACATCGCCAAGCAAAAATAAATTTTCATATCGTTACGCGATGCTGTTTCTTGACTTAGATAAAATTAAAGAAGTATTTGATCATTCATGGTTATGGAGCTTAGACAGATACAACCTCGGATCATTTTTCCAAAAGGATTATTTTAGAAAAACAAAAAACTTAAAAACTGATCTCATTCTTCACCTGGAAAAGGAGAAAATCACCGGAATCGACCAAATATTTATCCTAACCACTCCTCGTATTTTTGGTTTCTGTTACAACCCGGTGAGTTTTTATTATTGTTTCAAATCTGGTCAACTTATTACGATTATTTCGGACATTCACAATACACCATGGAATGAAAGATTTGCCTACACTCATGTGTGTAAATCTAATACGGGCACACACGGTTTTAAATTTCATAAACAATTTCATGTATCCCCATTTATGCCAATGAACATTGACTATGACTGGAAATTCACGAGTCCCAGCGATGTAATCGTGATATCAATGGACAATAATTATGATGATCATAAGATTTTTAATGCCACCCTTAAGCTAAAAAGAAAAGCGATAACAGGAATAAGATTAAACATATTATTATTGACATACCCCCTTATTCCAATCAATACCCTAATCAAGATATACTGGAATGCATTAAAATTATGGGTAAAACGAACGCCCTTTTATTCACATCCAAAAAATTAAACTATGTTAAACAAAATAGTCATTTCTAAATTAAACAAGATATCCGTAGGATCATTATCACTTCAAGATGGAAAATCACGCTATACCTTTGGGGATCAAAAAAATAAAAAGCTTCATGCTGAAATATGTGTTCATGACCCAAAATTTTATCGATTTATTGTATTTGGTGGATCGATTGGTAGCAGTGAAGCTTTCATGAGCGGTTATTGGAGCAGTCCAAATTTAACAAATGTCATTCGATTATTTGCAGTTAATGCTCACCTTACCGATGAATTAGAATCAAAATTTAATTTTCTAATCAGGCCTTTTTTTAGAGTCATTCATTACCTTAACAAAAACTCTCAAAGAAATAGTAAACGAAATATTTCGGCGCATTACGACTTAAGTAATAAATTTTTTAAGCTTTTCCTTGATGAAACCATGATGTATTCATCTGCAATTTTTAAAACAAGGAATCAAACACTAAAGGCAGCCTCTTTAAATAAACTCAATATCATATGCCAAAAGTTAAACCTTAAGCCCACTGACCATGTCGTAGAAATTGGATCTGGATGGGGAGGTTTTGCAATTTTTGCTGCAGAAAATTTCGGTTGCAAAGTCACAACAACAACCATTTCTCAACAACAATACAGATATACAAGAAATTTAATCAATAAAAAAAAATTAGGGAAAAAAATAACCTTACTCTTTGAGGATTATAGAAATCTTGAGGGAAGATATGACAAATTAGTCTCTATCGAAATGATTGAGGCTGTGGGACATCATTATTATCATGAATATTTTAAGAAAATAAACTCATTGCTTAAACCAGATGGAATTGCATTAATTCAAGCTATTACTATCCGTGATCAAAGATATAGTCAAGCTCTTCAAAATGTTGACTTTATTCAAAAATATATTTTTCCTGGATCATGTATCCCGTCTATTGAAATCATTCAGAAAAATTTAACAAAAGAGACAGACATGATTATTTCAGATCTTGAAAACATTAATCAACACTATGCAAAAACTTTGAATTTATGGCAGAAAGCATTCAACAAAAATCATAACAAAATAATCAAACTTGGCTTTGATGAACGATTTATTAGAATGTGGAATTTTTATTTTTCATATTGTGAGGGTGGTTTTGCTGAAAGAGTGATTAATGATTTTCATATTTTAATGAGCAAGCCTCTGAATCGAACAAGCCAAAATGAAAAAGATATACTTTAATACTGAGCATTCATACCTTGAATATTTGACTGACGCAGAAGATCTTGGATATGAAAAGACATGGCTTAAAGGAAACAATGTCATAAAAATATTTAATACCCGAGGTTTAATTTCTAGCGGCTTTATTCGATCCTTTTCAAGTCGGATCATCAACAATGCTCACAAGTTAAATAAATTCCAAATTCCCTCACTTAAAATCTCAGAAGAGCTCATTTTTCAATATGATAAAAGGAAATCGGGTGTGGTATATGAATATATTCCTGGTTGTTCTATTCGTGACTTACCAACACCAGACATCACAAAAGACCTTGTCACAAATTTAGCCAAATTTATCGCAGAATTTCATCAAAAGGGTGTTTACTTTAGGGCCATGCACCTTGGAAATATTATTTATTACAATAAAACTTTTTCATTAATTGACGTTGCTAAAATCCATTTTTACCCATGGCCCCTTTTCATTCTTACAAGGGCACGTGCTTTTAGAAGACTAATTAAATATAAAAAAGACATAGCTCACTTTAAACAATCAAACCTTGAACTCCTGCTCAGCAGATATTCGCAAGAAAGCCATTTTTCAAAGTGTGAAAATTTATTGTTTAACTTTTACCTGAACATGATGCAGTCATTTAACTATAAAACTATAAAATTATTAATCGGTTTTGTGATATTCATGCTTATCCTGTTATGGCTTATCTAGATTATGGAATTATTGGCGGTGGTATCGCTGGACTTAGCTTAGCTCTCAATCTTAACCAGAGGGGTTATAAGGTCAAAATATACTCTGATCGCAAGACATGTGATGACAAAAATCCTCCCTATGCTTCTCTTAATCCCAAATACGGCATTGAAACAATAGTGCTCAATGAGCTTACTTATAAGGCCCTTCAATACGCACTTCATTTCTATCCCCAATTTCTTCCAAATACAGATTTTGCTTTTCATGGACTTCATCGATTGGATGATCAGCCCGATTTAGAATTAAGGTTCACAAAAATATTAAAAAATAACTCGTTCTTAAAAAATGAAATGATTCTAGAAAAATCAAAAGGTATAGATAATCATTCGTCTATTTTTTTTAAGACCGCAGGATGGATTAGGACAGAAAAGTTATTTCAATTAAACCAAATCCCCTCAGAAGAAATATCAATTGATCACATAGAAAATAATGGTCATCAGATAAAGCTCTATTCTCAAAAGCAAGTGGTTGGTGAACATGAGTGTATTATTTTATGCAACCCACAGACATTAAATAGATTTTCTGAGCGTGATATTTTTAACGAACACTTTTCAGGATCCATCACAATTGGCAAACACCAATCTCAACATCAATCTAATATTACAAAAGATGGTTATATTTTATTTGACGGGGACAATTTCTCATCTGGTTCCAGTTATCATAAATCGATTGATTCTGAGATGCTTGATCCTGAAAGCGAAAAAAAGATCCTACAAAAAAAAACGGATTGGTTTCATGATAAGCAATTAATATGTCCCGATATGATTGTCTGGTCAGGTGATCGTTATACAACTAAACAAAGAAGACCATATGTTGGAAAAATGTTAAAACAGGTCAACAATCAAATAGAATTTAAATGGTACGATAATATGTACATTAATACTTTTTATGGCTCAAAAGGTTTTTCGTTTGCCCCATTTTTGTCGGAATTACTAATAGATCTAATGTTAAACCAAACTAAAAATGAGGATGTTAAATTCCTAAATTATTTAAATCCCTATCAAAACAATATTAAAGGGCTCAATAAATCAAAACTCAAAGATTTTTATTATGTGTGATTTAAAAAATCAGATTCAGATTCTTGAGAAAGAAGAAAACTACACTCAAGCTATCATCCTTTTAAAAAAAGAATTGCACAAGAACCCAAGAGACCTATCAATACAAACTGAATTAGGAAATTTTTATGCTTTAGCAGGAAACTTTGAGGAGGCTTTAGGTTATTTTAGACGGGTTCATCATATTTTTAGAGATAACCCTCAGATTATTCAATCCATTACTTTCTGTTTAAATGATCTTGGAAATGAATATCATGCTAAGAGAGACTACAAGCAGTCTCTCCTTTATTTTGAGGAACTAATTGATTTTGACCAATCCAATTGGCAATATCTCTATAATTATGCGAATGTTCTACAAGATGTTCTTCGCTTAGAGGATGCCATTCATTATTACTTATTAGCTATCAAGGTTGGGGGCATGAATGATGAGGATCTTTTTAATAACCTGGGTAATGCATACCAAAAAATTAATAATTTAGATGAAGCTAAAAGATGCTTTGAAAAGTCTTACGATTTAAAACCAAATGACAATGCACTCATTCAACTAATTCATTTAAATCAAAAACTTAATGATTGGAATGACTTTGATACCTTAATGGATAAGGTTTATAAAAGATTAAACCATCAACCGATTAACTTTTCTTTTCCACCCTTTCCGATGCTTAGTCTTCCAGGGATCACAAATGAACAATATTTAAAAATAGCCAATCAATGGAACACAAGAATAAGGTTATCTCGAAAAAGTAAAGAAAATCATTCAGTAAGGAAGGGAAAGATAAAAGTTGCCTACATGTCTGCTGATTTTCGTCAACATCCCTTATATCATTTGGTACATGACTGTCTGTCTCATCATGATAAAGACAAATTTGAAATTAGTCTTTTATATAATGGGCTTGAAGAAAAAACAGAAGAGTATAAAAAATTTTCTTCGCTTCCATATAATTTTATCAACACCTATGAATTATCAGATGAATGCTTAATTGACCTAATCACATCAAATCACATTGATATTCTAATCGACTTATCAGGCTTTACTAAAAATAGTCGCTCAACAATTTTGGCATACCACCCCGCACCCATTCAAATAAATTGGCTTGGGTATCCCAGCACACTTGGTAGTCATAATGAAAAGTCTCTTTGTGACTTTGTAGTCGCAGATCAGCATATAATTCCACAAGGCAATGAAATGTATTTCACTGAGGAGGTAATCTTCCTTAAACCCACCTATCAACCTAACAATAGACAAAGACCCTTAATTCAAACAGACAAAAAAAAATTCAACCTTCCTGAAAATCAATTTATTTGGGCATGCTTTAATCAAAACTTAAAAATCACAAAAAATATGTTCGATACCTGGATTGAGATATTAAAAAAATGTCAAAATTCAGTGCTGTGGTTACTCGTAAATAATCAGGTTGCGGTAAATAATATAAGGATCTATTTGCATGAAAATCACATTCAATCTGAGCGCGTAATATTTGCTGAATATACATCCATCAGTGAGCATATGGGTCGACTAAGTCATGTTGATTTATTTCTCGATTGTTACCCATATAATGCACACACAACAGTTGCCGATGCCATCTATCAAAATAAGCCAACGTTGACTATGGAGGGTGAGTCCATGCAATCAAGGGTTGCTGGGAGCTTACTGAAGGCCGTAGGTTGCCATGAAGAATTGGTAGCGAATAATCAAAAAGAATATATAGACAAGGCTATTAATTTTTACAACAATCCACATGAATTAAAGATTATTGAAAATACAATCAATCATAATAAACATAAGTTATTTAATCCGCAGAGTTTTTGTAATCAACTAGAAAGTGTCTTTCTGGAATTGATGTCTAGCTGAAAGAAAAATGGCAGCTATAATTAACATTCCACCAATAAAATCTTTAATCGATAACAACTCATTCGCCAAAAAGTATGAGGAGAACGCCGCAATGATAATTTCAAATAAAAAAATTGGACTTGCTAAAACAGGATGTATTCTTGGAAGACCAAACTGAATAATCAAGGTCGAAATAAATAACATTGATCCAATCGATAAAATAAGAAATAAATTGTATGAATTAGAAATATTCGCAATACTTGGAAAGCTTTTGAGTATAAATAATAAAAAAAATGCCCCTAGAGATACACCAAACCAGATAGAGAAAGATTTGACTTGAAATGAAAGGTGATTGTATTTTCTGGCTAATACATTGGTCCAGGCAAAACCAATTCCAGCAACGAGTGCATAAAGGTCACTCACTCCAAAATTAAAATTAAATAAAGATGAATCAAACAAGATTACAATGCCTCCCAATAAAGATAACAATGCTACAACCGAATCTTTAATTGAAAATTTATCACCTGGGAGTAATAAAAAACAAAGAACTACAGTCCACGCAGGTGACATAAAAAATAACAACATTGAGCGAACAACCTCCCCATAAACAACAGCAAGAACATAAGTGATGTTGGTTAAACAACCCACACTTGCATAGATACATAATGTTTTATAGTTTTGAAAAATCTCAGAGTAATGTTTAGGAACAATAAAGACGAGAGCCAGAATTGCAGCGATGAGAAAACTTAATGCACTTCCTTGTATCGGTTCAATTCCTCCAAAGTTGAGTAAACGAAATGGAAACCACACAAGTCCCCAAAAAAACGTACCATATAGAATACAAAAAAATCCGATTAATGCATCATTTCTCATAAGTTATGATTTAAGAAAATTTTTCAAAGACTGGTTTAACTGATCTGATATATCATTTTTGAAAGGATCTAAGACTAGGAGATTTTGCATTGACCTTAACCATGTGATTTGACGTTTTGCAAGTTGTCTAGTTGCAAATAAAATCTTATCAAATAATTCATCAAACCCGATTTCACCACGAAGGTACATTCCGACCTGTCGGTATCCAATTGAGCGCATTGAATTTGATTCCCAGCTTAAATTAGGATATTTTTTTATTAAAGACTCTACCTCATCAACTAATCCCTGATCCAACATATCTTGAGTTCGCTGATAAATAGATTGGTGCAACTTTTTTCTGTCTTCTGGAATAAGCGCTATTTTTAAAAAATTTAAATCATTTTCGTTATGCTTTTCGCCCTGCGAATAAAAACTTGTCAATGGTTTTCCAGATATTAAAAAAACTTCATACGCACGCTGGATCCTCTGCTTATCAGATGTCGCAAATTTAATGCCAGGGTCATTTTTCTTCACCTGTTCGTATAACCAGTCTAATCCATTTTTTCTAATTAATGCTTCCACCTCCTCTCTGATTTCAGGGGTTGTTTTAGGAATTTTATCTAACGGATTAAAAATTGCATTGAAATACATCATCGAACCTCCCACCAATAGAGGAATAGTGCCTTGATTTTCAATACTATTAAGGTTTGATTGATATTGGTTTATGAAAGCATCAACCGAAAAGCTCTCAGTTGGAGAAATAATGTCGACCAGAGCATGTGGATAGCGCTCTAGTTCCTGTTGAGGCAATTTAGCCGCCCCAATGTTACAGTCTTTATATATTTGTGTTGCGTCAACACTTATTAGACTTACTGGAAATTCGTCACAAAGCTGCATGGCTAATTTAGTTTTGCCCGATGCTGTTGGTCCCATCAGAAAAACCTGTTTCATAGCCCTACATCATCGCTAAAAAAAGCTAAATTGGCACCCGTTTTTAAATAAAGTTTAATCCCTTTGACTACGCTTTCGGCAAATTTGATTTGAAAGCTCTCGGATTTGAGGCTTTTTTCTTCTTTTGGATTACTTATAAACGCTGTTTCAACCAAAATTGAGGGGATGTCAGGTGCTTTTAGTACCGCAAAACCTGCTTGTTCCACATATTTCTTATGCAGGGTATTCACCTGCCCCACCTCATCCAAAACGTAACGTCCAAGTTTCATAGAATCATTAATAGTGGCGCTTTGAGACAGATCTAATAAGGTTTGTGCCAGGACGGGATGCTTGTCATCGATACTGATACCGCCCACAAGATCAGACTCATTTTCTTTATTTGCAATAAATTTAGCAAAGGCACTGGAGGCGCCTCTATCTGAAAGAGCGAATACAGAGGAGCCTTTCACCGATTTTTTGGTAAATGCATCGGCATGAATCGATATGAATAAATCAGCCTGAAGTTTCCGTGCTTTCGCAACGCGCTTTGCTAAGGGGATAAAATAGTCTCCGTCACGAATAAGTACGCCTTGCATGTTAGGTTCTTTGTCAATTGCTTGTTTCAACTTCTTAGAAATCTCTAAGGTGATGTCCTTTTCTTTTGTTCCAGCAGCACCTCTTGCACCTGGGTCCTCTCCGCCATGGCCTGCATCAATTGCTACAATAATTTTTTGTAGCGGAGTGGATGAGGGCTGTTGCTTGTCATCTAACAAAGGTTCTTGCTGATCTTTTTGGTCAACCGCCTCTGGGTTAGCGTCAGCAATTATTGGTTTTTCTTCGATATTATCTATTTTAGACGGCTTATTTTGCAGCTGTTTTAACAAATGAGCTATCTCATCCTCCTCATGATAAACATCAACAACCAGGCGATGACCATAGGACTGAATCGGTTTTAAACTAAAAATTTTTATTTTTGATTCTTGCCTTAAATCGATCACGATTCTTACTGTTTTGGGATCAAATTGACCTACTCTAATGCCAGATATAGATGTATTTTTATTAAAATTATTATTAGAAAGTTCTCTTAAGTTATTGTTTATAATAGTATCTTTTAAGTCAATTACTACTCGATCAGGATTTTTTAAGATCGCTTGATCATTTTTTAAATAATTATTTGATTCAATGGTAAGGCGCGTATATTCATCTGAAGGCCATACACGTGTTTGCATATCTGCCGATACACTAGCGTAAAAAAACAAACCAATAAAAAACCAGATGTGATTAAATTTGATCATATTGGAATAAAAACCTTAGATTGAATATCAATAATACGCTCGCTCTGATCATTTGTTTTGATCTGGATATGGATATCAGGATTAATTTTCACCCCTCTGATTTTTTCAGGCCATTCAATCAGAGTGATGGTTTTTTCAGCGGATAAATACTCATCAAATCCTCCACTGAACCATTCTTCAGGACTTCCAAACCGATAGAGATCAAAATGATTTAACTTCATGCCGGCAATTTCATGAATTTCTACAAGATTGTAAGTTGGACTTTTAACCTTTTCTTTATAACCAAGCGCCTGAAGAATAAAACGTACCAGAGTTGTTTTACCAGCGCCAAGGTCTCCTTGTAAAAAAATAATCATATTAGCCTTAAGTAAACCTGCTAATACAATTGCTAATTTCTTTGTATCTTCCTCATTTTTACAGATATGATGTGTATGATTCATTACAAATAAGTGTATTATTTTTTTTCATGTTAGATAAGACATATTGGCACGATTTTTCAAAAAAAGTTGTACTCATTGGAAAAGAAATTGGTTTTAACGATGTGGGTATTTCGGATATTGAAATTAATCAAAATCAAGACTTATACTCAAAATGGATTGAAAAAAATAATCATGGCTCAATGTCTTACTTAAAAGATCACCAACAGATTAAATTTGACCCAAACAATATCTTACATGGCACACAAAGTATTATTAGCACTCGAATTGACTACCTGCCCTTAAATGAAAATCTAATAGAGCTTTTAAATAAAAAAGATCAAGCCTATATTGCCCGTTATGCAATGGGTCGTGATTATCATAAAACACTCAAGCAAAAATTAAAAAAATTTGCTGCTGCTATGGAAAAGATTTTGTTGAAAGATAATATTACTTTTGAATACCGAGTAATAACAGACTCTGCGCCGAGTCCGGAGATTGAAATTGCAGAAAAGGCTGGCCTGGGTTGGCGAGGAAAAAATACGCTGTTGTTAAATAAAAAAAATGGGTCTTGGTTTTTTTTAGGTGAAATTTACACAAACCTTCCATTAGCAGCCAATCACATTAAATCAAAAAATCATTGTGGCTCTTGTAAAGCTTGTATAGACATTTGTCCAACAGGCGCCATTGAAGAGCCATATCATCTGAATGCGACCAAATGCATTTCTTACTGGACAATAGAGCATAAAGGGCCAATTCCACTTGAATTTAGGCAAAAAATGGGTAATCGTATTTATGGATGTGATGACTGTCAAATTATTTGTCCCTGGAATAAATTTGCAAAAACAAGTTCCGAAATTGATTTTTTTGTGAGACATAAATTAAATAAAATCTCCCTTATAGATTGCTTTAATTTGGATCGTGATACATTTAATGATTATTTTAGTGGCAGTGCGATTAGAAGAATTGGTTATGAAAAATGGATCAGTAACGTAGCCATCGCACTTGGCAATGCTGAGTACAGTCCTCAAATTATTACCTGTCTTAAACAAAGAGAAAATGACCCATCGGCGTTGATTAAAGAGCATGTTTCTTGGGCGATTTCTGAACAAGTTTCTAAAAATTAAATTTATTTTTGATATAATGATGCCTTTCTTATTACCCACATCGAATAAATAACATAAATGACAAAGATTATTGATTCCGCCGAATGGAAAGCGCTTGAAAAACATTACAATGAAATAAAGAACACTGAAATGCGAGATTTATTTGACGATGATAAAGATCGCTTCGATAATTTTCACCTGAATTTGGATGACTTCTTAGTTGATTTTTCTAAGAATAGAATAACCAAAACAACCTCCAAACTATTGAATGACCTGGCAGGTAAAGTAAAAATTGATGAGTGGAAAAAGAAACAGTTTAGTGGAGAAAAAATTAACAATACTGAAAATCGTGCAGTATTGCATACCGCCCTTCGTTCTCAAGATGAGCAACCCATTATCGTTGATGGTCTGGATGTTAAACCAGAAATCAAGAAAACATTAGAACAAATAAAGTCTTTTAGTGAATCCATCAACAATGGTATGTGGAAAGGTTATACCGGTAAAAAGATTAATACAATTGTAAATATCGGCATTGGTGGGTCCGATCTCGGTCCAGCTATGGTGTGTAAAGCGCTTAAACCTTATGCGCATAAAGACCTGGATATCCATTTTGTATCAAATGTTGACGCTGCTGATCTTACATTAACACTTGAACAATGTGATCCAGAAACTACCTTATTTATTGTTGCTTCAAAAACCTTTACCACCCAAGAGACTATGACTAATGCATTTTCTGCAAGGCATTGGTTTTTATCACACGCGAAAAACAATCAAGAGGTGGCAAAACACTTTGTTGCTGTCTCCACAAATCTAAAAAAAGTTGAGGAGTTTGGTATTCATGAAAAAAATATGTTCATTTTTTGGGATTGGGTGGGGGGTCGCTACTCTTTATGGTCAGCAATAGGTTTATCAATTGCCATTTATCTGGGCTTTGATAATTTCAAACAGCTTCATCATGGAGCTTATGAAATGGACCAACATTTTTTAAATGCTCCAATTGAAAAAAATATACCTGTCCAATTAGCTCTTATTGGGGTTTGGTATATTAATTTTTTCAAATTTAATACCCAGGCAATATTGCCTTATGATCAAGGTCTTTCATTGCTACCTTCATACCTTCAACAAGCTGATATGGAGAGTAATGGTAAATTTATTGATCGTGATGGTCATCGCGTCTGTGTAGAAACAGGGCCTGTAATCTGGGGCGAATCTGGAACAAATGGTCAGCACGCTTTCTATCAATTAATTCATCAAGGAACACAATTTGTTCCATGTGACTTTATAATGCCCATCAAATCCCATTATGACCTGGGAGAACAAAAAAATACTCACCATAAAATTCTAATCTCTAACCTCATCGCTCAGTCTCAATCGCTTATGATGGGTAAATCAGTTGACGAAGCAAGAGCAGAGTTAGTCAATACAGGGTTGAGTGATGATGAAATAGAATCCCTATTACCTCACTGCTCGTTTGAAGGTAATAGACCGAGCAATACCATCTTATTTGAAAAACTAACCCCAATAAATCTAGGTCGATTAATTGCGCTATATGAGCATAAAATTTTTGTACAAGGAATTATCTGGAATATAAATTCATTTGATCAATGGGGCGTTGAGTATGGAAAACAAATTGCTCGCTTAGTGCTGCCTAAAATCAAGGGTGAAAAAACCTCAAGTTGCTTTGACGGATCCACAAATAACTTAATAGATTACATTAAAAAAAATTGTTAAGTTATTAATTTATATTATATTTATTAATTAACTCAAGCTTTAGGATGCTGCCCATTCCAGCGCCAAGTTTTTTTGCAAAACGATCAGCAAAGGTTTCATATGTTGTGAAATCAACCACTTTTTCGTATCCAATTACATCCCTCGCAACCGATGCGACAGTCCCAAACCCATCAATCAATCCCAACCTTAAAGCAGACTCTCCATTCCAAAACAATCCAGAAAAGATTTGATCATCCTGGCTCAAACGACTTCCTCTTCCCTCTTTGACCACATTTATAAATTCCTCATGAACCTCATTTAGCAGTGCTTGAACATGTTGTTGTTGTTTGGGGTTTATTGGCTGAAATGGATCTAAAATCCCTTTATTGGTACCGGCAGTCATCAGTCTTCTCTCGATCCCAAGTTTTTCTATGGCCCTCTCAAAGCCAAAACCATTCATTAATACTCCAATTGAGCCGACGATACTTGATTTATTGGCATAAATTTCATCGCCCGCAACCGCAATATAATATCCTCCGGAGGCACAAACATCTCCAACAACCACCTTAACCGGCTTTTCCGGATAAATAAGTTTAAGCCGCTTAATTTCATCATTAATCATTGCTGACTGAACGGGACTCCCCCCTGGGCTGTTGATATTTATGATTACCCCTTTGGTACCCTCATGCTTCATTGCCTTTTGGATACTTTTGATCGCATCATCTGCATTAATTTCAGATTCTGCTGAAATGATACCGTTGAGCTTAACTAAAGCTGTAAATTCTCCTGTGGCTATGACTTGATCGGAAGGTTTTGATACGAAGATAAACAATAAAATAAACAGATAAAGAAAAGTAAGTATCTTAAAAAAGATACCCCAGCGACGAGTTTTTCTATTTTCAATAAAAACATTTTTTAATAAGATATCTAGAGCTTGATCTTTAACATCGCTATCTTTTTTTAACTTAACTGCCATCGTAAATAATCCTTATTTGATCTTTCAGTTGTATAACATCTAACTTATGTAAGTATTTTGACTTGCAAGGCCCTGAAATGCAATGTCCAGTTTGAGGATCATACAAAGCTCCGTGGGTTGAACAGATAATATACTGGTTATCTGAGTCAAAAAACTTACCCTCCTCCCAATCAAGCTCTACTGGTAAATGTTGGCATTCATTCAGGTAGGCAAAAAATTGTTGCTTGAATTTTACCACCATAATTGTTTTTCCATTTTTACAAACTAATTTTACAGCCTGACTGGAGATAAATTGCTCATGATCACATCTTAAGGTGAACTCTTCATGCATTTTTAATTAACCAATCAAATAGATCCAATGGGGAGTCCGCGCAATACAGGAGATAATTAGAAAAATCATTTTTACTAGTCGTTCCGTAGGTAACCCCGACAAATGCTACTGATGCATTTTGAGCCATATTCTGGTCAACCAATGAATCTCCTATCATTAAAACATTTTCTTTTGAGACCATGCAAGATATAACAAGCTCATCAATCATCTGCGGATGTGGTTTTGAGAAACATTCGTCAGCCGTCCTAGAGTCTCTAAAAAAATGATTTAAATTAAATGCCTTAAAATCATTTTCTAAACCTTTCCTGCTTTTTCCAGTAGCAACAGCTAATTGAAATCCATTGTGTTGCAGCCTTTCAAAACCAAAATGCATACCCTCAAAGGGCTCAGGTCTATTTAAAATATATTCTTTTTTATAATATTCTGAAAATTTTTGATATGTTTGCATACAATTAATACCAGTTAACTTCTCAAAAGCTTGCGGCAAACTTAAGCCGATAATTTTTTTTATCTCAAGAGCATCATAATTTTGATCTAATACCTCTTTTGATGTTTTTTTTATGGACGCTACAATATGAGCCGTACTATCCACTACCGTGCCATCCCAATCAAAAATTAATAACTTATTCATTAAAAATTAAGCTTAGATCTTGAGGTAACTCAGATTCACACTCAAACTGATCCTCGGTGAACGGATGCTGAAAAGAGATCTTATGTGCATGTAAAAACATCCTTTTAAGCCCAACTCTTTTAAGTTCTTTATTTAAATTAAAATCTCCATATTTATCGTCGCCTAAAACTGGAAATCCTTCATGGGCTAATTGAACTCTAATCTGATGCGTTCTGCCAGTTATTAAGTGAACAGAGAGTAATGAAAAATTTTCAACACATTTGATCAAATAAAAGACTGATTTAGATAATTTTCCGATGTTTAAATCATTCACCACATTCACGTGATGACCATCTTTTGTGTTTATTTTTTGTAAAATAGAATTTATCTCTGTTCTCTTTTTTGTCCAAATTCCATGCACACCCACAAAATAATTTTTTTTAATTTTTTTTAATCTAAATAACTCTTGCAGGCTTCGCAATGCTGATCTTTTCTTGGCAATTAGTAATATCCCAGAAGTATTTTTATCTAACCGATGAACCAACTCTAAAAATTTACTATCAGGTCGATCATTTCTTAGATATTCAATTAATCCAAAATTAATTCCACTGCCCCCATGAACTGCTAACCCAGAGGGTTTATCGACAACAATAAACCATTCATCTTCATACAAAATCTTTGGATTTAATTTTCTTGAGGGCTGTTTAATCGTTTTTTCTGCAAATGATAGGGGTGGTATTCTTACCACATCCTGAATTTTGAGCTTATATAAACTTTTAATTCTTTTTTTATTAACCCTAACCTCACCGCTTCGTATTATCTTATAAATATGCGTCTTTGGAACACTCTTAAAAACTTTGAACAAGTAGTTATCAATTCTCTGATCAACAGATGATTCATCAATTTCTATAAACTGTATTTCGTTTTTAAGCATGTAATTGTTTTCTTTTTGACCATTTTATCCTATACTAGCCGTTACCACTTTAAATGAAAATGTTTGATTTTAAAGTATTTTTTTAGAACAATGAAAATTGTAACCCCATTTATAAATAGATGTTAAGAGTTACAATTTCACAAAGATTTTTGATAATAGAATTTAAATAAGTTTTTATTAAACAAATTTGATTTGACTTAAATTTATTCTTATCAGGATCTTCTTGCAAAGGAGATATGATAATGAAAAGGATGCTTTTTAATGCAACCCAATCAGAAGAAGTACGTGTTGCCATAATCAATGACAACATTATTGAAGACCTAGACTACGAAAGAAGCACAAGAGAACAAAGAAAAAGTAATATTTATAAAGGAAAAATTACCCGCGTTGAGCCCTCACTTGAGGCTGCCTTTGTAAATTATGGTGTTGATCGACATGGCTTTTTGCCATTCAAGGAAATTTCAAAAGAATTTTTTTCAAAGAAATCCCGCAAAAAAAGTATTTCAATTGCTGACGTAATCGAAGAGGGTCAGGAAGTTATCGTTCAGGTTTCAAAAGAAGAAAGAGGTAACAAAGGAGCAGCTTTAACAACCTATTTATCTCTAGCTGGTCGTTATATTGTTCTGATGCCAAATAATTCTGACAGTGGAGGTATTTCCAGACGAATCGAAGGAGATGAAAGAACAAGTTTTAAAGAAGTTTTATCTCAACTAAACATTAAAAAGGGAATGAGTGTTATCGGAAGAACAGCCGGTATTGGAGCTTCTGTTGAAGAAATCCAATGGGATTTGGATTACCTCACACAGCTCTGGGATGCCATACAAGGAGCTTCTGATCAACAAGAATCTCCCTTCCTAATTTATCAAGAAAGTAACCTGGTGATACGTGCAATTCGAGATTATTTTCATCCAGACATTGAAGAGATATTAATCGATAATCAAAATATTTATGATCAAGCATCTCAGTTCATGAACCATGTCATGCCGAGTTATGCATCGCGGATTAAACTCTATGAAGAAAATACCGCCCTCTTTTCAAAATTTAACATTGAAAATCAAATTGAGTCTGCATTTCTTAGAGAAGTCCAATTGCCATCTGGCGGAGTCATCGTAATAGATCACACCGAGGCCTTAGTTTCAATTGATGTTAACTCGAGTCGATCAACCAAAGGTCGTGATATTGAAAATACTGCATTCAGTACAAATCTAGAAGCTGCAAAAGAGCTCGCTAAACAATTAAGATTGCGCGACATCGGAGGATTAATTGTTGTGGATTTTATTGACATGGAAAATCCAAAACACCAGAGAGAGGTTGAGGAATGTTTACGAGAGGCGTTGAAAAATGACAAGGCAAGAATCCAAACCGGTCGCATATCTCGTTTCGGACTCATGGAACTGTCAAGACAAAGACTAAGACCGAGTATTGGCGAAACCAGTAATGGTGCATGTCCAAAATGTCATGGCACAGGAAGAATTCGTGATTTTCAATCGTCCGCTCTGCATATTATTAGAATGATCCAAGATCAATCCAATAAAAAACAAGAACAAAAAATTTCAGTTCAGGTACCCGTTGATGTCGCTACTTATTTACTCAATGAAAAAAGAGATTTAATTATTCAGTCAGAATCAGAAAATAATAATAAAATTTTTATTATTGCCAATAAATATTTTGATGTACCTCAATTTAAAATTACCACCACTGATTTAAATGATAAAAAATCGCTGAGTTACCAAGAAATAGAAGTCCCTGAAACTGATATTGATGAAGACATCCAGCAAATTTCAAGAGAAGTCGTTGAGCCTGCTGTAAAAGGTTTAATCCCTGAAAAAAGAGCTAAAAAGAACAAGTCTCTTTTTGGTTTTATCAAAGGTCTGATTGCCAGCGATAGCGATAACGATAGCGATCAAGATGATGATTTACCTAAAGAAGCTGAAGAAACTGAAACTGAAAATGTCATTCCGAATAGCGATCCACAAGAGAACTTTAAAAAACCATTTAAAAATAATCGGAGAAGAAGAAACAATCGAGGAAGGAATCAAAAAAATGAAAATCTTCTTGAAAATAAACCAGAAGATAAAGAAAAAGTTTTAAAAACACCTAAGGATGCTATTCAGCCAAAACAACAGTCTCAAGCTAATCAAAAAGTAATAGCGGATTCGGACCATAAGAAACCTCAACCTCAAAAAAACAAACCGGTGAGAAAACCTCAAGAGGAGCTCAAAGATATTAATTTAGAGGATGTCGGACTTAAGCTTGTTGAAACTTCAAAAAAAGCTTCGGTTGAAGTTGATAATTCAGATGTTAAAAAGCCCACAAAAAGGAAAAAACCATCATGGGCTAAGAAAGATGACGTCAAACCCAAAGCATCAGAAAAGTTAGTCATGATTGAGACTAAGGCATCGCCCGCTAAGGCTAAAAGCCAAAAAAAGGCACCCGCAAAAAAATCAGTTAAAAAAACGACTGGATAAATGACTTATCAGGCAGTATCCAATGTATAAGGATGCTAGGGATAAACCGGTTGTCACTAAAACATGAAGGAAGGCTTTTGTAAAAAATCTTCCTTCTACCAATTCAAAAAAGTAGCCTCCAAAAGAAGAGAATGTAGTCAAGCTTCCAAGAAAACCAACAATCAGACCCAACCGAATGGTTTCATTCATGAATGCCAACTGATTCACCACATAAAGTAATATTCCCATAAGAAAACAACCCATCACATTGGCCAGCAATACTCCATTAATAATATTGGCATTAAAAGGAAATATCAAAACTAAAACATACCTAAGTACCGCGCCGAACGCAGCAAAAATAGAAATGATAAAAATTTGATATAAATTAATCATTTGGTATTTTTAAAAAATGTTCTCGATAAAATTTTAATTCTTCAATAGACTCTTTTATATCAGCCAAGGCTTCATGTTTTGCTGATTTTTTAAATTTGCCAATTAGTTCTGGCCGCCAACGCTTGGCAAGCTCTTTAAATACACTGACATCAAGATTTCGATAGTGAAAATAAGCTTCCAATTTAGGCATATAATTTGCCATAAAACGCCTATCTTGGCATATGGTATTTCCACACATCGGTGATTTATTTTTATCAACATAAGGCCTTAAAAAATTAATTAGCTGATCTTCTGCATCCTTCTCAGTTGTTGTTGAATGCTTAACTTTTTCAATTAATCCAGACTTTGAATGCGTGTTTGTGTTCCATGCATCCATATTCTGTAAAAGTAAATCGTCTTGTTTAATCACAAAAACCGGAGCTTCAGAAAGAATCTCTAAATTTGGATCAGTGACAATGACAGCAATTTCTATTATTTTATCGTTCACCGGGTCAAGACCGGTCATCTCCATATCAAGCCATACTAGGTTATTGTTATTTTTTGTCATGATTTCCATTAAATAAAAGACTTTTACAATTAATCATAACTTTAACATCCCTTTTGATTTAAAATGCTGATTTTAAAATAATTATAATGCTTATGAATGAAATTCTATTTAGTAATATTTTTCTAACACTGCTTATATTGTCATGTGCGACTGAAGTTTATCTGTCCATTAGACAGAATAATAGTGCAATTAAACACAGCCTCACCGTGCCTAATGATTTCAAAAAAATTATAAAAATTAAAGATCATACCAAAGCTGCTGCATACACATCCGCGAAAACAAAAATTAATATTGTTGGTTTAATAGTGCAAGCATTATTTTTATACTTGATCACCCTAGGTGGATGGATCAACGAGTTTAATACCATCATATCTGCATACTTCAGTAGTGAAATTATTCAGGGAGTCGCATTGATTTTGATCATCATGATACTTTCAAGCTTAATAGAGCTTCCACTTGGTTTATATAAAACTTTTATAGTCGATGAAAAATTTGGATTTAATAAAATGACTCTATCACTTTTCATCTCAGATTTATTTAAACAAAGCATGGTATCTTTGATCATTGTTGTACCTGTTATTTACGTTGCATTATGGATATTTGGCAACCTTGGTGAATCGTGGTGGATCTGGCTCTGGGTCTTTTTTTCTATTTTTAATGTGGTTATGTTAGCCGTATATCCTCTCTATATTGCTCCTCTTTTCAATAAATTTAACCCCATGATGGATAAAGAACTCAAATCAAAGATTGAAATTCTTTTAAAGAAGTGCGGCTTTGAGTCAGATGGTTTGTTTGTTATGAATGGTTCTTTAAGAAGCACGCACGGTAACGCCTATTTTACTGGTTTTGGTAAGGCCAAAAGAATTGTATTTTTCGACACCCTTCTCGAGCGGTTAACCCATAATGAAATTCTAGCTGTTCTTGCTCATGAGTTAGGTCATTTTGCTCACAATCATGTAAAAAAAAGAATTTTTGCACTATTTTTAATTTCATTTGTAGGACTTTATCTCTTAGACTTTCTCAAAACTAATGAATGGTTTTATTTTGGTCTAGGTGTTACTGAACAAAGTAATGCCACGGCACTCCTTCTTTTTGTTCTTATAAGCCCATTAGTATTATTCTTTATAAGACCAATAATGGCATTTTACTCAAGGAAAAATGAATATGAAGCAGATGCATATGCCTGTAAATATACTCCAGCCTCTGATCTCAAAAATTCGCTGATCAAGCTATACAGAGATAATGCATCAACATTAACTCCTGATAGTCTCTATTCTGCATTTTATGATAGCCACCCGCCGGCAATCGCAAGAATTAGTGCGCTTGAGATACAAAAAAAATGATAATCACATCAAGAATGGAATTTGACGCTGGTCATCGCATCCCAAATCACAAGTCTAGTTGCAAAAACTTACATGGTCATCGTTATGCCATTGAAGTTTCATTGAGTGGTGACATTATTCAAGAGGAAAATCAATCTGACTTTGGCATGGTAATAGATTTCAAAGATGCAAAAGAGTTAGTTAAAAATACGATTGTCGACCCTTGGGATCATGCTTTTATTGTGTATGAAAAAGATTTTGAGGTGTTAGATTTTCTCAACAGTTTACCAAATCACAAGACAGTGATCCTATCCATGGTGCCGACAGCTGAAAATATGGCTTTAATTGCCTTTGAGATGCTTAAAAAAGCTTTTAGTCTAAAGTTTAATAATAAAATTAAGCCTCATCGTGTGCGCTTATATGAAACCCCTAATAATTGGGCTGACGCTGGAATAGAAGATTAAAGTTAATTTATTTTAATTTTTTCCAAATACTTTAAGTGCAAATCTAAATCCTTCTCGCTCGCTTCAATTACCCTAAGCTGATTCAATATGTCTTGATCAATATTAATCTGTTGAGCGTTATGATTTGTGAAATTAATCTCGAGCGCCTCTTGTCCTCGTGTCATTCCTATATAGACCTCAGAGAGTAATAAAGAATCTAAGAGAGCACCATGAAGATTTCTTTGAGAATTATCAACACCGTAATGACGACATAAGGCGTCAAGATTATTTCTTTGTCCAGGTCTCAATTCTCTGGCCATAGCCAATGTATCAGTAACTTTTTCAACATAATCATCGACCTCTCCTTTTTTAATTCTTCCCAGCTCCATATTGATAAAACCAAGATCAAAAGGAGCGTTATGGATAATTAATTCTGAATCAGCAATAAAATCTATAAAGTCCTGAGCAATGTCTTGGAAAAGAGCTTTATCTGATAAAAAATCCAGAGTGAGTCCATGAACTTCCTGCGCAGCCTCGTCAATTTCTCTCTCAGGATTGATATAGACATGAAATTGATTATTTGACAGCTGACGGTTTATCATCTCAACTGCTGCTATCTCGATAATTCGATGACCTTGATTAGGATCTAGTCCAGTAGTTTCCGTATCTAAAAATATTTTTCTCATGTGATTAATATACCATTTGTTGCATCATTTGCCATTTGGTCAACCTGGTCATTATAAACATCTCCACTATGTCCTTTAACCCAATGCCACGATATTATTAATGATGCTGCATATTCATCTAACTTTTTCCATAGCTCCACATTTTTAACTGGCTTCTTAGCAGATGTCATCCAGTTATTTTTTTTCCATCCATGAATCCATGAATTAATTCCATCGATGACGTATTTAGAATCTGTATATATTGATACGGTCTTTTCAGAACTGATTAGCTTGAAATTATTGATTGCTTCTATTGCTGCAGATAATTCCATCTGATTGTTTGTGGTTAGGTTCATACGTCCAGATTTTTTACAAATAATTGTTTCGCCGTTATGAATTAAAAAAGCCCAGCCACCTGGCCCAGGGTTACCATGACAAGACCCGTCTGTATAGAGCTTATACTTCATATTTTGATTTCACCTTTACTTGATTCTTTTGGACATGACCCTTCCATGAGGGTTTAATTGGGGTCAATGTAACAATTTTTTTTCTGGCAACAATCAAATAAATATTAGCGAATAATGGAAACCAACGATCGCCGATCTTATCCCAATTCGATAAATTTGAGGCTGACTTAAAGTTGGGATGATAACCAAAAAATTTCCCATTCACAATCTCAAAGTCATAATTCAATATTTTATTTTGAAATGACGTAAAACTTTCTAAATTTTGATTCCATGGCTCTTCCGAGCTAAGTGAGAAAAAAGTCTTTATACCAATCGGGCTCCACGGATTGAAGTTTATAAAGATCGCATGCCCTTGCGGTATTAGTGTGCGATAGACCTCAGAAAGGATTTGTCCATCATCAATATCTTGATGAGGTAAAACTATGCAATCTATTGAGTCATTTTCAAATGGCAGGCCATCAGGTTTATATCTAATTTGTTGATTTGAATATTTATATTTAAAACGTGAATTGTTAATCAGTGACCGATGTGTGCCTATTTGAATAATGTTATAGCCAAAAAGATGATCAAATAATTGATCAAGAATATTTTGTTCAAGCTGTAGTAAATCTTTTCCTCTTTTTGTTTCAAACCAAGTCATAATTAAGTTTATAATTTATCTATGTTTAAAGTCCACCCAATCGCTATTCTAAATGATAATTATGTATGGACGATCATTCATAACGATAATACTGTTATTGTGGATCCGGGAACTTCTGAAGAGGTTATTAAGTTTCATGAAAAAAACAATCTTCATCCTACGGCTATCTTAATTACCCATCATCATAATGACCACGTTGGTGGATTATCAAAATTAATTCAAACATACAATGTAACAGTCTTCGCTCCTCAAAATAAAAAATTTAAGTTCGACTTTAATCCAGTTAAAGAAAATGATGAAATTAAACTTTTTAAAAATGCACTTACTCTAAAGGTAGCTGAAGTTCCGGGTCATACTCTCGACCATATTATTTATTTTGGTGATGGTATGCTTTTTTGTGGTGACACTCTGTTTAGCTTTGGTTGTGGCAGAGTATTTGAAGGTTCTTTTGAACAGATGTTTTCAAGCCTGGAAAAACTAAAAAAATTAGATACAAATTGCAACGTTTATTGTACGCATGAATATACCCTAGATAATTTAAAATTTTTAATTGATTACTTTAAGGATAATGAGCGTTTTAAAAAAATCTATAAAAAACTATCACATAGATCAATCACTTTACCCTCAAAGCTCAAGGATGAGTTAGAATTAAATCCCTTTTTGAATTCAAATTTTGAAGAATTCAAACAACTTAGAATTGCAAAGAACCAATATTAGATGAAATTTTTTGTACTCACCCTACTCGCTTTTTTAACCAGCTTAACTTATGCAAATACCCTTCAAAATGTTGAAACCATTGAAAATGTTGAAGGTGTTACCCTTGAGTTATTTGATGACAATGTACCCCTCATCCCGGATTCCACACACTTCCTTGAAAACCAGAGAAGCTTATGGAAAAGAATTGGTGACGGCTTTGAAATCAAGGATGTAAATGATAAACGTGTAAAAAAGTATATTAATTGGTACCAATCAAGACCTGATTATGTTGAGCGAATGATTGAAAGATCATCACGCTACCTTTACTATGTCGTCGAGGAAGTTGAAAAAAGAAATATGCCTATGGAAATAGCATTATTACCTATGATTGAAAGTGCCTATAATCCTATAGCAAATTCAAGACAAAAGGCGGTTGGAGTTTGGCAATTTATTCCCTCAACTGGAAAAATTTTTGGTTTAGAACAAGATTGGTGGCGTGATAAAAGAAGAAATATTATTGACTCTACATCTGCAGCTCTTGATTATCTTGAGAAATTGCATGGTTTATTTGGATCATGGGAATTAGCATTAGCGGCATATAATGCTGGCGAAGGAAGGGTAAAAAGAGATATATTAAAAAATAAAAAGAGAAAATTACCAACAGATTATTATTCTTTAAACCTCCCAAGAGAGACTAAGGATTATGTTCCAAAGCTACTTGCAGTCAAACAAATTATTCAAGATCCAGAAAAATTTCAGCTATTTATAAAAGATATACCTGATCAACCTTATTTCCAAGTAGTCAATGTTCCTGATCAAATTGATACCCATATTGCCGCTGAATTTGCAAACATTCCTTATGAAGAATTTCAACTGTTAAATGCTGAACACAACCGTCCAGTTATGAAAGCTCACTTCGGCGTTCAAGATATTTTACTTCCAGTTGATAGTGTTGACACTTTCATGAAAAATTTAAAAGAAAATACTGAACCTCTAACCAATTGGATAACTTACAAACCGATTAAAGGCGAAAAAGTAACTCATGTTGCAAAAAAATTCAATATTGATATCAACGAATTAGTTAAAATCAATCAATTAAGAAGTAACCAAACTTTAAAAAACAATATTATTCTTATCCCCTCCTCTCCGGATGTACTTAAAAAATACCCAGTTAGTACGAACACTCTTTACTCATATTCAAACATAATTTCTCATAAAATCCGTCCTGGCGATACCCTGGGAGGAATAGCAAGAAAATATAAAATACCGATCAAAGATATTATGGAGTTTAATGAACTCAAGAGTACAAATATAATCGTAGGTAAGTATATAGATATTCCCCAATAGTGCCTTATGCGATTAATACTTACCTCACTTTTTTTTATTTGTCTTTTTGGATGTAATAAATCACAAACTGAGGATGTAATAAATTTCGATGAAGAAGCCTCTCAAGAATCGGGAGGCACCCTTACAAATGCAATGATTGGCGAGCCTAATAACCTTATTGCCATGATTGCGGGAGATGGTGCATCATCTGCAATTGCTGGACAAATCTTTAATTCCCTCCTTAAATATGATGAGAATCTTGAATTTGAAGGAGATTTAGCAAAAAGTTGGGAAGTTTCTGAAGACTACAAAACCATTAAATTTAATTTAAAAACGCAAAAAAAATGGTCTGATGATCAGCCAATTACATGTAAAGATGTGCTTTTTACTTGGAAAGCAGTAACCCACCCTGATACCCGAACCCCTTATGGGTCTGACTACCAATTAGTCTCCTCCGCCGAATGTATAAATGATTATCAATTTATTGCCAAATATAATGAGCCCTATGCCCCTGCCTTGGAGACTTGGGCATCTCTTCACATTCTTCCTGAACATTTGCTTAAAGATGAAGATATCAATAACACCTTTTTTTCATTAAATCCGGTGGGATCTAACTACTTCGCCTTAGACTCATGGGTAACTGGACAACAGTTAAAATTAAAGGCAAATCCGAATGCCATTCATGGCAAACCATTGATTGATAATAAAGTTTCACGAATTATTCCTGACTTATCTTCACAGTTTATGGAATTAATTGCAGGAAATATTGATTTAATGAGTATAAATCCTATCCAATATTCACGAGTCTTTCCTAATAGGTCTGAATTAAATAATAAAATTAATTTATATAAAGAAATGGGTAATGGCTACACTTATTTTGGCTTTAATTTAAATAAAAAGCCTTTTGATGATATTAATATCAGGAAAGCCATAAGCTATGCGATTGATCGTCAAGAAATCATTGATGGTGTTTTACTTGGCCTCGGTGAGGAAATTACCAGCCCATATAAGCCGGGCACCTACTGGGAAAATAAAAATATCAAAAAATTGAGTTTTAACCCACAAAAAGCTAAAGAATTATTAGAAAAATCAGGTTATCACTTAAATAATAACATCTATGAAAAAGATGGTATTCCCCTCTCATTTGAAATTTTAACCAACCAAAATAAGCAAAGAGAAATGACGGCTGTATTAATCCAGCGTCGTCTTCAGGATATTGGTATCGATGTATCCATACGCGTCATTGAATGGGCAAGTTTTGTAAATAGATTTATTAAAACAGGAGAGTTTCAAGCTGTTGTTCTAGGATGGAGTTTATCTCTAGATCCAGATCAATATAGTATTTGGCATTCAAGTCAGCAAGGGCCTGGACAGTTTAATTTTATTGGTTACTCGAATAAAACTGTTGATGACCTTTTAGAAAAAGGAAGGCGAGAGTTAAATAAAGAAAAAAGAAAGGCTATTTATGATGAATTTTCTTCAATCCTCTATGAAGATCAGCCTATTGTCTATTTATACGCAGGTTATGGTCTATCCGCTATTCATAAAAAAATAAAAGGGGTAAAAAAATTATCTCCCCCCGCTGGGATATATCACAATGACTATGAGTGGTTCGTACCAACCAAATTTCGAAGAAATGAAATGAGTCTGTAATGCTGAAATACTTATTAAAAAGAATTTTATGGATGATCCCAATGTTAATTGGTATCAGCCTCATTTCATTTTTTATAATGCATCTGGCTCCAGGTGACATTACCTCTAATGAGTCAGCTTTTAATCCAAAAGCAAGTGAAGAGTCAAGACAAAAATTACGTGAGATGTATAACCTTGATAAACCAATCCTAGTTCAATATGGTCTATGGTTAAAACGAATCGCAAAACTTGATTTTGGAAACTCGTTTGCGTCCCACCAAAGGCCTGTGCTGTGGCAAGAAAAGGATAAGAATGGAAATATTAAACCTGGATTGATTCAAAAAGCCTTACCGATTACCTTACTAATCAATTTATTAACTATTTTTTTAATTTTTTCTATATCAATTGTTCTTGGAACAATTGCTGCCATCAGGAAAAATAAAATACCGGATAGACTGATTACCCTTTTTGTATTTGTTGGATTTGCTATCCCTGGTTTTTGGCTAGCTCTTTTATTAATGTACTCATTAGGTGTTTCGAATCAAATTTTACCCATATCTGGTTTGCACTCAATTGGTTATGAACAAATGAGTCCAATTACCCAATTTATTGATATGCTCAAACATCTCATTCTTCCTGTTTTTATTTCCTGTCTGAGTGGATTAGCAGGAATTTCCCTCTATGTTCGAAACGGAATGATCGAAATTCTTAATCAAGATTTTATTAAAACAGCGAGAGCAAAAGGCTTGTATGAAAAAAAAGTGATCTTTGTTCACACTCTTAAAAACGCGCTTTTACCACTCATCACCATACTAGGACTTTCAATTCCTGGACTCATAGGTGGCTCGGTGATTGCTGAATCTATTTTTGCGATTCCCGGGATGGGAAAATTATTTTATGACGCCGTGTTAATGAGGGACTTTCCTGTGGTCATGGGTATTTTAACCATTGGATCGATTTTAACTTTATTGGGAAATTTGATTGCAGATTTAGCGTATGCTTGGGCAGACCCAAGAATTAGAAGAGGTCTAAGCAAATGAAAAAAATAATTAAGAATCCATTAGCGCTTGCAGGATTAATTATCATTCTGCTAATTGCTATTCTAGCTTTGTTTGCTAGCTACCTAAGTCCTTATGATCCAAATTACATAGACATCCAATCAATATTGGTGTCTCCGAATAAACAACATATTATGGGAACAGATGCACTTGGTCGGGATGTTTTCTCAAGAATGCTGCATGGAGCCCAAATTTCACTATTGGTTGGTATTGTTGCAGTCGGTATCTCGACACTCATTGGTATTGTTCTTGGCTCTATCGCTGGGTTCTATAGAGGTATAACTGATACCCTAATTATGCGGTTGGTAGACGTAATGTTATCCATCCCCTCATTCTTTTTAATACTTGCTGTCATTGCGTTTTTAACACCGTCTATATGGAATATTATGATAGTTATTGGTCTGACATCTTGGATGGGTGTAACCCGTCTAGTGCGTGCTGAATTTTTAAGCCTCAAAGAAAGAGATTTCATTTTAGCGGCTGAGACTATTGGTGCCAGTGATCTTAGAATTATTCTAACCCATCTGCTTCCAAATAGCCTTGGGCCCATTATTGTGAGTACTGTTTTGGGTGTGGCAAGTGCTGTGCTTATTGAATCTGGTTTGAGTTTTCTTGGTCTAGGTGTGCAGGCTCCAACAGCATCATGGGGAAATATTCTGACAGATGGCAAAGAGTATATTCAATTTGCATGGTGGTTATCACTGTTCCCTGGATTAGCAATTTTGATTACTGTATTAGGTTATAATCTACTTGGGGAGGGTCTAAGAGATAACTTCGACCAAAATACTTAATATCATCATCGCTATGAGGTACATATGTCTTTTTTAAAAAATAAACGAGTTTTAATTTTAGGTTTACTTAGTGACCGTTCGATTGCTTATGGTATTGCCAATGCAATGCATCAACAAGGGGCTGAATTAGCCTTTACGCATCAAGTTGATAAGCATGAACAACGTGTTAGAAAATTGGCTGCTAATTTTAATTCAGATATTGTTCTACCATGTGATGTTTCTTTTGATGATCAAATAATTGATCTATTCGTTAAGCTAAAAACCTATTGGAATTCAGTTGATGTCATTGTGCACTCGATTGCATTTGTTCCAAAAGAGGCTCTTCAAGGTGATTTTGTTGAAAATACTTCCCGAGAAAATTTTAGAATTGCTCATGATGTAAGTTCATACAGCTTTACAGCATTGGCCAAAGCAGCCTTACCGATGTTATCTCCCAATGCAAGCTTATTGACGGTGAGCTATCTGGGTGCTGAACGGACAATGCCTAACTATAATGTTATGGGTCTTGCTAAAGCAAGCTTAGAAGCAAACGTTCGTTATATGTCCCAAAGCTTGGGTCCGAGAGGAATAAGAGTGAATGCTGTATCAGCGGGTCCCATTAAAACTTTGGCTGCTTCAGGCATTTCTGATTTTGATAAGATGTATTCCTTTAACGAGAAACATGCCTCTTTAAGAAGAAATGTAACAATTGATGAGGTTGGTAATGTTGCAGCATTTCTGTGCAGTGACCTTGCGAGTGGCATTACCGGTGAGGTAACTTATGTAGATGGAGGAATGAATATCACTGCTGCAGGAGCAATTGAATAACTATCTAGTCATTAAATTGAAGAAATTTGGAGTTGATTTTTATTTTTGAATCAGCTCTCAAATCTTCGATGTAAGCTCTTTCGATTTCCTTATCGATAGCTGATAAAAACTCTTCATTAAAAAATTCAATGTCTTCAGCTCCAATATCCTCACTGCTTACCTTATCAAGCTTAATCACAATAAACTCTCCTTTAGGATCAAAGATACCTGAATAGACAGGGAGATTTGAAGAGTTTAACTTAAAAATTTCCTCGGCAATAACGTCAGAAAGCCCTTTTTTATCTGAACGATCTATCGTCAAATCATCAAACCACTTTGGTTCATTTGCAGAAGCATCCTGAAGGTCTGAAACTAGCTTATTTCCATCATTAATTAAATTTTCTTGAGCGTTACGTTTTTTTAAGTAATCTTTAATTTCTGACTTAACTTCTTCAAAAGGTCTGGTCTCCGATTTTCTAAAGTCAACGACACGCGCAGAGACTAAATTATTTGGTGAAACTTCGATGGCGGGTGTATTAAATTTATTTTCAATAATGGATTTATCAAATATTGCATCAGCGAACACTGGATTATTGAAGAATCTCTCTGCGTCCTGTTTTGACAACCACTGGCTTTGTTGAACATCTAAACTATACTTATCTATTACTGACTGGAGTGAATCTTTGCTTTCATAGACCATATTGCTAAAGTCTTCAGCATTCGTATTGTATTTCTCGAGGGCTTTTTGATATATGAGCTCACCTTTAATCTGAGGCTTAACATCAGCAAAAGTAACTTGATCACCTTTAATATCGTCAAGACGAATAATATGAAACCCAAAATCAGATTGTACTAAGTCAGAAATAGCACCCTTTTTCATGGAATAAACAGAATCTTCAAACTCCTTAACCATAACCCCACGTTTGAAAAATCCCAATGAACCATCATTTTTTGCTGACTCCGGATCTTGTGAATATTTTTTGGCATATTCAGAAAATTTCTTTGGGTTCTTTTTAAGGTCAGCTAACACTTTCTCAGCCTGTGTTTTTACTTTTGTTAGTTCATCGTTAGATAAAGACTTATCAGCTAAAAATAAAATATGACTGGCAGATCTTTCTTCGGCACCCTCATAGTTAGCCTTGTTGGCCTCATAAAACGACTTAATATCCTCGTCTGTCACGTTAATAGTTGGGACAATATTGGCGACAGAATAGACCACGAAATCAATCTTAACTTGATCGGGACGAATAAAAGAAGAGGGATTGTCATTATAAAAAGTATTAAGTTCTTCATCAGAAACCTTAACGGCTGCTTCGTAATCTTTTAGTAACAAGTCATATAGTTTCACATGGCGCTTTTGATAAGCTATTTTGGCGATATCATCAATTTTATTTTTTGGGTAGTAAGATAAATTTGCTAAGGTACCCTGGATTTGCTGGGTAGCCATATCACCACGAATTTGATCCTCTAATTTCTTTGGAGTGAGTCCATTATATTGTACGATTTGATCATAGCGTTGTTGAGAGAACTTTCCGTTTTCTTGGAAATCAGGCATGCCAACCAGATAAGTGGTTAATTGATCGTTCGAAATACGAAAATTATATTTGTTAACCGCTTCTTTGATTAGCTGACTATCAACTAAAGACTCTATGACACTTTTTTTTAATTCAGGAGATTGAAGAATAGAACGGTCTTGTCCTTCAGCATCAAGTCTTTCTTGAAGGACCATCATTGATCTTTGGAAATCTTGGGCGCTGATTTCAAAGTTATTCACTGAAGCCACAGTGACATTAGAGCCCATTGAGTTCAAATAAGAATCGATGCCAAACAAAGCAAAGGGCACGACAATAATGGCTAAAACAACCTTAGCCCATTTTTTTTCTAGTCCATTTCTTATCGTTTCTAACATGAATTTTATGACCTTACAGAATCAAAAAGTTCTAAAAAGTTGGCGGAGTGGACGGGACTCGAACCCGCGACCCCCGGCGTGACAGGCCGGTATTCTAACCAACTGAACTACCACTCCTTATTTTGGTGGGTGCTGACGGGGTCGAACCGCCGACATTCGCCTTGTAAGGGCGACGCTCTACCAACTGAGCTAAGCACCCAAAATAATATCGAGGACGCCATTCTACAATAAGTACCTATGAAATGCTAGCTTATTTTAGTGTGCGACAGATTTATCAATTTTCACTAAATTGTCTTTATTTAGAGATTTTTTTGTGGCATTTTTTTTCAAAAATTTATCACTTGATGGATCCTTTGTTAACGCAATTTTTAACACTTCATCAATTGTTTTAACTGGAATTATTTCTACTTTTGCCAATACTTCATTTGATATATCAATAAGATCTTTACTATTTAAATTGGGAATAATCACTTTCTTTATGCCACCGCGATGCGCTGCTAATAACTTTTCTTTAAGGCCGCCGATGGGCAAGACCTCTCCTCTCAGGGTAATTTCACCCGTCATGGCAACATCAGATCGAACTGGAATGCTTGTGAGTGATGATATGATTGCCGTGGTCATGCCAATTCCGGCACTTGGCCCATCCTTTGGAGTTGCAGCCTCAGGTAAGTGAATATGAAAATCATTTTTTTCGTAAAAATCCATCGGAATATTGAGCTTAGATGATCGACTTCTTACCACGCTCAGTGCAGCATGAATCGACTCTTTCATCACATCCCCGAGTTTTCCGGTTAAATTAATTTTGCCCTTACCTGGCATAATAATTGACTCAATAGTCAGCAACTCGCCACCCACTTGAGTCCATGCCAATCCTGTAACCTGACCAATTTGATTTTTCTTTGCAGCTAAACCAATGTCAAAAATTTTAACACCTAAATAGTCATCAATATTTTTTGCTGTTACGGAAATTTTAGTAAGCTTTCTTTTGGTCAATAATTGCTTGACCGATTTACGACAAATTTTTGCAATTTCTTGTTCAAGCTTTCTCACACCAGCTTCTCGGGTATAAAATTGGATAATACTTTTCACAGCTGATTGCGTAATAGTGAGCTCATTTTTTTTCAACCCATGAGACTTTAATTGCTTTGGCACAAGATGTGTCATCGCAATATCAATTTTTTCTTGTTCTGTATACCCAGGTAATCGAATAATCTCCATTCGATCTAACAGTGGCTCAGGAATATTTAATGTATTTGCTGTTGCCACAAACATAACATCAGATAAATCGTATTCAACCTCAGCATAATGATCTGCAAAAGTATGATTCTGCTCAGGATCCAATACCTCAAGTAAGGCTGATGACGGATCTCCTCTAAAATCCTGACCCATTTTATCCACTTCATCCAAAAGGAATAAAGGATTATTTACACCCACTTTGGTCATGTTTTGTAGAACTTTACCTGGCATTGAGCCAATGTAAGTTTTTCGGTGTCCTCTGATTTCTGATTCATCACGAACCCCACCCAAGGCCATACGTATAAATTTTCTGTTGACCGCTTTGGCTATGCTTTGCCCTAGAGATGTTTTACCTACGCCAGGAGGTCCCACAAGGCAAAGGATTGGAGACTTAACTTTATCAACACGCTGCTGAACAGCCAAGTATTCAATGATCCTTTCCTTAACTTTGTCTAACCCATGGTGGTCTAAATTAAGCGTATTTTCAGCATCCTTTAAACTTGAATTAATCTTTGTTTTGTTTGCCCATGGAAGATTTAAAAGCGTTTCAATATAGGTTCGGACCACAGATGCTTCAGCAGACATGGGAGACATCATCTTCAACTTTCTTAACTCACTGGTGCACTTTTCTTGAGCCTCTTTTGACATCCCTACAGAACTTATTTTCTTTTCGAGTTCTTCAAATTCAGCCATCTCATCTTGTTCACCAAGCTCTTTTTGAATTGCTTTGACTTGTTCGTTTAAGTAATACTCTCTCTGAGATTTTTCCATTTGTCGCTTAACTCGGCCCCTAATCCTTTTTTCAACCTGAAGAATATCAAGCTCACCCTCTAAAAGCGATAAAAGGATATCTAAACGCTCTCGAACATTTATACACTCGAGAAGTTTTTGCTTGTCTGCTAATTTAAGGTTTAAATTAGCAGCAATCGAATCAGCCATGCGTCCTGGTTCCTCAATTGAGGATAATGTTGTTAATAACTCTGGCGGTATCTTTTTATTAAGTTTCACGTACTGATCAAATTGAGAAAATAATGTTCTCATCAATGCAATCGATTTTTTATCTTTAGTTTCTTTAGATTTTATGATTTTTGATTCCGCAGACCAAAAGTCACCTGAGTCAAAAAATTTTGTTAACTGAATTCTTTCTATGCCCTCTACTAAAACCTTCACGGTTCCATCAGGAAGTTTGAGCATTTGAAGAATTGTAGCTAACGTTCCAATTTCAAACAGATCTTTGACATCTGGGTCGTCTTTATTAGCTGATTTTTGAGCAACCAATAAAATTTGTTTATCCCCATTATTAGCCTTTTCAATCGCTTTTATTGATTTATCTCTACCAACGAATAGAGGAATAACAAGCTGAGGGTAAACAACAACATCCCTCAGTGGGAGTAATGGTGTGATTGGATTTATTTTTTCTTGTGCCATATGTAAGGTTAAGCTTATAGATTATCTGTTTATTATTACTTTTATTATGGAGGCTAATTAGAATAATTCAAGTGAATATAAGATTATTCGTTAATTTTTTTTTGATCTGAATGAATTAGAATAGGTTTGGATTTTTCAGTGATGGTTTTTTCATCAATGATAACTTTCTCAATCGTTTTGTCAGACGGAATATCAAACATAATATCCTGCAGGGTTTCTTCTAAAATAGACCTTAGTCCCCTCGCCCCAGTATTCCGATCCAATGCCTTTTTAGCAATCTGAGATAACGCCTGATCCCTAAATTCTAATTCAACACCCTCAATTTCAAATAATTTTTTATATTGTTTTGTTAACGCATTTTTTGGTTCGATTAATATCTTTCTTAATGCATCAATATCTAAGGGCTCAAGAGCTGAAATCACAGGAAGCCTTCCAATAAATTCTGGAATTAATCCAAACTTAACCAGATCTTCAGATTCTGTTTTTTTAAGTAGCTGATAACTTGATTTACTATCATTTTTTGATGCAACACTTGCTCCAAATCCGATACTATTACTTTCTAAGCGTCTTTGGATAACTTTTTCTAAACCGTCAAAAGCGCCTCCACAAATAAATAAAATATTAGACGTATCTATTTGAACAAACTCTTGATTCGGATGCTTTCTTCCACCTTGAGGGGGAACAGAGGCTACTGTACCCTCAATAAGCTTTAACAAGGCCTGTTGAACTCCCTCTCCAGATACATCACGGGTAATAGAGGGGTTATCAGATTTCCTTGAAATTTTATCAACTTCATCAATATACACAATTCCTTTTTGGGCTTTGGTTACATCATAATCACATTTTTGCAGTAATTTTTGCATGATATTTTCAACATCTTCACCTACATAACCAGCCTCTGTCAGCGTCGTAGCATCTGCAATAACAAATGGGACATTTAAAAAACTAGCCAATGTTTGTGCAAGAAGCGTCTTGCCTGAACCAGTAGGGCCAATCAACAAAATATTACTTTTAGCAATTTTTACATCATCAGTGATTGTTTCTCCTAATCTTTTATAGTGATTGTAAACAGCAACTGATAGTGCCTTTTTGGCTTGGTCCTGACCAATGATATGCAAGTTTAATTGGTCAAAAATTTCTTGGGGTTTTGGAATGTGATCGATATCAACTTCTTTTTTTGAATCAGATGCCTTTATTTCTTCTTTAATGATATCAGTACATAAATCAATACATTCGTCACAAATGAAAACAGACGGCCCAGCGATAAGCTTTTTAACTTCGTGTTGATTTTTTCCACAGAAGGAACAAAAAAGAGATTTATCTTTATCTTGATCGCTCATAAGTATCTAAATAGTAACTTAAAGAGTTTATCGTTTGCTAATAACCTGATCAACAAGACCATATTTAACAGCATCATCAGCACTCATGAAATTGTCACGATCTGTATCCTTGGCAACATTCTCAATTTTTTGACCTGTGTGTGTAGATAAAATTCTATTTAATTTATCTTTTAAATATAAAATTTCTTTAGCATGAATTTCAATATCTGATGCCTGACCTTGAAATCCACCCAAAGGTTGATGAATCATCACCCTTGAATTTGGGAGACAAAACCTTTTATCTTTTGCACCAGCGGTTAAGAGTAAAGCTCCCATGCTCGCGGCTTGCCCAATACACAGTGTGCTTACATCAGGTTTAATGAATTGCATGGTGTCATATATAGCCATTCCTGCAGTCACGGAACCGCCAGGTGAGTTTATATAGAGGGATATGTCTTTATCTGGGTTTTCGGCTTCTAAAAATAAAAGTTGTGCGACGACTACATTTGCGGTCATATCATCGACCGGTCCCACAAGAAATACAACTCGCTCTTTTAAAAGTCGAGAGTAGATATCATATGCACGCTCACCTCTTCCGCTTTGTTCAACAACCATCGGAATATAGCCTAAGCCTACTGTTGTATTGTTTGTATTAGATTTTTCTATATACATAAATAAATTATCTATTTCCCATTAAATCGTCAAAAGAAACTTTTTCTTGTTTAACCTTACAGGATTTAAGCACAAAGTTAACGACATTATCTTCTGTAGCAAGAGCCGCCGGTTCATTTAAACGCTCTTGTTTTTCATAAAACCACTTCACTGCCTCCGCTGGATTGTCATAAGACTGAGCAAATTCTTCAATTTTAGATTTAACCTGCTCTTCGGTGGCATGCAGCTTCTCTTTATCAACTAAGTGAGCCAAAACTATTCTCAAGCGAGCTGTTTGTTCAGCTCTTTCATTAAACATCGATGGCTCAAGCTTAAGATCTTTCACTTTTCCACCCTGGCGCTCCAAATTTTCTAACATCTGTTGCATTAAGCGATAGGATTCATTGTCAATCACAGATTTAGGGAGATCAAACTTAGCATGCTTCACAAGTTCAACAAAAACCTGATCTTTCTCTTTAAGTTTGACACGCTTATCGACCTCTTCAGACAAAGAGGCTTCAATTTGTTTTTTCATTTCCTCGACATTACCGCTCTCGATGCCAAGAGACTTGGCAAATGCCTCATCAAGTTTTGGCAGTTCCATTTCATTCACTTCTAAAATTTGTACACTGTATTTAACTTTTTTGTCTGCTAGCTGAGCTGGATCATGATTTTTCGGATAGTGAATTTCAAAATCTTTCATATCAGATGCTTTTAAACCTACCAATTCTTTATCAAAAACTTCCAAACGATTTTTGTCGCCTAAAATGAAATTTAATGATTCAGAACCAGTTGATTCAGCTGTTTTTCCATCAATGTAAGATTCAAGCTTGACATGAACTCGGTCTCCAAGTTTTGATGCACGTTCAACTTTTTTAAATATGGCTCGTTGTTTTTGCATCGTTTCAATGGTTGTCTCGATGTCTTTTTTGGATAATTTAACTTCAGGATGTGTAATTTCAATCATTTTAAAGTCAATATCCTTGACTTCAGGAAGGACCTCGAATGTTGCTGTAAACTCAAAATCATCTTTGATTTCTGGCAGTGGGTCATGGGTAATTTGAGGCATCCCAACAATATTGAGCTTATTCTCCTGAACAATTTGTCCAAACTGAGTTTCAATCG
>Ga0222714_10000518_pt1 | contig 44025 bp, 40 predicted proteins | sample C33_3DmetaG_FD_165048 | JGI IMG/M metagenome (GOLD analysis project Ga0222714, IMG submission 165048) | Estuarine water microbial communities from San Francisco Bay, California, United States - C33_3D | ecosystem: Environmental > Aquatic > Marine > Unclassified | place: USA: California...
AATAACGTTAAGTTGTCACCTACATTTAATAATTGTAAATTCATCGTCATGCTTCAGTTCTTGCAACTAACAATGAGGAGCTTGTTGTCACTAGGTTGTTTTTTGCGTCAAAAATTTTAGAGACAAAGGTTACAAAGTCATTACCCATCTTATTCTTGATATCAGCTACAGTTAGTTGAACAGTTAACACGTCTCCGGCAACAATTGATCTGGAATGTTCAAACTTTTGATCAGCATGAACTACACGGGCGTAATCTAAATTTAATCTTGGATCATTCATCGCATAAGTCATCGCTTGCATAATTAGCGAGATGGCAAATGTTGGTGGTGCCGAAACTGTTTTAGCAAATGCTGGAACTCGGTCACCAATTGCACTGCAGAAATTTTGTATATCACTAACTGTTACTTGCAGCGGATCAGATGCGGGATATTCAAACCCCACCATCTCTAGGTTTGCTGCCACCTATGCCTGCTGTTAGCGAGTTTCTTTATGAACCGTGTGCTTTTTGCAAAAAGGGCAGAACTTGGCCAGCTCTAGACGATCTGGGTCATTACGACGATTCTTTTTCGTCATGTAATTGCGATTTTTGCAATCCTGACAGGCCATAGTTACTTTTGGCCGAACGTCACTCTTTGCCATTTCTACCTTCTTTATAGATCCAGGGGTGAAGTATGCCTTGACCCGTTAATTCCTTTGTAGCGAGGGCGGGAGTCGAACCCGCGACACAGCGATTATGAGCCGCTTGCTCTACCACCTGAGCTACCCCGCTTTGATCAGCCGCTTGGCCTTTCGAGCCCCCAAACGGAATCGAACCGTTGACCTTTTCCTTACCATGGAAACGCTCTACCGACTGAGCTATGGGGGCGGCAGACGGGAAAGAATACAGGGTGAGCGCAGCATGCTTATTGGTGCTACCTACTCACAAATTAGCCGCTGCCCCCAATGAGTTTATTTACAGTATTAATAGCCCTAACCCACTTAGCTCACTGTCCGACCTAGGCTAACTAGATCAGCGTAATCCCCTGCCCTAGCGACCAAGTGTGAGATGTGCAACACCTGTGCCAATTCCATTACCCCCTGGTCTGACTTATATTGCTCTAATAACTTGGAGGATAACCGATGGCAATTCAGACTCTTGAACTAAAAGCAGCTTTAGCGAAGCTAAAGCATCCCGAACTAGCTGCGTGGGTGGCTGAGATTGCCGAACTAACTCAGCCAGCGAACCTCTATATTGCCGATGGATCAGAGGCTGAGTGGAAAACCATCACTGATCATTTAGTTGAGCGCGGCACGTTTGTCAGATTAACCAAACGTAAAAATTCATTTTGGGCTGCATCAGATCCTTCAGATGTTGCTCGAGTTGAGGATCGAACTTTTATCTGCTCAGAATCTGAGCATGATGCTGGGCCAACAAATAATTGGCAAGCTCCTGCACAGATGAAAGACACTATGTCCAAGTTATTTGCAGGTTCAATGCAAGGCCGCACGATGTTTGTTATTCCATATTGCATGGGATCTCTTGATGCCGATGAACCAATGTTTGGAGTTCAGTTAACAGACAGCGAATACGTAGTTGCATCAATGAGAATCATGACTCGGATGGGCAGTGCAGCATTAGCAAAAATGGGTACAGCTGCTCGATACGTTAAGGGATTGCATTCAGTGGGTGCACCGCTTAGCCCTGGCGAAAAAGATGTTATCTGGCCATGCAATCCAACAAAATACATCAGCCACTTTCCTGAGACCAGAGAGATCTGGTCATTTGGCTCTGGCTATGGTGGCAATTCACTGTTAGGTAAAAAGTGTTATTCACTTCGAATTGCATCTGCAATTGGTAGAGATGAAGGCTGGCTTGCCGAACATATGTTGATTTTAAAATTAACAACACCAGCCAACAAGATTCATTATATGGCGGCAGCTTTCCCATCTGCTTGCGGCAAAACCAATTTAGCGATGTTGGAGCCAACAATTCCCGGTTGGAAAGTTGAAACCCTTGGTGACGATATTGCCTGGATCAGAATTGGAAAAGATGGCCGACTTTATGCATCAAATCCTGAAGCTGGATTCTTTGGTGTTGCGCCAGGCACTGGTTGGTCAACTAATGCAAATGCAATGCGAACCTTGGATGCTGGAAACAGCATTTTTACCAACGTTGCGCTAACTGATGATGGTGATGTTTGGTGGGAGGGTTTCTCAGAGCAGCCACCGGCACATTTAACTGATTGGAAAGGTAACAGTTGGACTCCTGACTCAGGAGTGCTTTCGTCTCATCCAAATTCTCGCTTCTGTACACCAGCTTCGCAATGCCCAATCATTGCGCCAGAATGGCAAGACCCAGCAGGTGTTCCGTTATCAGCAATAGTGGTCGGTGGCCGCCGGGCTTCAACTATTCCGCTAGTTCTTGAATCTCGAAATTGGCAGCATGGAGTTTTCATGGGAGCCACGTTGTCTTCTGAAACAACTGCAGCGGCAACAGGTGAAGTTGGGGTGGTTCGACGCGATCCATTCGCGATGCTGCCATTTATGGGCTACCACATTGGTGATTACTTTAAGCACTGGTTAAATATTGGCAAGAAAACCGATTCTGCTAACTTGCCTAGAATTTATTACGTTAACTGGTTCCGAAAAAGTAATGCAGGAAAGTTTTTGTGGCCAGGATTTGGTGATAATTTAAGAGTCTTGAAATGGATTGTGGATCGCATTGAAGAAAATGTGCCTGCAGTTGAAACTATTGCTGGGCTTGCGCCACAACCAGCAGATCTAGATATTACTGGCCTAAACATAACGCCAGCAGATTTAGCAGCAGTGCTAAATGTTGATGCTGATGAATGGCGCAGCGAAGTTCCACTTATTTCAGAGTGGTTTGAAAAAATTAGTGACAAACTTCCAACTGAAATGATCGCTGAGTTCGAAACCTTAAAAAGTCAGCTTTAAAACTTGCTAACAGCTGTTACTTGCCCGCGCAGGTAACAGCTGTTAGAGCTGGCTCAGGTGAGCTAAAGAAATCAACAATTGTTCTAGTCAGGCAAGCATTTCCATTGAACGCAACTGCATGCCCTGTTCCTTCAAATGTAACTAGCGGCGATTTAAGCGATCTAGCTACCTTTGCAGCCCCTGCATAGGGAGTTGCGTTATCACCTGTTGAAGCAATGATCAGCAACTGCTTATCTGAATTATTCACCGGACCCAGCGCTTTAGCTGGTGGATTAGGAATTGAATCGTCTTCAAATGCAAGCCAGCTCCATTCGCAGCCTTGCCGTTCAGAAGTCCAGCTGTATTTATTTGGCGCGGTATAAAGAAAATCAACAATTGGTGCGGCCTTGGCATATTTACGGTCAAATTCTTTAATCTCAGCTTCAGTATCAAAATCTCTAGAATCTATATCCATACAATTAACAATGTATAAGATCTCATCCATGTTTGAGCGTTCTTTGGTTTCAGGATCGTATCCGTGGTACACCAATCCAAAATATTCAAATATCCAGCTATCATTTTTCTCAACTAAATCTCTAAACCCCCTGCGAAAATCTGAATAAATGTCATCTAACTCGTAATAGCTCATCTGAAACAGGCCATCTAAAATTAAATTGGCACTGCCTATTGTTGAATTGGTATCTAATGGCGACTGTTGCACTCCCCAATAACCAAGCACCATGCCAGCATCAGCTTCCACAAGTTTTTCCTTAAACAACTCAGCTACACCCATCACACTCTCGCCAGGGCATTTTGTATCAACTGCGCACTCGTTAAATAGCCGCTCAAAGGCATCATTAAATCCCTTGCCTTGCTGTAATGAATCTTCATCATTATCCAGACCAATTAAAACTGGGCTATCAAGCATAATTTTTCCAACTTGATCTGGAAAAGCTCTAACGTATTCCATAGCCAAAGTGGTGCCATACGAGGAGCCAATGAAATTAAGTGGCTGGTTTGTTAGCACCTCACGCATAATTTCAATATCTTTTACTGTATTTGCCGTATTTACACTCCACCAAAATGGATTTGCTTCAGCACAGGTTCTAATAAATTCTAAATATCCAGCCTCAGCTTCATCAGCTTCCGCTTTTGATTCTATATAAAGGTCATACTTAAAATAGCTTTCTAGATCTGCATCATCATCACAGCGGATAGGGGATGATTTTCCAACTCCTCTTGGATCAAACCCAACTACAAAATAATCCTCATCAAGCACTGTTGGAAAATCTATTGTTTGAATAGCTTCTATTCCCGATGCTCCAGGGCCGCCTGGGTTATAAAAAACAAAAGGCTTTTCAATATTACCTAATCCCATCATCGCCACCACCTTGTTGCCAAGAGTTAAATCCTCATAAGAGATTGGAACTACAACCTCAGTGCAGCTGGTGTTATTTTTATCAAAGTCCTTCAGGCGAAAATCTTTTTTTAAGAAATAATCAGCAGGGCATGGAACCCAATTAATACTTTGATTTTGATAAGTACTTAATGAATCAGATGCACTACCTGTCTCACCATTGCAACCGGTGAAAACTAACGCGCTTACTATCAAAAGTAGGTAGATTCTCAATTAAGCCTCCACCCCTATTTATAGCTGGTGTTCCTGACAGAAATGCCAGAACCGCTCAGATTGTTAATAAGCATCAAAATCTAGCCGGCTTCCAAAGCCAATAATTCGAGATCATCATGGTGGTAGGTAGTGGATTTGAACCACTGAAGGCATAAGCCGGCGGATTTACAGTCCGCTCCCATTGGCCGCTCGGGCAACCTACCAAGACCGCGAAGGCTACACGAGAGAACTTCCTCACGATTCAAGGCCTAGGATTAGGTAACTATGACCCGCACCCAACAACAAGATGAGCGTTTTGGCGTGCTAATTGGGCTAGGAGCCTACTTAATGTGGGGGTTGCTGCCGCTGTATTGGCCGCTGCTGCGCCCTGCTGATGCCTTTGAAATTTTGGGCCATCGCATCATCTGGAGTTTAGTTTTTGTGCTTTTGTTGGTGCAATTAACTCATAGCTGGCCAGCAATTAAATCCACCATCAAAAACTTTAAGCTCACACTATTAGTGCTCATAGCTAGCGTGCTGGTTGCCTCTAATTGGGGTATTTATATTTGGGCAGTAAACGACAATCACGTTGTTGAAACATCGCTGGGTTACTTCATTAATCCATTAGTGACTGTTTTACTTGGAGTAGTTTTTTTTGGTGAGAAATTACGTCGAATGCAAAAACTAGCTGTTGTTATCGCTTCTATCGCAGTGCTGATTCTTACCTATGACTATGGCCGGCTACCTTGGATCGCACTTGGCTTAACTGCCACATTTGGTATCTATGGAGCATTAAAAAAGAAAATTAATCTGCCAGCAATAGCAGGTCTTTTCATGGAAACGGTAGTTTTAATTCCACTAACTACTGGTTATTTATACTGGTTAGCGCTGCAATCACAGGCCATCATTTTCCAGGATCGGACACTGTTAATTTTCGCAATTATCTCTGGGCCCCTAACCGCGCTGCCGCTCTTATTTTTTGGTGCAGCAACAACTCGCATTCCGCTCACCTGGATTGGTGTCATGCAATATGTTGCACCAACAATTCAATTTATTATTGGCGTCTGGGTTTTTAACGAAGAGCTTGGAATTGTTAGATTAATTGGTTTTCTGGTGGTCTGGACAGCGTTGTTCATCTTTACCTTAGATGCATGGCGCTCAAATCAAGCTAGGCAGAACGCGCTATGACCGCACCACATAATGCGATTAAAGTTTTCTTGGTGTGCTCATTTGAATTTATATCTTTTAAGCTTTCCCCTACTGCTATCTCTTAGTAGCGCCGCTAAAAGCGGTCCTAGCTGCCCGCTTAGGTGTGATGAAATATTTTGCCCACATTGAAAATTATAATTGGCCTTCAGCGTAAATTAAAAACAGCGCAACGAATTGTTTTGGGATCTGCTTATAGCTATACAGTCTTATTCTTGAATGATGCTTAGTGAAATAAATGTAGCCGCAGCAGATAACTAATTAATAATGCAATGCAAATAAATCAAATATTCGCTAGTAGCCCGCCATCAATTAGAAACGCTGAGCCAACTACAAAGCTCGCATCACTTGAAGCCAGATAGGTTATGCCTGCAGCAATTTCGCCAGGGTCTGCTGTTCGTCCTAGAACCCTAGGGTCATCAACAAAACCCAAATCGTCTAAAGACTTGCCAATAGAAGTTGCGTGCTTCAGCGACATCGCAGTTTTAACTCCCCCTACTACAACTGAATTGACTCTGATTCCATCCTGGATGTAGTCAATCGCCATCTGCCTACTAAGGGAGACAACTGCTCCCTTGCTTGCCGCATAAACTGGTATGGAGTCCATCGTTGCAAATGCGTGAACTGAAGCGATATTAATAATGGATCCACCATGAGGTCGCATGTGGGGAATGCAATATTTTGAAGTCAAATACACTGATTTGACATTAACTGCCATGACACGATCCCAGTCGCCCTCAGCTAAGTCTTCAACTTTGTGATAATCAAATATGCCTGCATTGTTCACAAGCACATCAATCTTCTTATGTAATTGAGCGATTTGTTCAATTACATCTTTAACTTCCTCATTCTTTGAAACATCAACTTTAAAAAACGAAACTTTGTTGTTTTTTGCTTGTTGTTGATTTTGCCAAGCTAAACCTTGATCATCATCTAAACCTATTCCAATAACTTGTGCGCCTTCTTCAGCAAATCGGGTTGCAGTTGCATTGCCTATACCCGATTCTGCACCTGTAACAATACAGACTTTACCCACAAAACGGTTTGGAATTATCAAGCTAAGTAACCTTTCGCCGAAGCTGCTCTACTACCAACGTTGCCAAAACGATACCGCCGGTAATAACTGTCTGCCACCATGGATCAATACCAACTGCAACCATTCCGCTTGCAATAGTTTGCATTAGAGCCAGACCAAAGAGTAAACCAATAACTGAACCTTTACCACCAAACAAACTAGTACCACCAAGAACAATCGCAGCTATCGCAGTCAGCTCCCAGCCTTGTCCAAGCGAGAAGTAAATAGATCCAAAATGCAGCACACTAACCGCTCCAGCTAACCCGGCACCAGCCCCAGTCAATGCGAACAAAATTGTTTTTACTCGTTTCACCTGAGTTCCGCTGGTTCGAGCAGCTTCTTTATTACTACCAATTGATGAAACAACAACTCCAAAATGCGTTCGTTTCAACACAATATGTCCAATAACGATCATCAAGATGAGCACTATTATGCTGAAATTTTTCAAGAAAAATGATTCGCGGAAATTTATCCCTGCAGCTTCCCATGAATCGCGGTAGCCAGGAATTGGTTTACCACCTGGGAGATAAGTAGCTAAACTTTTAGCAATAAACAACATTGCAATAGTTGCAATAAAAGATGGCACATTTCCCACTAAGACAACAAAAGCATTGATTAGCCCAATCACTGTTCCGACAGCTATTCCAACTAATAAACCTGACCATGGTGAACGATCATCTGCTACTCCTTCGCCACCAACAACATATTGTGCTGCTAACGTTCCAGCTAAGGCTGCATTTGCTCCAACTGAGATATCAAATTCACCAGATGTAATCAAGATGGTTAGAAATACAGCTGCAATTCCAACAAAAACCATTCCTTGAATCACCGAAAGAATACTTGCCCCATTAATGAAAGCTGGATTTTGTAATGCGAAAATTCCAACTACTGCAATTAAGAAGGCTATACGCAATGAACTAGCCTTGAAATTCTCTGATATATCTCTTGTTTTGGTAACTGTCATATTAAGCCCCTTAGTTTTCGATATATCTAACTAGTTTGAATCTTCTTTAACAGCGCCGATCGCCATTAACATTAAGTCTTTTTCATTCTCCAAACCACCAGAGATCTCACCAACAAATCGGCCACCACTGAAAACAATGACACGGTGACTCATGGCTAAGAGCTCTGGAAATTCGCTTGAAATTAGTAGGACAGAGTTTCCGTCTTTAGCATAATCTGTGATGGTTCTGTAAATCTCCGCTTTTGAGGCAATGTCTACACCTTTAGTAGGCTCGTCAAGCATAAGAATTTTTGGATCAGTTATCAACGATTTTCCAAGCACTACTTTTTGTTGATTACCACCACTTAAACTCGAAATTGGTTCATCTAAATTCTGCGGTTTCACCTGCAAACTCTCAAGATAAACACGTGCACGACTTTTTTCTGCACCTTTAAGCAAGAAACTAATTTTTGTTATAGCATCAATAATGCTTGCTGTGAGATTCTGCTTGATTGCCAGATTAAAGAAAAGCCCTTCAGCTTTTCGATCTTCAGTTATGTAACCAAAGCCATGCGAAATTGACTCAGAAACACTTCTAGTTTTGATTGAATTTCCTAGAACTTGAACTTCGCCACCTAAAATTTTATAGTGGCCAAACAGCGACTTAACTATCTCAGTTCTTCCAGAACCAACTAATCCGCCGATTCCAAGTATCTCGCCCTTACGTAACTCAAAGGAGAAGGGCTCCAAAAGTGGTTGTCCTGGCTTACTCGGGTTACCCACCACTAAATCCCGAACACTCAAAACTACAGGTGCATCTTGACTTGTGAGCTGCTGCTGAGGATATAGCTCACCAAGATCTCTACCGATCATATGGGAAACGAGTTCATCAACCTTGAAATCTACACGGTCTACTTGACATACAATTTTTCCATCACGAAGTATTGTGATTAAATCACACAACTCAATAATTTCATCCATTTTATGAGTAATAAAAACTGTAGTAATTTCCAATGATTTTAGCGTACGCACTACAGCGAATAAATTCTTAATTTCATCTCCTGTTAGAGATGAAGTTGGCTCATCTAGTACTAGCACCTCAGGCTGCATATAAATTGCACGAGCAATCATCAAAATCTGCTTCTCGGCCAGCGTCAATGAAGATGTAAGCATTTCTGGCTGCAATGGAATGCTATAAAATTTTAGAAATTCTGCTACTTTTGCAATCACGCCAGACTTGTTATAAGGCTTAAGCGGGCTTCTAGACATCTCAGGTAACAAGATATTCTCTGCCACAGTTAATGTGTCTGCCACAGTAGTTTCTTGTGGCACAATAGAAATTCCTACAGATTGGGCATCTAGCGTTGAACTCAGCTCCACGGGTTTTCCATCAATAACTATTTGGCCAGAGTAAGTGCCAGATGGATAAAGACCACTCAAAATCTTCATCAGGGTTGACTTGCCAGCTCCATTTTGTCCAATTAGGCCGTGGATAGTTCCCTTCTTAACTCGAAGATCAACATTGCTTAGCGCAACAGTGTTTCCAAAAGACTTGCTGATATCAATCATCTCTAAGGCGTAACCTGCGTTGTTTGTCATTTCTTGAATTCCTCTGGATAAGAGAATGGTCAGGTGACCAAAATCATTTCAGCCACCTGACCATCTCAGATTAAAATGCAGAATGCAATTTACTCTTCTGCCTCTACACGTGCATCAATCGCATCAACAACAGCGAAGTATGGGGCCAAACCATCAGCCAAGACAATTGGCGAAGGTAGGTCATTAGCAAACTGAGTTGGAGGATTTCCGCAGATTGCATTAGCCACGATGTCTACTGCCATCTGATGCTCTTCATAGCCTGGCTGAGCTGCCAAACCAAGAATCTTGCCATCCCGTACTGCATCCATATTTGGTCGAGTCATATCAGGACCAATCATGTTTACTTGACGTCCAGTTTCATCAACTGCACCTGCCCAAGCGACTGGACCTGCACCGGTTGTTGAAATAGCACCAGTTACATCTGGGTTAGCAGTTAGCAGAGAAACAATCTTTGAGATTGATGATGGAAGGTCAAAACCTTCTTCAACTGCTGGAAGCACCTTGATGTCTGGGTATAGCTCCTTCATTTTTGAAGTAAATGCTGCAGCTACGCCATCTTCTACTGGATTGAATCCACCTTGAGTAATTGCTGCAGTTCCAGTGCCACCCATGTTTTCACCAATTACTTCAGCTGCTGCTGCACCCCATTCAGCTGGGTTGAATGCTGCATAAGCTATTACGCCTGGGTATTCTCCCTCTTTAGCTTGAACGTGGCCGATAACTGCTGGGATACCAGCATCGCCAAAACGCTTAATCAAGTCTTTTTCAGATGGATCAACGAAACCAAGCACTAGGCCATCTGTGCCAGTTGCCAAGATGCCTTCGCCAAGTGCAATTGCCTTGGTCCAGTCAGCTTCATCAGGAGATGCAATTGTTACTTCTCCAAAGCCAAGTGCATTGGCCTGGTCATAAAACCCTTGCTGCCATAGTCGAAGTGTTGGATGTCCCTTTAGAACTGATAAATAGTGAATCTTTTTTTCACTCAAGTCGCATGGTGCTACTGAAAGTGGTGTGTAAACAGCTGCTGCTGCAGTTTGTCCTGCGTCTTCACCTGAGCCTGAATCAGTGGCTTCCTCTGTACTGCTTGAGCAAGCTGCAACTATTAGCAGAGATGCGCACATCAAAGCCAACAGCTTTCCCCACGACTTCACACTCTTTGATTCCTGAACCATCGGTCCCTCTCTCCTATTTGGTATCTGACATCGCAGACACATGACTTTTTGAAGCCATGACCTGGCTGATCAGTTTTGCCAAGTCATATCAATGACTTGCTTTGTATAACTATCCTCTTTTTAAATTCTGGTCGCAATGGGAGCAGCCTCTTCGTTATTAAACTGTGATAACTTAGATGAAATCATTAAATGTGAAAACGATCTCTTAAATATTATAAATTATTGGTCTTCATTAGCCCTTCCACACGACTTGACTTTTGTCGCAATTGCTCGTTGGATTCAATCAATATCAAAAGCCAAAAAAGACTTCGTAACGAGATGGGAAACTACATGTCAACAACGATCACCGCTTCAGGTGCCAAGGAGAAGCGAACAGGGCTTCGGTTACCGCCGGAATTAGTCTTACTGATTGTCTTAATACTCACTGTGGCTTTTTTTGCATCTCAGAACAGTAATTTCTTAACTGTTGCAAGTCTGCGCATTTTATTACTAGCTGTTGTTTTTACTGGAATAATTCTCATTGGGCAGAGTTTGTTAATCATTGCGGGAGAATTTGATCTTTCAGTCGGTGCTGTTGCCTCACTTGGTGCGGTATCAACTGCGATTATGCTTGCAAGTTGGAACGTAAACCTTTGGGTTGCAATAATTTTGGGCACATTAATTGGTGGATTAGTTGGAATGCTTAATGGAGTAATCACAGTTGTGATTGGAATTCCGGCATTTGTAACTACGCTAGCAATGTTGTTTCTAGCTAGGGGTTTTGGTTATGTGTTATCCGGTGGCGATCCTATTTATCCCCTACCTCGTGGCACAGGAGTCTTGGCTAAAACTGAAATTTTAGGTCTGGTTTCCTCGGTATGGATTTTCTTATTTTTATTTTTTATATCAGATCTATATGTTAGAACTAGCTCTATTGGCAGAAAGATTTATCTCGTTGGAGGTAATAAAGTTGCTGCGAAGATATCTGGCATTCGTGTAGAAAGAATCAAGATTGGTTTGTTCATATTCACTGGAGCGCTATCTGCATTTGCTGGAATTTTACTAATGAGTCGATTGGAGCGTGCTGATAACGTAACTGGACTTGGATGGGAGTTATCTGTTATCGCAGCTGCCGCTGTTGGTGGCATTAGATTAGAAGGTGGACGAGGTAGCTTAACTGGAGCTTTCCTAGGTCTAATTCTCTTGCAAGTTATCTTGCAAGGACTAGTTACCATCGGTACGAATGCCATGCTGCTTGATGCTGTTAAGGGTTTAGTAATGATAATTGCAGTTTGGCTGGCTTTTCGTAAGTCACCACAAACCTAATCGAACGATAGGCCATTTATGAATCTTGAAATGTTTGATGAGCGAAAGTGCACGCTTGGTGAAGGTCCAACATCAAGTGGTACTTCAAATAATAATATTATGTGGGTTGACATAATTGGGAAGAAAATTCTAACGAGAGATCTCGTCTCAGGTATAACTTCTGAAAAGTTATTTGAAGAGGAAGTAGGTTTTGCACTACCTGGTCAAGATGCAGGTGTAGTGATTGGTCTAGCCAGTGGCACAAAATTTGTAACCAGCGATGGCCGTGAATTAAACCTGCCAAGTTGGCGAACAATTACGCCAGATGCGCCAGGGATTCCGGTGCGGTGGAATGACGCCAAGATCTCTCCACATCTCCAGCTATATGCAGGGACGATGGCCTTTGATGCCACTGCAGGCGCAGGGGGGCTTTATCGAATTAACTCAGCTGGCCAAAATATTGATGAACTGATTTCAAAGGTATCTATTAGTAACGGTTTAGATTGGTCACCTGACTCAAAGAAGTTTTATTACATTGATACCTTGAAGTATTCGGTTACTCAATATGATCATGACGAAACTGGAATCTCAAATCCGAAAACCTTGATTTCATTTGATCATGGTGATGTGCTTCCAGATGGAATGTGTGTTGATGCAGAAGGTGGATTATGGGTAGCGTTTTGGAATGGTGGTTGCATTAATCGCTACGAACCAACCGGGAGTTTGTCAGAGAAGATTGCTATACCGGTTAAGAATGTTACTTCGTGTGCATTTGGTGGATCAGATCTTGATACGTTAATTATCACTACTGCAGCATTAACTGACGAGGATAATCCAAAGTCAGGAATGACCTTTATGGTGAAACCTGGCGTCAGTGGGCAAGGATTTAATTTGTATCCAAATCCACTAGCGTGATCGAAAAATTCCAGCTATGGGTTTCGCCTTGACCAATTTCTGTTGCAGCACCTAACTTTATATTTTCATCCAGGCGGTCCGAGATTCCAATCATGGGTTCAATCGCAATCCAAGTGGCTGGGTGAGGCCCAGCTGGCCAAGCAGTCAGATTTGAACAGATGCCAACATGATTAATTTCAGCACTAAATTTAAAACTTAGCCCAGCTAAAAGTTCTTCATTGATTAACATCAGTTCTTGGATCCCGCTGGTTTCGATCGATACTTTGTCTGTCACACCTAAATCTGGCACAACCTCACTGAGATCAATTTCCAAACCTGTGTCAGAGTTAACTTTTGGCCAACTCAACTCGCTTAGATGCCCTTGATATCCATCTTCGCCATCAGGCCCTAAACGACCACCAAAACCAAACTCTTTATACATTTTTTGTCCAGCTGGAACCAAAATGCGATAATTGTTTGGCAACCTAAAGAGCGGATGCGCCGACCACATATACCAATAAGAAATATCACCCGTATTAATTACCTCGTAAATGAAGTTAATCGTTTCTTTAGATAAGACAATCTCGCGCTTGAAAGTAAGCGGCATTGCAGTTAAATCTACACTTGTGGCGATTGAATTTTCAAACATTTCTACCCGCCAGGGTTTAGCCCAAACCTCACCATGATCGCAAAGCTTGATCTGATCATCCAGAAGATACTTTGAGATTGCGATATTTGGAAAACATTCATCAAATCCACTTATGTCATATGCGGCATAGTCACCACAGAATTCAGGCCTTCTAACTGGCCGATGCTCGTCTTGCCATAGCCATTGAAAGTCATAACGCAGAAACTCAAGTTTGGTGATTTTGCATCCAACTTCTGGCAATAACGTAAGTCTAATACTGTCAGTTTGTAAAACTAGTTCTGACAAAGATTCAGTCATGAGCTGGCTACCTAGGTTAGAGTTTACTTATCATAACCCTTAAGTCACTTCGATTGAAGAAGTTTGACTTAAATTTTAAACCCAGGCCTGGCTCTTCATTTGGGTACAACTTACCATCACGAAATTCTGGAAGACCATCGACAATTTCTTGGTACCAGCCAAAATAATAGGCTCTTACAAATTCTTGATACTCAATATTTGGATTGGTTAGCGATAGATTAAAACCTGCAGTTAATCCAATTGGACCAGTGCAATCATGTGGTGAAACTAAGATGCCATAAGTGTGGGCCAAATCAATAATTTTCCGAGATTCAGAGATGCCACCAGCCCAAAGTGGATCTACCATTAAGTGGTCAATAACTTTTAAGTCAAGTAATTTTTGATATTCAAATTTAGTTCCTATAGTTTCACCAAAGGTTAGGTCAGCATCTGTTTTGGCTCGTAATTGCTGTAACGCCTTACTGCTCTCAATCCTAATTGCATCTTCATACCAATAAATATCAAATTCCTTGGTGGCATTTATGATATTTAATGCAACTGATGTAGACCAAAGGCTGTGCATTTCTAACATTATCTTGAACTCAGGTCCGGCTGCTGCTCTAATATTTTTAATAACTTGCACGCCTGCAGCTAGTGCTTCTGGTTCGATGAAGCGACCACCTGAATCAACCGCTGCTTGGTCAAATGGCCACACCTTTAGAGCGCGAAATCCCATCTCACCTAACTCGTTAACCAACCGGGATTGGTCATAAAGAAACATATTGAGATCTTCAAATGAGTCTCCTAGATTTGTACCAAGTTGTGATGCCCTATCTCGCTCAATATTGCTACTTACCCTGGCATAACCCGGGCCAGCACAAGTGTTGTAAGTTTCAATTGACTCGCGAACCGGGCCACCAAGCGCGCGATAAACTGGTAATTCTAATGTTTTACCAAATATGTCCCATAGTGCAATGTCAATAGATGAGTGAGCCCTAACTGAGATACTAGAACCACTGTATCCAATGAAATCATTCCGAAGTTTCTCATTGATTAAAGAAATGTTTGTTGGATCCTGGCCAAGAAGTCGCGGTGCAATACTTTCATGGATAAAGGCTTCTATAGTCACTGCGCCAATACAATTTTCGCTTATACCAACTATTCCGCTATCTGTTTGCAGTTCCAAAAACAGCATTGCTGGAAACTCGTCCAAGCGATAAGTTCTTATTTCTAAAATCTTCATTTGCAATCCCCTAAGAGGCAATTATTGTTTAATTAATCATTTGTTACAAGGGAGCAAGTAATAAGTGAAATCGATAACTTAGTCTCTTTTGAGTACTGCTGGAAGATTTATACCTGTCGACGGATAGTTGCATCACAAATTGAGACCAATGTTGCTTTGGTCATTGGATTGGAGATGTTCTGGATTGCAGATTTTGCTCGTTCAGCCCAGTCAATTGCAACATCTTTTGCTTGATCAATAGCCCAATGAGTTCTGATTTCATTTAGTAAACTAGGCAATAGTTCTGGAGTGACTTGATTTCTTAATCGGTTGATTAATTCCTGATCTTCAGCTCTGTTTGCCTGCTGGATTAATAAAGTTGTAAGCGTTGGTACGCCTTCAAGCAAATCAGTGCCGGGAGCTTTTCCAGACTCTTCAGCAACGCTGGTCAGATCAATAATGTCGTCAGTTAATTGAAAAGCTATCCCTATTGCTTCACCAAAGTTTCGCATTGCGATCACATCGGATTCGGCTGCACCTGAAAACTCCGCGCCAAATTGCGCTGCAGTTGCAATTAACGAACCAGTTTTTTCAGCCAGCACATTAATATGGTGATCAACTGCATCCACACCAGCTGCTGGTCCAACTGTTTCTAGCAGCTGACCTGTAACAAGTCGTTCAAAGGTTTGTGCTTGTAATTTCACTGCAGCAGGGCCAAGGTCCGCTACTAATTCAGATGCTCTGGCGAATAGAAAATCCCCAGTGAGAATCGCTGCTGCGTTACCAAATCGGGCATTAGCAGATTGGGCGCCTCGGCGCAGCTGAGCCTCATCCATTACATCATCGTGATAAAGCGTTGCCAAATGAGTGAGCTCAATTACTACTGCAGCTTTTATTACTTCAATTTTGCTAGCATCCCCAAGGGTTGCTGCCAAAATTGTGATTAATGGTCGAAATCGCTTTCCACCTGCTGTCATTAAGTGCGTGGTCATCTCATTGATGAACTCAATCTCTGCTTTGCAAGTTTGCCTTAAAAGCTCTTCAGTTGCAGTTAATCGCTCAGTTACTAAATCAGCAAGCTCTGGTGAGATTAATTCTGCTGGTACACCAGCATTGTAATTCATCATTATCTAATAAAAACTGGTGTTTGCGAGATGAGATCAAGCAGCGGCTGCGGATAGACGCCAAGGATTAATGTAATAACAGCTGAAACTACAAGTGCAACTACTGTGAAATTACTTGGAATTGCCACCGCAACTTCAGTTGATTCAGCTGCTCTAAAGTACATAAGCACAACAACACGTAAATAGAACACCACCGCAATCGCGCTAGCTAAAATTGCAAGCAGCACAATTGGCATCTGATTGGCTTGCACTGCTGCTGCAAAAACTGAGAATTTAGCAATGAAGCCTGAGGTAAGTGGGAAGCCAGCTAGCGCTAACAGTAAAAATGTCATCGTAAATGCGGTTAGCGGAGATTTACTTGCTAAGCCTCGCCACGTATCAATGTTGTTAGCTTCTCCATTTGCATCACGAACCAACGAAAGCAACAGGAATACACCTAGTGTGGTGAACGCATAGGCAGCTAAATAAAACAGTACTGAAACCAGGCCAGCATTAGTTCCTGAAATTAGACCAACTAATAAAAATCCAGCATGCGCTACAGATGAATATGCCAACATTCGTTTGATATCTGTTTGCATTAATGCTGCCAGCACACCAACAAACATTGTGATTGCAGCAATTGCCCAAAGCAGTGGTCGCCAATCCCAAATTAGAGCACCAAAAGCCGAATAAGCCAATCGCAGCATTGCTCCAAAAGCGGCCAACTTAACTCCAGCTGCCATAAATGCAGTTAGCGTGGTTGGAGCGCCTTGATAAACATCTGGGGTCCATTGATGAAATGGTGCAGAACCAATTTTGAACAGCATTCCAACAAAAATTAAGACCACACCGGCCATTAACAGCGTTGCGGTTTGTGGTCGACCTGGAATTGCTTGTGCAATATCATTAAAATTAATTCCACCAGTTGCGCCATAAACTAACGCTGCTCCAAACAGGAAAAATGCTGATGAGTAGGCACCTAATACAAAATACTTCAGCGCGGCTTCTTGTGATAACAATCTTCGTCGTCGCGCCATGCCAGCCATTAGATAAAGTGGCAATGACATAACTTCCAGCGCGATAAACATTGTAAGCAGATCATTAGCAACCACAAATAGCTGCATACCGCCAGCTGCAAACAAGAACAACGTCCAGATCTCTGTTGAATACCAGCCTGCAGCAGTGAATGCCCGCTCATCTGAGCTACCTGGAATTGCAGAAGCTCTAGCTGCAAATGCATCTCCTGATGGATCTACTTTATTCTCAGCTAAACCAGCAGCTCCTACCAGCGCCACAAGTGCAATTACCGCTTGTAACAGCACGCCTGGGCCATCAATTGCAACTGCATCGCCAGCAGTGAGAGTTTCAGTGCCCAACAACAATGCAGCCGCTGCAAAAGATGCCAACAGCGCACCAAATACCAAAGCTAACTGCAGTGGACGTCTGGCAGCTCGAGGAGCAAAAGTTTCAATTAGTAACGAGAAAACACCAGCTGCTAACAAAATAGTAAAGGGCGAAATTGCAAACCAGTTAATTTCTGGCTGTACAAAAACCTCTGTTGTAATCAACATCAGTTATCTCCCCCAATTAGCGCAGCTGGGTCAATTTGATTTACCTGCTGCATAACCTTTGTTGCAGTTGGATTTAAAACATCAAATGCAGGCTGTGGGACAAATCCAAGCGCAATAGTTAAAGCAATGATTGGCGACAGCGCCAATACTTCCCGGCCTGAAATTTCTTTTATGCCAGCAACTGCATCTGAAGGTTTACCGGTCATGGTTCGTTGATACAGCCAGAGCGCATAAACAGCAGCTACCACAATGCCCAGTGTGGCAAAACCAGCTAACAGCGGATATCGAGCAAAAGTTCCCAGCAGCACTGTGAATTCAGCTATAAAACTAGCAAGCCCTGGTAGCGCGACCGATGAAAGTGCTCCAAACAAAATAAATCCAGCCAACAGCGGTGTGGTTTGAAATGCGCCAGCATGATCATCAATTTTGCTGCTTTGAGTTCGCTGCATTAAATACCCAGCTGCTAAGAATAAGGCAGCAGTTGAAAGTCCATGTGAAAGCATGTAGAACATTGATCCTGAAATTCCCTGTGTTGTAAAGGCGAATATGCCCAGCACAATAAAGCCAAAGTGAGATATCGATACATAAGCCATCAAACGCTTTATATCCCTAGATCCAATTGCCATGATTGCACCATAAAAAATACTTAAGACTGCAAGAGTTAGCGCTATTGGCGCAAGCTCAACTGAAGCTTCAGGGAACATTGGCAACAAGAATCGCAGCATGCCATAAGTGCCAACTTTGTCCAAAATTCCAATCAGCAATACCGCAACTGTTGGCGTTGAGGATCCAGCTGCATCTGGCAACCAAGAATGCAGCGGCACCAGCGGAGCTTTTATTGCAAATGCAAAGAAAAACGCCATAAATAACCAGCGCTGCGTTTCAAGACTTAGATCAAGACTTGATAGGTACTCAAGATCAAATGATCCAAATCCGGTGATGCGAATGCTGTTTACCCAAACTGAAATCACTCCAGCTAATAGCACAAGGCCACCAACAAGTGAGAAAATTAAAAATTTAACTGCTGCTTTACGCCGGTTCTGATCTCCAAATCGACCAATTAAGAAATACATCGGAATCAGCATCACTTCAAAAAATACATAGAACATAAACAAATCAGTAGCTGCAAAAACGCCAGTTACTACTGCCTGCAAAAGCAGCACTAAACCAAAGAATTTACCCGCCACATCATCAGCAATATCGCTCCAGCCAGCTAACAGCACTACCGGCACCAAGATGGCAACAAGTCCCAACATAACCAGGCCAAGCCCATCGACCCCAACGGCCCAGCTAACCCCAAATGCTGCAATCCATTCATAGTTCTCTGTCAGCTGGAATTTATCTGACGTACCAAGTTCAAATTGCAGCGCAGTTAAAACAAACATAAAGAAACTTGCCACTGAGAAACCAATTGCCACAGCTTTAATTCGGGCAGCGCCAAATGCCATAGGTAGCGCAAATGTAACTAACGAACCAACTAATGGAAACAAAATTAACAGCGTTAAATAAGGCAGATTAGTCATGAATTAAAGCCTCACAATCGCAGCTAAGAGGAGTAACAGCGCAACACCAATTAGCATTGCAAGCGCATAATTTCTGGTATAGCCCGTTTGAGTAGCTCGAACTAAACTACTTAAGCCAAGCGTAATTCTGCCAATAAAATTCACACTGCCTTCAACAACCGAATTGTCTACTGCAGTTGTTGCATTAACAACCTGCTGGCCACCGCGCATAAATACTGCTTCATTTATGGCATCACCGTATAGATCTTTTCTAGCTGCTTTTGTAAATATCGACACATCTGTTGGAGCTACTCGAGCAGCTTCCTTTAGATATAACTTCACTGCTACTAAAACACCAAGCAGCACAGTAGCCAAGGTAATGGCAATCAATACTGGAATCGCTATTGGTGGCTCAGGGGTCTGATACCCAGTCACCGGTGCAAGCCAGCTTTTCAGTGCATCGTTATAAGTCAACAAAAATCCACTTGAGACTGATCCGATGGCAAGCACAACCATTGGAATAGTCATTGTTAACCCAGATTCATGCGGATGTGCATCATCTTCCCAGCGTTTATTTGAGAAGAAGGTCATTAAAATTAATCTAGACATATAAAACGCAGTAATTCCTGCACCAAGCAGTGTTGCTACACCTGCGATTATGCTGCGATCAAATGCAGCTTCAATGATTAAGTCTTTAGAATAAAAACCAGCAAATGGCGGCACGCCTAATATTGCTAAGTAGCCAACAAAAAATGTACCGAACGTAATCATCATGATGCCGCGTAGCGCACCATATTTACGCATATCGACTTCATCATTCATCGCATGCATTACTGAACCTGCGCCTAAGAACATTCCTGCTTTAAAGAAGCCGTGAGTTAATAAATGCATAATTGCATAGACATAGCCAATTGGTCCAAGTCCTGCAGCTAGCACCATATAGCCAATCTGACTCATGGTTGAGGCAGCAAGAGCTTTTTTGATGTCATCTTTTGCCATGCCGATTGCAGCACCAGCTAGCAAGGTCACTGCACCAACCAGAATAACTGCGTTTTGAGCAGCTACTGATAGATCATAAATCGAATTTGATCGAACAATTAAGTAAACACCAGCGGTGACCATGGTTGCGGCGTGAATTAACGCAGATACCGGAGTTGGACCTTCCATTGCATCAAGTAGCCAACTTTGTAGCGGCACTTGTGCGCTTTTGCCAGCAGCACCAATTAATAAAAATATACCTATTAGAAATAGCACTGTAGCTGAACCTTGCTCAGCTTTCTCAGAAATTCCAGCAAACGTAACTGTATGGAAAGCAACAAACATCAACATAATTGCAAGCGATAGCCCAACATCGCCTACTCGATTCACCACAAACGCTTTCTTCGCAGCGGCTGCAGCTGATGGCTTATGTTGGTAGTAGCCAATTAGTAAATAGGAGGCAAGACCAACGCCCTCCCAGCCAACGTATAGCAATAAGTAGTTATCAGCTAAAACTAATAGCAGCATTGCAGCAACGAATAAATTCAGATATCCAAAAAATCTACGCTTACCTGGGTCATGATCCATATATCCCAACGAATAGATGTGGATCAATGAACCAACTCCAGTAATCAAAAGCACAAAACTCATTGAGAGCGGATCAAGCTGGAAACCAAACGGAACTTGGAAGCTGCCGATGTTTATCCATTCAAATAACACCAAATTTTGGCTACGCAATTCTTTTGGTAGCCCTAGCATCTGCAACCATAGGTAAACTGCAAATCCAAAACTTGTTGCCGGCATCAGCACAGCTAACAGCGGACCAAAACTATTAGTACGGCTTCCACCCAGAAGCAAAACCAGAGCACCAATTAGTGGTAGCGCAATCAGCAGCCAAAGATAAGCAAACGACCCAGTTGCTACCTGGGTGTTCGCGATCGGGCTGATCGCTTCAAAAGCCAATGTATATCCCACTTATCTCCTTGGTTAAGCTCGCAGCAGATTCGCTTCGTCAATCGAAGCGGTCTTTCTGGTTCTAAATATCGCCATAATGATTGCAAGTCCAATTACTACTTCAGCTGCAGCAACTACCATCACAAAAAATGCTACAACTTGACCATCGAAGGTCCCATTAGCCTGAGCGAACGCTACAAATGCAAGATTCGCAGCATTTAACATCAACTCGATAGACATAAACATCACAATTGCATTTCGTCGCACCAACACACCAACAGCACCAATTGAAAATAGTATGGCTGCCAAAATAACGTAATTAGTTACGTCCATCCTGGCCTCCTTCAATAACAGTATTTCCTTGAGTCAAATCAACAATTTGCTGTGCATCTTCTTCGTTAATATCTCGAACTGATCCGCGAGCTTGCAGCGGAGCTGGCACTGAGATTGTTGAAACTGAGCCATCTGGTAACAGCGCTGGTGTATCAACTGCATTATGTCTGGCGTAAACGCCTGATGAAGGTAGTGGACCTGGATGCTTTCCAGTTAATGCATAATCAGCAAATCTAGCTTTTTGTTGTTCGCGCTGGCTAAGTTTTGGTGTGATTCGCTCCCGATGCGCCAACACCATCGCACCAACAGCAGCAGTGACAAGTAGTGCTGCTGTGACTTCAAGCGCTAAGACATATTTGCTAAACATTAAATTCGCAATTGCCTGCACATTGCCGCCAGCTAAGACTGTGTCAAGCTGTGTGTCTGTTGCGATTACCGCACTGCCAATGCTTGTTGTCAGCAGCAAGCCCAGCGCAACAGCAACGGCAATTGCCGTTACGCGCTGTCCTTTGAGAGTCTCTGTTAAAGAATCAGAAGAATCAACTCCAACAATCATCAACACGAACAAGAACAGCATCATCACCGCACCGGTGTAAACAATGATTTGAACCATTCCTAAAAATGGGGCTGATAGCTGTAAATACAAAACTGCAAGATTGATCATGGTTAGCGCCACAAAAAGCGCTGAATGAACTGCGCGTTTTGATAACAACATACCTAGCGCGCCAGTTACAGACAGCGTTGCGCAGATCGCAAAAGTTATGCTCATTCCTGCTCGCTTTCCAAAATCTGCGCAGGTGTAGCCCCAGTCACTTTTCCAGAGTAATAATCCCGATCTGTTAATCCTTCAACCATCTGGTGAGGTGGTTGCGCCATTCCTGGTAGTAGCGGAGCTAATAAATCTTGTTTTTCATAAATTAATTTGGCTCTTGAATTATCTGCTAATTCATACTCATTAGTCATAGTTAATGCTCGAGTTGGACATGCTTCAATGCATAGTCCGCACAAAATGCAGCGTAAATAATTAATTTGATACACCTTGCCAAATCGTTCCCCTGGCGAGAAGCGTGCTTCCTCAGTGTTATCGGCACCTTCAACATAAATGGCATCTGCTGGACAAGCCCAAGCGCAAAGTTCACAGCCAATGCATTTTTCCAAACCATCTGGATAACGATTTAATTGATGGCGACCATGAAAGCGTGGCTGTGGTGGGTATATGTGTTTCTCTTCTGGGTATTGCTCAGTAATTGGCTTACGGAACATCGCTGAAAAGGTTAGCCAGAATCCTCGTATTACCTGCGGAGCTTTAGCCATTTGTATCTCGCTTACTTTCCACCTCAGGGCGGTTAGGGTTTGTAATTCGAGCTGCGCTCATTGGTGGCACTGGGTAACTTGAAGTTACCAGATCAGCTTCTTGTTCTGGTTGCTTTGATTTACGCAGCTCAAGCAGAACACTTATTAATAACAGTGCTGCAACTGGTATCGCCAAAATAGTGATCGCTCTGGTGTTTGACAGTAACTCTTCTGAAATTACTACTCGAGCTGCACCAACCACAAAAACCCAACCAAGTGCAACTGGGATTAATACTTTCCAACCAAAATCCATAAACTGGTCGTAGCGCAATCTTGGCAGGGTTCCTCGAAGCCAGATAAAGATAAAAATAAATGCCAGGATTTTGCCAAAGAACCAAATTAATGGCATCCAACCTTCATTTGCACCAGGAATCATGGAGAACGGATACGGTGCGCGCCATCCACCTAAGAATAAGGTTGTCGCTAACGCAGAAACAGTCACCATGTTTACATATTCAGCTAAGAAGAAAAGTGCGAACTTTAATGAAGAGTATTCAGTATGAAAACCGCCAACTAACTCACCTTCAGCTTCAGGTAAATCAAATGGAGCTCGGTTTGTTTCACCAACCATTGAAGTTGTGTAAATAATAAATGACGGCAACAGCAAAATTGCATACCAAATTCGCTCTTGCGCAGTAACAATTTCAGATGTCGACATTGATCCGGCATATAAGAAAACTGCAACAAACGACAAGCCCATTGCAATTTCATATGAAACCATCTGTGCTGATGAGCGCAGCCCGCCAAGCAGTGAATAAGTTGAGCCCGATGCCCAACCAGCTAGCACAATGCCATAAATTCCAATCGAGGTTACAGCCAGCACATAAAGCACCGAAACTGAAAAATCTGTAAGTTGCAGCGGAGTTTGGTAGCCAAATACAGACACCATCGGCCCAAATGGAATAACTGCCATTGCCATAAATGCGGTAGTAACAGAGATAACTGGTGCCAATAAAAATACGGCTTTGGATGCATTTTTTGGAATTATGTCTTCTTTAAGTGCAAGCTTTAATCCATCCATCAAGCTTTGCAGTAATCCAAATGGTCCAACGCGATTTGGACCAAGTCGGAACTGCATTCGAGCTACTACACGTCGCTCTGCCCAAATACTAAATAGCACCAAAACCACAAGCACCACAAAAACAACTAGCACCTTTGCTGTAATTAACCACCACGGATCTCTACCAAAATCAGCCAAGGTTGGGTCTAATTTAAACAACATAAGCACCTGCATCCTTCACGCTGACCGAATCGCCAATAGTGATGCCTAAGTTGATCAGAGGTGTTGAACCATCACTGTTTAATGGAAGCCAGATAGTTTGATCAGCAACAGCTGCAATCTCTACCGGAATTACAAGCGTGCCACCGGGCGCTTCCAAAACAACTAAGTTGCCATCAATAAGACCATGATCTGCAGCAGTTTTAGCATTAACTTTTGCAACTGCCTCACGCGCCGTTGCGGCAAGATGAGCCTCGCCGTTTTGCAAGCTGCCGTTATCAATTAACTGGCGCAATCCAGCCAAAACTAAACCTGCAGATTCAACTGCGCTTACTTTTGTCATAGCTGGTTTTTTTGTTGTTGACTTTAGTTCAGTTAATGATTTGTGAAGTGCGGCAGATTTTGCGTCATCTGCAAACTTAATTCCAAGCTCATTAGCGATTAAATGCAGCACTCGAGCATCACTAAGCGCAAGAGATTGATGCATTGCAGCTGTGAACGAACGCTCTCGACCTTCCCAATCCACAAAACTTCCTTCACGCTCTGTGATCACACCAACTGGCAAGATCACATCAGCATAATCAGTAACTGATGAATAATGAGGTTCAAGGGAGACCACAAAAGTTTTGGCCAAAGCTGCCTTGAAATCATCATGGTAAGCAACGTCAGTTACATCTACACCTGCAACTAAAAATGCATCTAATTTAGCTGCATTTGCAGCTTGCACCATGCCTTTTTGATCAAGTCCAATAGCTGTTGGTAGTTGTTGAACATTCCACTCTGCAGCAACTGCAGCTCGATCTGTTGCATCACTAAGCAATCTTCCACCTGGTAGCAGATTTGGCAGCAATCCTGCTTCAACTGCGCCTCTCTCACCTGCTCTTCTAGGCACCCATGCCAGCTTTGCCGCAGTTGCATCACTTAAAGCAACCGCTGCGCTCAATAGTCCAGCACTAGCAGCAGCTCGTTCGCCCACAAGCACAATTGCATTGCGGCCTTTTAATTTATCGGACAGCGCGCTTAAAGCTGCAGCTTCAGTTCCCGGTTTTGCTAAATGCAGCTCGGCACTTAGCTTCTCATGACCTGGCGCTGCTGCTGAATCTACTGCTATAACTTTTAGCTTGTTGTTGCGAACTGCTTTTCGTAATCGAAGTTGAACAATTGGAGATTCATTTTCAGGTTCAAAAGCTACAAGCACAACAACGTCTGCAGTTTCTAAATCTCGATAAGAAACATTTAAACCAGAGCCAGCAATGTGATTTGCCAAAAATTCAGCTTCTTCATCAGATGAAGTTCGATTGCGGAAATCTAGATTATTTGTATTAAGCACAACTCTGGCAAATCTAGCAAATGCATATGCGTCTTCTTGCGGTAAGCGGCCCCCAGTTAACACTCCAGCTCGCTTACCTTTTAATCCCGCTGCTGCAAAACTAATAGCTTCTGGCCATGAAGCAGCTCGTAGCTCACCGTTTTCTCGAATTAGCGGAGTGCTGATTCGATCAATAACTGTATGCGTAAACGCAAAGCGACCCTTGTCGCAATTCCATTCTTCATTAACTTCAGGATCGTTTGAAGCTAATCGACGCATAATTTTCCCACGACGCACATCGGTTCGAGTTGAACAACCCGATGAGCAATGTTCGCAAATTGTGTTGTGAGAAATTAAGTCAAATGGTCGAGATCGGAACCTATAAGTTGCGCTAGTGAGCGCACCTACTGGACAAATCTGAATTGTGTTACCACCAAAATATGATTCAAATGGCCGATCATCTGCTGTTCCAACTTGTTGATGCGCGCCTCGCTCTAGCAATTCAAGAGTTGGGTCTCCAGCAATCTCGTCAGCAAATCTGGTGCATCGAGCACATGAGACACAGCGCTCACGGTCAAGCAAGATTTCAGAATTTATATTGATTGGTTTTTCAAATAGTCGCTTAGTGCCCTCTTCAAATCTTGATTCAGCCCGGCCATTAGTCATTGCTTGATTTTGTAACGGGCATTCACCACCCTTATCGCAGACTGGACAATCAAGTGGGTGATTGAGTAACAAAAACTCCATCACTCCTGCTTGCGCTTGGGCTGCAACTTCTGAAGACTGCTGAGTTTTAACCACCATCCCATCTGTTAGCGCAATGGCGCATGATGGTTGGGGCTTTGGCATGCCATCAATTTCAACCAGACACATCCGGCATGCTGCAACTGGCGCAAGAGATGGGTGATCGCAGAAGCGTGGAATTTGATTTCCAAGCTGTTCGGCAGCTCGAATAATCAACGTTCCTTTTGGCACCCGAATCTCGATGCCATCAATAACAGCGCTGATTAGTTCAGTTTGATTGCTGGCATTTGAGTTTGCAGTAACTGTCATTTTGCACCAACTAATTTACTTTCAAACTCTTCACGGAAATATTTCAGCGCGGCTGGAATCGGGGTTGCTGCTGCATCACCCAGCGCACAGAAGCTTCGACCAGAGATTTGAGCTGAGATATCTACAAGTAGATCTAAATCAGCAAGCTCACCTTTGCCTTTTTCTAACCGCTTCAAGATATCAACCATAAAATATGTACCCTCACGACATGGTGTGCATTTACCGCATGATTCATGCTTATAAAACTCAATCCATCTAACTACCGCTTTAGTCACGCTGCGTGAGGTGTCAAAAACCATCGGAGTTCCAGTGCCAAGCATCGTTCCATGCGCTGCCATATCTTCATAAGTTAGCGGCACATCTAAATGCTCTGGTGTTAATAGCGGAACTGAAGATCCGCCAGGCACAAAGAATTTAACCGGGCGATCACTAACCATGCCACCAGCATAATTAATTAACTCACGCATTGTGATACCCAGTGGTGCTTCAAAGATGCCAGGTCGTAAAACATCTCCCGAAACTGCAAACAATTTTATGCCAGGTGATTTTTCAGTACCAAAAGATTTATACCAAGCAGCACCGTTTTTAATAATTGCTGGAACCGAAGCAACTGTTTCAACATTGTTAACAACAGTTGGTGATGCATATAAACCAGCAACGGCAGGAAATGGTGGCTTTAGCCTTGGTTGACCACGACGGCCTTCTAGTGAATCAAGCAGCGCAGTTTCTTCGCCACAGATATATGCGCCAGCGCCAGAATGCACAACTACTTCAAGGTCAAAACCTGTACCAAGAATATTTTTTCCAAGTAGCTTAGCTTCGTAAGCTGCAGCTACTGCTTGTCGTACGCGGCGAATTGGGTGCGGTGTCTCGCCACGAATATAAATAAACGCATAATTTGCGCGAATTGCATAAGCTGCAATGATCACACCTTCAATTAGTGAATGCGGATTAAGCATCATTAGCGGAATGTCTTTGCAAGCACCTGGTTCAGATTCATCAGCATTAACTACTAGGTAATGCGGCTTGCCATCGCCTTGCGGAACAAATCCCCATTTCATTCCAGTTGGAAATCCTGCACCACCTCGTCCACGCAGGCCAGATTCTTTTACCTCAGCAATCACACCATCTTCACCAAGTTCAAATGCTTTTTTCATGGCGGTGTAGCCGCCATGGCGCTGATACCCAGTTAATGTGTGCGAATCAGCTTCATCCCAGTGCGCAGATAAGTTTGGAACTAACTTAGTCATTAGTTACCTTCCTTTTTTGCAGCTCTTAATCCAACAAGCATTGCATCATCAATAGCCGGTTCATCTACTTCGCCATCATCAAAGCCTGCAATAGTGCGGCTTACTTCTTTAAAAGTGCGAATCTTTGGTCCACGAGTTGACCGAACTTCAACTCCAGCTTGAAGATCAGAAACTAATTTAACCGCTTTAGTCTCATCCATATCATCCATAAATTCCCAATTAGCAGTCATTACTGGGGCATGAGTACAAGCTGCTTGGCATTCAATTCGCTCTAGCGTAATCTGCCCATCTGCTGTTGTTTCATCATGACCAATACCTAAATCACTTGAAATCCGATTCCAAATTGCATCGCCGCCTTTTAAGGCACACATGGAATTCACGCATACTCCAAGATGATGCTTACCAACTGGATAACGCTTGAACATCGTATAAAAAGATGCAACAGCAGAAACTTCAGCTGTAGTTAGTCCAACTTCAGCAGCGCAAACTTCAATTCCAGCTTGCGTAATGTAACCCTCAACTGATTGCACTAAATGCAACATAGGAAGCAGCGCTGACCTTGGCTCTGGATAACGTGCGATCAATTCACGAAGTTCATTTTTAAATTGCTCAGTAATTGCCATTAGCGATCAACTCCACCCATAACTGGATCAATGCTGGCAATTGCTGCAACTAGATCTGCAATTTGTCCGCCCTCACAGATGGCAGGAATTGATTGCAAGTTTGTAAATGATGGATCGCGGAAATGGACTCGATAAGGACGAGTGCCACCATCGGAAACCATATGCACTCCTAGTTCGCCTCGTGGCGACTCAACTGCCTGATAAACCTGACCAACTGGAACTTCAAAACCTTCGGTTACTAATTTAAAGTGATGGATTAACGACTCCATCGATGTTCCCATGATTTGCTTGATGTGCTCAAGTGAGTTACCCATGCCATCGCCACCAATTGCAAGCTGCGCTGGCCATGCAATTTTTTTATCAGCAATCATCACTGGTCCTGGCTCAAGTCGATCCAAGCACTGCTCAACTATTCGCAGTGACTGCTCCATTTCAGCAAGTCTGATTAGGAACCTGCCATATGCATCTGCGCTTTCAACCGTTGGAATTTCAAAATCATAAGTTTCATAACCACAGTAAGGATTTGTTTTTCGTAAATCCCAAGCAAAACCTGTTGATCGAAGAGTTGGCCCAGTTACGCCAAGCGCTAAGCAAGCATCAAGGTCAAGTACGCCAACATCTTTAGTTCGGGCCATCCAGATGCTGTTGCCAACTAGTAAATTCTCAGTATCTTTAAATCCGTTACGAATTCGTGGAATTGCTTCGCGAATTTTTGCAATTGCATCGTGTGGTAAATCTTGTCCTAATCCACCTGGCCGAATATAAGCATGGTTCATTCTTAAACCAGTAACTAATTCATAAAGATCCAAAATAATTTCACGCTCACGAAATGCCAGGAACATCGCAGTTAATGCTCCAAGCTCAAGTCCACCAGTACCAAGCGCTACTAGATGAGATGAGATTCGGTTTAGTTCCATCAACATAACGCGAATTACAGTTGCGCGCTCTGGAATATCATTTGTGATGCCAAGTAATTTTTCAACTGCAAGGCAATATGCAGTTTCATTATAAAAACTTGATAGATAATCCATGCGCGTAACAAAAGTCACACCCTGTGTCCAGGTACGAAACTCTAAATTCTTTTCAATTCCAGTGTGTAGATAACCAATTGCTGGACGCACTTCAGTAACTGTTTCACCTTCGAGTTCAACAATTAATCGCAGCACTCCATGTGTTGATGGATGCTGTGGGCCCATATTTACAACAACTCGCTCGGATTCACCCTCAGGTGCTGCTTTTACTTGATCCCAGTCGCCACCAGAAAGCGTGTACACCCGACCTTGCGAAGTTTCTTGACCTTCGCTTAGATTCTCAAAAAGTAAATTCTCTGATGTCATTTTGAGTACATCCGTCGCTCATCTGGTGCGGGAATTGTGGCTCCCTTATATTCAACTGGAACTCCACCAAGTGGATAATCTTTCCGCTGCGGATGACCAACCCAATCGTCAGGCATCTCAATTCGGGTTAGTGCGGGATGACCATCAAAAATAATTCCAAAAAAGTCATAAGTTTCGCGTTCGTGCCAATTGTTTGTTGGATAAATAACAACAGTTGATGGAATATGCGGATCAACATCTGGCGCAGTTGTCTCAACTCTGATCTGACGATTATGCGTCATTGATCGAAGGTGATAAACCGCATGCAGCTCTGCATCTGTTTGGTGTGGGTAATGCACACCATTCACTCCAGTGCTCATTTCAAATCTCAATCGTGGCTCATCGCGCAATAGCTGCATTGAAATTAGTAAATGATTTCGGTTGATGTTAATAGTTAGCTCGTTGCGATCAACAATCACTCGCTCAATTACATCTGTTGGTTTTAAATCTTTCGCTGCAAGTGCTTGTTCTAGTGATGCAACTACATCTTCAAACCAACCTGGTAGTGGTCGAGTGGCTGCTGGTGGTAAATAAATTCGTCGAATTAAGCCACCAAATCCCGATGTATCACCAGCGCCACGAACACCAAAGGAGCCTTCGCGCACATCAACTAAGGGCAGCTCAGTTGAGTTTTGCGGTACAAGCGGATTGTTGGTTTCACTCATGCCAACAATCCTTTCATCTCAGTGAGTGACTGGGCTCGAAGTGCAATTCGCTCTTGTTCAACAATTTCATTAACCCGGTTAACACCCAGCTTGGTGTTTTGAATTTGATCATGCAATTTCAAAATTGCATCTATTAACATTTCTGGTCGAGGCGGACAACCAGGCAGATAAATATCTACTGGCACCACATGATCAACGCCTTGCAAAATTGCATAGTTATTAAACATGCCGCCGCTGGATGCGCAAACACCCATCGAGATTACCCATTTTGGATTTGGCATCTGATCATAAATTTGTCGCAGTACTGGAGCCATTTTCTGGCTAACGCGACCAGCAACAATCATTAGATCTGCTTGCCGCGGGGAAGCGCGAAAAGTTTCCATACCAAATCGAGCAATGTCATATCGACCCGCACCAATGGCCATCATCTCAATTGCACAACAAGCTAATCCAAAAGTTGCAGGCCAAAGTGAATTTCGTCGGACATACCCAACTAACTGCTCCACGCTAGATAGCAGCACGCCTGAAGGTAATTTTTCCTCGGCACCCATTTAGTCCCATTCCAATCCGCCACGTCGCCAGTCATAGAAAAATGCCAGCGTCACGATCAACAAAAATAATCCGATCGCGCCAAGTCCAAAAACTCCTAGCGGTCCATAATTCACAGCCCACGGATACAAGAACATAATTTCAATATCAAAAATAATAAACATCATCGCTGTTAGGTAATACCTAATTGGATACTTGCCGCCACCCATAGGTTGTGGCGTTGCTTCAATGCCACATTCATAGGCATCTAATTTGGCTTTGTTGTATTTCTTTGGGCCAATTAGCGCTGAAGCGATAACTGAGAATGCGCCAAAGCCAAAGGCCAAAAGCCCCAGACCGACCACCGGCCAGGCTAATTCCACAGCAATCCCCTTCTAGGCATACATCAGTTAATTAGTGCTAATCCTAGGGGGCAAACTATTACCTTCGCCCACCCATAGATGTGGTTGTTGCCACAGAAATTAAGCAGCCGGCTTGCTCCCCCGGTGCAGCGCAACAATTCCTCCAGTTAGCGAGCGCCAGGCCACCTGCTCCCAGCCAATTTGCTGGATTTGGGCTGCAAATTTAGCTTGATCTGGCCATGCCAGGATTGATTCAGCCAAATATTGATAGGCCACCGGATTGCTCGATAGTCGATTAGCAACCTTGGGCAGCGCGCTAATCAAATAGTTCTGATAGATCTTGCGAAACCAGCCAATTTCAGGGGTAGAAAACTCACATATGACCAATCTGCCCCCTGGCTTAGTCACTCGATACAGCTCGGTGAGCGCTAACTGCACATTCTGCACATTTCTGATACCAAACGAAATCGTTACGGCATCAAAACTGTTATCAGCAAAAGGGAGCTGCAGCGCATCTCCAGCTACAAAGGTGAGCTGTGGATGGCGCTTTTTTCCCACTTCAAGCATTCCAAGTGACAGGTCGCAGGCAATCGCCTGCGCTCCTGTTGCAGCAATTGCTGCAGTAGAAGTTCCAGTGCCAGCTGCAAGATCAAGCACGATCTCGCCTGGGACAGGTTTGATCGCAGCTACTGTCGCTTTACGCCAAGATTTAGTTTGGCCAACAGATAACAAATCGTTCATTAGGTCATACCGATTAGCCACGCGATCAAACATCGCTTGCACCTCTGCTGGCTGCTTAGTTAGATCGGCACGAAAATTCTCCACAGCCCAATTCTGCCGTATCCAGGTGATATCGCACTGGGCACGTATTACCTCTAGGCTAATTTAGTGAGCAGACCCGCGATTGTTGAGCAGCTAGCTCCAGGTCTGAATTTCCAAACAAGAGAAATTGCAGATCCTGGTGACCTGCTGAGCTTGCTGCCTAAGCCAAGCGCTGATCAAAAAATTGCAGTTTGGATCCGGGAGCGCACTGGCATGATTGCACTTGGCGAAAGTATTCGTTTTGAAATTTTAGGTCAAGAACGATTTTCGCGGGCACATCGATGGTGGCGCGATTTAGTTTCCAACTCGACAATTGATGATGCTGTAAACGTAACGGGCACTGGCGCTTTTGCCTTTGCTTCGTTTGGCTTTCGTGCTCAACCAACTCCCAGCATTTTAATTGTGCCAAAGGTAGTTATCGGTAAAACTGATGGCAGATGCTGGATTACAACAAGTGATGGCACTGACCCAAATCAGGTTTTAGCTGAAATCAAAAAACCACATATTGCACCAACAGCCCCTGGTAATATTAATATTACTGGCGGCACAGTTGCTGAATTAACTTGGTCACAAACTGTTGATGAGCTTGTCTCAAAGATTAATCATGGCGATATAGATAAAGTAGTTTTGGCTCGTGATTTAAATGTTGAAACTGAAAATCCAATTGATGTTAGATATATTTTAGAAAATCTCGCAACTACTTTTTCTGATTGCTGGACTTATTACATTGATGGATTAATTGGAGCAACACCTGAAATGTTGCTTCGCAAGCGTGGTAACGAAATAATTTCTCGAGTGCTTGCAGGAACTATTACCCAAAACAAAGATAAAGATAACAACAAATTACTGCAAGCGAGATTGTTAGCTAGTGATAAAGACCAGCAAGAACACGATTATGCGGTGCAATCAGTCGCGGCAGCTTTAGCTATTCATTGCACAGATCTAGCTGTTCCTGAATCACCAACAATTTTGCGATTGGCCAATGTTGCACACCTTTCAACTGAGGTAACGGCAGTTGTGGTTGATGATGCACCCGCGCTTGTTCTTGCTGGAGCGCTTCATCCAACTGCTGCAGTTTGTGGCACTCCAACTGAACGAGCTCGAGATCTGATTGCAGAGATTGAGGGAATGGATCGAGGGCGCTATGCCGGGCCGGTTGGTTGGATTGATGGTGCAGGGGATGGCGATTTAGGTCTAGCGATTAGGTGCGCGCAGGTTAAAGAAAATTCACTTCGCCTTTTTGCTGGCTGCGGCGTTGTTGCAGGCTCTACAGCTGAGGCGGAATTAGCTGAATCTGATGCAAAGTTTAAAGCAATTCTTAACGCGTTGAATTAACAAGAAGCTTTCGAATATCAGCTTCAGCATTGCGATCAATACCCGAGATAACTACTGCAGATATCCCTGGCATTTCAATAAAGATTTTATCTAGCTCAGCTACTGAAGTTATCTCAATGACATTTATTGCAAAGCCACTAAGCAGTTGAGCAAGATTTATCTGATGTGGCGTCCCAAATACCCGCTCAAAACCAGCAACACCTTGTTGTTCAATGGTATTAAAAATTCCACCACCATTGTTATCTACAATTACTAATCGTAGATTAGGTAATTTTTCAGTTTTTGGAATAGTTAAACTAGCTAAATCATGCAGCAACGCCACATCACCAAGTAAACAATAACTTTGACCATTGCCTTCACGTTGCCAAGCAATTGCAGCACCAGTGGCGGTTGCAATAATTCCATCAATCCCATTTACACCGCGATTGGCAGTAACTAATCCAATTTTATTTGGCTGCATCATGAAATCTAGATCACGCAAACTCAAACTAGCTGCAACGTGCAGTAAATTTCTTGAAGTTAGATTCTTTAATAAAATTTCGGCAACACCTAAACCGCTCAAATTTGATTGCTTTAAAGTTGAATCAATTACTTTACTTACTTCTTGTGCCTGGTGCTGCCAAAGCTGAATCCACTTGTGATCTAATTTAACCAAATCTTTTAAATCAAGCTCCCCTGGTGATTGCGAAATCGTTTTTGCTTGGGTGATTAAAGTTGGAACTTTCACTGCAACTCTAGGCTTGCTATTTAAAATTGCAGTGATCGATCTAGCTAAACCAACTCGACCAACACTAACCACAACCTCAATCTGGTCGGCTAATTTTGCTGCCGTAAGCGGGCTGTGGCTGATTAGATTTGGATGATTTGACGAAGTTGGTTCTGCCAGCAGCGGCCAATTCAGCGCAGTTGCAATTTGCTCAGCATGTGCAATTTGATCTCCAGCTGCAATAACAACACCTTGTTTAAAGTTGAGTAAATCTGCAGCTGCTAATTGTGGTAGCTCAGATTTAGCAGATTGAAGATCAAATTCAGGTAACTGCCAATCATCTTGGGGCACTAAAGGTTCAACAAATCTTGGGTTTAGGTGCACAATTCCAGGCTTTGCCAACGCAGCTTGCAATTTAGTTTCCCATAACTGCGCGGACCAATCACTAGCTAAGTCCAGAACGTTTTGAGTTACAGCTTTGAAAAGTTCTAGTTGTTCAATGGTTTGATTCGCACCGGTATTTATTAATTCAGTAGGGCGATCTGCGGTGATTGCAATTAATGGCAGATCTGACTGGGCAGCTTCAATTAGCGCAGGTAGTAAATGCGCTCCAGCTGTTCCGCTTGTAACAACTACTGCTGCTTTGCGGTTTGTTGCTTTTGCAAGACCTAGCGCAGTAAAAGCAGCTGAGCGTTCATCAATTCGAACGGTAACATTTAATTTTTGCTCATTGCCTGCTGCAAGAGCAGCAAGTGAGATCGGACCATTTCTAGATCCAGGAGAAATTACCAAATCGGTAACGCCAGCTTTAATTAATTCAATAACTAAGGTGCGGGCTTGTTGGGTAGCACTCAATTGCCCACCTCGTCCAAAAATGTCGCTGCTGCTTGCAAGCGCTGCGTTAGGGTGGCTAATTCTACTGAGCTAACTCGAGCTGCAGCCTGCTGCATTAATTGCATATCTAAAGTTGGCGCAAAAACCTCCAGCATCCCGTGAGTTGGCAATAGCCTCTCGGTAGCTAGGTCATCTTCAAGTAATACTGAAGTTCCCAGTCCGCTTGGTAGCGGATTTTGCTTTAGTTGCGCTGCCACATAAGCTACAAAACTCAAACCGATGCTGGTATCAAGTGATCCCGAAACAATAATGGGCAGCTCAAGTTTTTCTGCCAATGCAATTGTTGGCTTAGAACCGCCAAGCGGTATTGGTTTAAGGACGGCAATATCAGCTGCTGCTTTAATTTCTGAAATTAGCTGATCATTAATTGAATCAGCCAACCGGATTGACTCATCTATTGCAATTAAAACTCCGCGTCCCTTCAGCGATTTACACTCATTCAAAGTCGCGCATGGTTGCTCAATAACTGCAACACCAAGTTTTTCAAATTCAGCAATTAAATTCATTGCCTCTGATTGACTGAAGCTGCCATTAGCATCAACTCGTAATGTTATGTTCGGTAGTGCTGAAGAAATAGCGCGAACTCGATCAAGTTGCAGCGCATCGCCAACTTTTATTTTTAGGGTTTTAACTTCATATTTTTCAACTAATTGCTCTGCCCATAATGTTGCAGCTACTGGTTCTAAAGCTGGCACAATGCCATTAACTTCAATTTGATGTCGATTCAGATCCACTCGAGGCGTATCGGCAGCTTCCAGCGCTGCGGCTAACCATTTGGCTGCAGCTCTTGGTTCATAATCATCAAAAGGTGCCCACTCGCCAATGCCGTGTTCACCAACAAAAATAAAACCTGTTCGTTTTTTTACAGATCTAAATTGCGCTGTTAATCCAACACTAAATGGTTTCGCTCGCGCAATTAGATCTGTGATCACGGCCGCTTTGGAAATTTGCTGAAATCTGGTTTACGTTTTTGCTGATAGGCATTTCGGCCTTCTTGGGCTTCTTCTGACATGTAATACAGCAGTGTTGCATCCCCAGCTAATTGTTGAATACCAGCTAGGCCATCATCTGCAGCATTCATGCTGGCTTTAAGCATGCGAAGCGAAAGTGGAGAATGTTGCAGCATCTCTTTTGCCCATTTAACAGTTTCAATTTCCAACTCTTCAATTGGAACAACTGCGTTAACAAGTCCCCAATCCAATGCAGTTTTTGCATCGTATTGTCGACACAAATACCAAACTTCGCGAGCACGTTTTTGGCCGATGTGTTGGGCGAGTAAACCTGAGCCATAGCCACCATCAAATGAGCCAACCTTTGGACCGGTTTGACCAAATTTTGCATTTTCAGCAGCAATGCTTAGATCACAAACAACATGCAACACATGCCCACCACCAATTGCATAACCTGCAACCATCGCGATTACTGGTTTTGGCAATCTTCTAATTTGAATCTGTAGATCTAAAACGTTAAGTCGACCAATTCCTTTTTCAGCAAGTTGATCGCCACCAATGTAGCCATCATCGCCACGAATCATCTGATCGCCACCAGAACAAAAAGCCATGTCACCTTTGCCGGTGAGAATTACTACTCCAACAGATTCATCATCGCGAGCACGGTCAAAAGCTTGAATTAGCTCAACCACAGTTTGTGGTCTAAATGCATTTCGCTTAGCTGGACGATTAATTGTGATTTTGGCAATACCCTCAGCGCGGTGATATTCAATATCTTCCCAGTCACCTATGGCTTCCCAGTTGGCGCCAGGCTTAACTGAGCTATGCGCTGGATCAACAGTCATTTCGGCTTCCCCCTGCAATGGTTGTTATTGCCCTACCCTAAGACCGATGTCGAACCGTGGCTTGTTGACCGTTACCGCAACTGATGGGTCAGTTGCAATTACTGCGCTGCGCTCAGCCCTGGCTGGGGAGGCCAGTGTTGCAGTGCTGCCCAGCTCAAACACTCCCCGAACTCAAGCAGTCATTGCAGCCATCGCACCGCAGCTGCCAGTCTCTGATGAAATTGCGCTGATAGCAACAACATCGGGCTCAACTGGGAATCCAAAGGCGGTATTACTAAGTCATGCGGCTGTGATGGCTTCGATCTCAGCTGTTAATACTGAGCTTGGCTTTACTCCGCAATGGCATCTTGTGCTACCGCTGCAACATATTGCTGGAACCATGACGGCGCTGCGCGGCTTAGCTGCAGATTCCACTCTTCACCAACCAACAATTAATGCAGCTGATCCAATGCAATTAGCTGCATATAGTAAATCTGTTAAAGACCTCTCCGGGCTTCATGCCATTGCACTAGTTCCAGAGCATTTAAATCGGTTGGAAGTAATTGGGGAGCTGGGCGCGTTAAAACATTTTCATAAAGTTGTTGTAGGTGCAGGCGCGCTTGATCTAACTATGAAATCAAAACTGATGAATTATGGCATTTCAGTTGTAAGTTCATATGGATTAACTGAAACTTGCGGCGGAATTGTTTGGGATGGTCTGCCATTGAATTCAGTTGCTGTTTCATTAAATCAGGCTAATGAAGTCCTAATTCAGTCAGAGATGAATGCAACCAGTTATCGAGATGATTTAAATGCGCTAACGATTATTAACACGCACGATATTGGCGATTTAAGTACAGGAAAATTACAAATTAAAGGTCGCAGCGATAGCAAAGTCAAAGTTAAAGGACATTTTGTTGATTTAAATACGTTAACACAACTAACTACTGAACTAACTGGGCTAACAGCGGTTGCTTTTGTGGTAGCTGACCAGCTGCACCTAGTCATTGAGGGTAGTAAATTTGATCACTCAGGTCTAGCAAGCCAACTTAAAAATGAGCTTGGTAGCGCAGTTAAAGGATGTAGGATTAGTTTTCGCGAAAAATTTCCTCGAACCGATCTAGGGAAAATTGATATGTTCGCAATGCGACTGGAGCTGATAAGTGGTTGAAGTTAAGAATGTTTGGTGGCTAGGAGCCAGACCAAAAACTCTAGGAGCAGCAATTGCGCCGGTCTCGGTAGGAACTGCGATTGCATTTCATAGCGAAAGTTTTAATTTATTAAATGCAGCTCTTGCAGCTGTTGTAGGCCTGGCGATGCAAATTGCGGTGAACTACGCAAATGATTACAGCGACGGCATTAAAGGTAGCGACTCGGTTCGAGTTGGACCAGTGCGCATAGTTGCTACCGGACTTGCATCAGCTGCTGCTGTGAAGCGGGCGGCGATGATTAGTTTTGCTATTGCTGCAATCGCAGGTTTAACTTTGGCGTATCGAGTTAATTGGTGGTTGATATTAATTGGTGCGATCGCAATTTTAGCGGCGTGGTTTTATACCGGAGGTAAATCTCCATATGGCTATCGAGGTTTTGGTGAGATCTCAGTATTTATATTTTTTGGATTAGTTGCAACTGTAGGAACTTATTACGTGCAAGCAGCTGCTATTTCGCTGACTTCAATTATTGCTGGAAGCAGCATTGGCTTACTTTCAATGGCACTGTTAATTGTTAATAATCTGCGAGATCTACCAACCGATAAGGCTGCTGACAAAAACACTTTGGCAGTTAAATTAGGTGCTAGGAAAACGAGACTATTTTATTTAATTTCAGTTATCGGTTCGATTTCACTGAGCATGACTCTGGCATTTGCAGCACCATTAACTGCCATAGCGGGGTTGCTGATTTTAGTTGCAATGCAACCAATTAGAGATGTAGTTGCAGGAGCTGCTGGAAAAGATTTAATCCCAACACTTCAGCAAACAAACAGGATACTGCTGCTACTTGGGTTGGTCCTCAGTATCGGATTCTTGTTTTCGTAACTGTGCTTCAATCCAAGCATCTTCAGCCGCTGTAGCAGCATCAATGCGTTTATTGATTTTTTGCTTTGCTGTAAAAACTCCCGATGACACATCATCTCGCAATGAATCAAGTAAAAATAAACTAGCAACTGCAGAAACTACAAAGCCCACCACAATCAATAAGAAGCCACGCAGTCCAACTAAATATCCAGCCCCAAGAAATATAGCCAGCAGCGCAAGTCGCGCTAAGGAGTAAATAAGAGTTGACTTAAATGTTGGCCCAAATTTCATAATCCACCATAACTGTGAAGTCCATCAAAGAAAATATTAACGCCAAAGAAATTGAACAAATAGGAGGTGTAACCGACAATAGCTATGGCTGCAGCTTTTCCACCTCGCCAACCTACAGTAACTCGCGCATGCAAATAGGCAGCATAAGCAATCCAAGTTATTAAGGCCCATGTCTCTTTTGGATCCCAGCCCCAGAATCTTCCCCAAGCATTTTCAGCCCAGATTGCGCCAGCCAGAACTGAGAATGTCCAAACCGCAAATCCCCAAGCAGTCACTCGGTATGAAAGTAGTTCTAGTTGTTCACTGCTTGGCAATCGTGTTGCGAGCTTTGAGTTTTTTCGACTTGCTAATAACTGTCCAACGGCAAATGCAAAACCGAGTGAGAATCCGCCACCGGCAATAATTGCCGCTGAGACGTGAATGACTAACCAGCCTGATTCTAATGCTGGCACCAAATCAGCTACTGGAATATATAAAACTGTTTGGGCTAAACCAAGTGACAATAAGAGAGGCATCAAAACAAAAACCGCAATACCAGAAAGGTCATTTTTAATTGCCAAGATTAAATACACCACAAGCACAGCTAGCGTGCCAGTAATTGCGTATTCATACATATTGCCCCATGGCGCACGACCTGCTGCGATACCACGTGCAAACACTGCAACTACTAAAAATGCTGTTGCTAAGCCAGTTAACGATAAAGATATTTTGGCAAATCGATCAGGGTGAGAACTTCCGGTTAGTTTTATCACAGCAATAAACGTTGACAGTGTCAGCGCAATAGTTGCGCTCAGTAGCGTCCAGTTACTAATTACTGCTGCGTTCATTTAAGTTTCCCCTCAACCGCAGAGCATAAGGCTTTAAGCATTTTCATGTCGTTGTCTAATCCGGGTTGATCGTTGCGGCTAAGTGCACCAATTTGGAATGTATTTACTGCCGACTGCTTAATCCAAATCCTCCGACTTCGCACATAAAGGCCAGTAACTAAGCCAAATAGCGCAAGTATTGAAAACCCAAGTGCATAGATGCCACCTGGACTTCGGGCTACATCAAATGTGACGAATCGCTCAACTGCCACAAACTTAATGCTGCCCAAACCATCTGGTAGCTCCCAGGTTTCGCCAGGTGCAATGGAGCCAACTCCAACACGCTCTAAGGTGCTGACATCCAAAGTGAAGACACTTTGCGGAACACCTGCATCCAAACCAAGATCCCCTTGCCAGGCGGATAACAGCAGCAACGGGTTATCTGGACTTGGAAATATAGAGATTGGTTCACCAGAAAATTCTGCAGTTGGCAAAAAGGCGGTAATAAAACCAATTCCATTTTCGCCATTTGGAATTTTAATTGCACCTTCAGAGCTAAAACTTCCATCACGCGGTAATAAAATTACAGAATCAGCGAAAACAACTTCATTTGCAGCATTTCGAACTTCAACTCGTGGCGCATAACCATGACCAACTAAATACCAAGTGGAGCCATCAACCTTTAGGGGCTTATTCACCTCTATAACTGCATCTTGGTTCCCACTAGCAGAAACTACGCTCACATCTGCTCTAAATTCTCGTGCCGCACCTCGCTGGATTAGACCTCGCTCAAATTCAGCTGTGAATTTATTTAGCCCAATAGTTACTGCAGGCAGATCATCTTCTGAAACAGCTGTTCCAAAACTTAAAGAGCTAAATTGCGTTGACACGCTAGCAACAGCTGTTCCTTCTCGAACCAGCATTTGTCCGCGATACGAGAATAAAACACCAATACCTACTGCCAGAATAATTCCTACCACCGCAAGGTGAAAAATTAAATTTCCAATTTCACGAAAATAGCCTTTTTCAGCAGCAACAAATTTTTGATCTAAATCAAGCCTCACTCGCCAGTTTCGTTGCTTCAGTTTTTGTGCTACTTCAGTTAGCAATAAATCAGCATCGATTTTTGATTCTAAATTTTCATATATATTCAATCGTTCAAAATTTGCAGGTGCCACTGGTGGCTGAGTACGTAAGGCTTGATAGTGCTTAATAGATCTTGGCAAAATACAGCCAACTAGTGATATTAAAAGCAGCAGATAAACAGCTGAGAACCAGATAGAACTAAAGACATTAAAAAAGCCCAGCTTTAATAATATATTTCCAATTGTTGGTGAATCTTCAATCCATTGCCTAACGCTAAAGGGGTCGGTATTTTGTTGTGGTAACACAGATCCTGGTATGGAAACAATTACAAGTAATAACAAAAGCAGCAGCGCAGTTCGCATGCTGGTTAGTTGTCGCCAGATAAATCTCGCAAATTCTCTTGGGGTTAGCTCAAAAGTTGTGCTCATAGCAGCACCACAAATGATGAGTACTGTTGCTGCAACCAAATCATTAGCTCAGCCCATAGCCCGCTTAATAGCAATAAGCCAAGCACAATTAAAAATATGCTGCCAGCCCAAATAAAAATTTGCTGCTTTTGGCGAAGTTGTTTCACAATCCTTGGAGATTTTGCTGCCATAACTGAAAGCAAAATAAATGGAATACCCAAACCAATGCCATAGCTAATCGAGAGCAGTGCGCCTTTTGTTGCGGTTGCTTCAGTTAAAGCAAGTGTTTGAACTGCTGCCAGCGTTGGGCCAATGCATGGCGTCCAACCAACAGCAAAAACAATTCCAAGCAGCACTGGCTGTGCTCGAGTTGCGGTCTTTAATGGCAACTTAAATTGCAGCTGCGCAGCTTTGCCAAATCCAGCAAAAATTAATCCCATACCAATTAAAACCACACCAAAAATTCGATTTAAAATTGTTTGGTACTCAAGTAAATATGAACCAATCTGACCAAAAGCAATACCAAATGAAGCAAAAATTGAAGTAAAGGTTAAAACAAATATGAAGGTTGGAATAATTGGTTTTTGATTAGATACTGATCCACCTAGAACTGCTAGATAGCCTGGAATTAGCGGCAGCACGCATGGACTTAAAAATGAAATCAACCCAGCAAGTGCTGCAACTGCAAAAGCTAATGGCAGAAACCCCGATACAACTACCTCACCCATTATTAACTTCATCAACAATCTGTGTGAGTAAGGATCGTGAGACAGCACCTAATATTCTGGCGCTAACTTTTCCATCTTTGTCTAAGACAATCGTGGTTGGAATTGCGCTCATTGGTAATGAGTCACGGAAAATTAATTGCTTTGATCCATCGCGATCAATGATTGATGGATAGGTGATTCCAAAGAACTGCTCAAAAGCTCGTGCTGCAGGATCGTTATCACGAGTATTTATTCCAAGAACTTGCACATTAGAATTTTCAATACTAAATGTTTTTAATTCTGGCGCTTCTTGTCTACAAGGCGCACACCAAGATGCCCAAACATTTATTACAACATTTTTACCACGATATTGCGCTACATCAAATTTCTCACCTGCAAGGGTTTCACCAGTTAATTCAAGTGGTATGCCTCGACTTGATTTTGCTAACACGGTTGTAGTGCCATCACCAGAGACAAAAGCTGTGTTGTTACTGCTTGTAGTAGTGCAGCTAGTAAGTAGCAGCGCTGCAACTAAACCTGCTACAGCTTTACGCACCAACTCCACCTGTTGACTCCTTATAAAGCGCCGCAGCTGGCTCTAAATAAGAAACCGAAACCAACTGATCCTCGAGGAATTTCAGTGTAGTGACAGAAGCTAAATTGCACTCGCGGTGAGTGGGGTTATGGGCGAAGCGTTTGCGCTCAAAACCAAGCCGCGCAATCCAGATTGGTAGTTGATGGCTAACCAGCACTGCCTGGTGCCCATAAGCTGCGATTCGAGCAGCTTCAACTGCTGTCTGCATTCGGGCAAATATCTCAACGTAGGGCTCGCCCCATGAGGGTTTAAACGGATTCCATAGATGCCGCCAGGCTGCAGGTTTACGCAGCACGCCATCGCCAACTGAAACCCGCTTGCCCTCAAAAACGTTGGTCGCCTCCAACAAATTCAGGTCCTGATTAATTGTGAGATTTTTCACTCGACTAAGTGGTGCTGCAGTCTGCATGGCTCGCTCTAAAGGTGACGAAACTAAATGGGTTATGTCAGCGTTAACAAAATGCTCAGCTACCAGCTCTGCCATTGCAATTCCGCGCTCAGATAACTTATAGCCAGGAATTCGACCATACAAAATCTTTGCTGGATTAAAAACCTCACCATGACGCATTAAGTGCACAAGTGTGGTTGAGCTCATTTAACTTCGCTTACGAGTTAATCGCTTAACAGATGGTCGCCAAACTACATCACCATTTTCAATTGCAGTAAGTCGAAGTTTTTCACCATGAGCAATCAAAGACTCAATGGTTGCGCTAATGGTGGTCTCTTCTGGCAGCACTTCAACAACAAGTCCCATATCTCTAGCAGCTGCTGCTGTTTGTTCACCAATGCATGCAATCACTGTTGTTGGGTGCGGCTTACCTGCAATACCCACTAAGTTGCGAACCGTGCTTGCTGAACTAAATAGCACGGCATCAAACCCGCCACTTTTAATGGCATCGCGAATTGCTGGTGGTGGTGGAGCTGCACGAACTGTTCGAAATGCAGTTATCTCTTCAACTTCCCAGCCAAGTGAGATTAAAGTTGCAGATAAAGATTCAGTTGCCACATCTGCTCGAGGAATCAATACCCGATTCATTGGATCTTGAAACTGATCAAATACTGGCCACAAATTGGCCAAACCTGCATTTGTGTCATCAGGTGAGATTAGATCTGGATTTATTCCAATTACTTTAAGTATTTCAATGGTGTCTGCACCAACAGCTGCAATTCGAATTCCAGAAAATGCTCTGGCATCTAAACCATATTCATCTAATCTAACTTTGATCGCTTTAACCGCATGTGGACTAGTGAACGCTATCCATTGATATCGGCCAGAAACTAAGCCATGAACAGCTTTCTCCATTTGCTGTGGTGCCCGAGGTGGTTCAACACTCAAAGTTGGAACTTCAGTGCAGGTCGCACCTGCCTTGGCTAACAGCGCTGCCACATCAACTGAGAACTCCTTGGTTTTTGGCAGTAAAACTTTCCAACCAAATAAAGATCTTGTTTCAAACCAAGAATTACGCTCAACGTGTCCTGCCGATTCTGAGATAACAGCATGAGCTGGGCCTTGTAGTTTGTGAGCTTTGATGTATTCAGCAGCATCACCAAGAGTCATGCGATAA
>Ga0222714_10000519_pt1 | contig 43901 bp, 51 predicted proteins | sample C33_3DmetaG_FD_165048 | JGI IMG/M metagenome (GOLD analysis project Ga0222714, IMG submission 165048) | Estuarine water microbial communities from San Francisco Bay, California, United States - C33_3D | ecosystem: Environmental > Aquatic > Marine > Unclassified | place: USA: California...
CCGAGATCCCCCCAAAAGTTTCCAAATGGGGGTGGTAGTTAGAGCTCTAAGGAACTTCCCGCAACCAGGTTGTCTCGCCTGCACACACAGACTAGCAGGACAAACGCTTTTAACGCCTGCTTTTTGGCCCTGTTCTTAACTCCATTACGAGCTAAAGCTAAGGCCACCCATACCGCTTTGGATGCGGAGAACGTTGTAGTTGACCGCGAACATGTGCATGGTGGTGGAAGCAACCGCCGCTGGGAGAGTAACCGCGACTTGCGCGTTATCAATGCGGGAGAAGTTGCACGTGCCAGTTGGTTGGTGTTCTTCTGGCTTGAGGGCGAAGGAGTACGAGTACACACCCGCGTATGGGTTACCGCTGTGGTGGTTGTACGATTGCACTTGGTTGAAGTACTTACCCTTTTGGGCCTTGAAACGGTCTTGGCCGTTGAGGACCAACTTGAAGTCAGTCATTGGGCCAACACGCTCTTCATCGAAGTCCGCAGTGGAGGCATCCGCGTTGTAGAGTGGCACACCACCCGCTTGGCCGATTGGCACGTAGCAGTTGGCCGCGGTACCCGCGCGGGCATCGCATTCAAGGACGATGTCAGCCGCCGCTGGGGTCGAGGTGAAGTTCCACAAAGAGGTGGCAACGTTCGCCGCCGCTGGGTCGTTGAAGCACCACACAAGTTCCTTGACTGGGTGGTTGTAGGACAAACGCTTGTTGGAGGTGGAACCCGCAGTCACGGTGTCGGAGCCAGTGTGTTGCACTTGCTCGATGAGGTATTCGTGACCCTTTTGCGCGAAGCGGCGACGCTCCTCGGTGTCCAAGTACACGTAGTTCGCCCACACCTTGAACACGGTGGTGCTCAAGTAGGTGGAGAAAGTGGAGGTCAAGTCAAAGTCGATGCGCACTTCGTGGTATTGAAGGGCGATCAATGGCAAGTACAAACCTGGGTTGCGGTTGAAGAAGAAGATCAAAGGCAAGTACACGGTGTTACCGGTCTTGGCAGTGGTCATCTTGGCCCAGTTAGCCTTCTTGGATTCATCCAAGTAAAGCTCGGAGTACAAACGCCACCAGCGTTGGTAGTGCTTGTCGATGCGCTGACCACCGATGGAGAGTTCGGCAGACGCGATCGCACGTTCAGCGACCCAGCAAGCATCATCACCATCCGCGGTGCTGGTGTTCGCCGCCGCGGATTGGAGCTCGACGTACATGTCGCCGACCAAATCCCCGTTGCGGGCAATAGTGACGGACACACGACCAGAGTTGGCCGCGGTACCGTTGACAGTTTGTTCGATGTTTTCCATCGCGAAGTTAGTGTGACGCTTGTAGACAGCTTGGAAGAAGGTAACCTTTGGGTTACCGGTCAAGTAGACGTCTTGGGCGCCGTAGGCGACGAGTTGCATAAGACCACCGGCCATTGTGAGAGTTTTTGTACTATAAGCAGAGAAAATAATTTCGGGTGAAACCGCACCTGACTGCGAAAATTTTGATTTTGAAAATTCTCAGTCTAAGTTAAAATGTCGTCTCGTCCTGAAGATGAAGAACCAGTTGAGGAAGTTGAGGAGGGGGAGATTGTCTCCGAGGAGGAAGAGTTGGAGTTTGACGAGGATGAAGATGTGGATTTCTTTGAAGAGGAGGATGAAGGCATGGATCTTGCGGGTCTCATGAGCTCCCTCTTGGCAACCCCAGACGGTGATACCGTGTGCTCTGCCCTCGTTAACCTCTGTTACCAATTGGAAACCCAAAATAAAATTCTCATAAAGATGCTTGCCAAAATGCACCCCCCAAAATAAGCTTAGAAACAAAAATCGTATTTCAATAAATAGAAATGGAGCATACCCACTTCATTGATAAGGAACCTAATAAGTATGAAGCCCTTGTGGAACTTCTGAAACAACACATCCAATCAATGAAGGTAGATGAAGTACGTGATACAATAGATAGGTGGGAGAGACGGTGGGATCTCAAAGCCAATGACTTTAGGAATGCTCGTGAACTGGGGTATCGTCAATTTCTCCACAGTGATAACTGGGATGAATATGATAACCCAAATCCAAATCGAATTGATCTCCTGGCAATCAAGGGTATTCGTGACAAACAGATCACATACTTGACCAATTTGAAAAACCACGCGAGAGATCTCAAGATTCACAAGCAAGAGCCAGACGATAATGGGATTACGGTACTCAAGCGTATAAATAACATCAAGAAGCAGGTTGAGGATGGGTATCACAATATTCGGCGTCACTATATGTCCTTTGAGCGTGTGGATAATCCAACCGTACAGCCACAATTCAGTGTCCTGGGGGATCCAACAACTCTTGACAGTGAAGCCGTTCAAAACTCAACACCATTTCAAAAGTGTCTCCTGTACTCCCTCGACCAAACCTACAAAGCTGGGTATCGTAGGTACAAGGGGCAGTGCTGTGAAGAGATGAAAACCGTCGAGGGTCACAGAACTCGCGCCTGGCAACCAAAGTTTACGATTGAGCAGTTTGTCTATTCCCTCGCACAGAAGGATGATAACTTCGAGGTATGGCAGAACTTTACAAGTCGCGGTAATGTCTTCCGCGACGTCATTGATAATATGTCAAAGTGTTTGGATGCCCAGTTCCCCGAGATTACCAAGAGGCGTCACGTATGGTCATTCAAGAATGGTGTCTTTGTTGGCAAAGAATGGATTCCAGAACGAGGCGTATATGACTGTTGCTTCTATCCATATGATAGTCAGAAGTTTAGGTGTCTCGATCCAACCATCATCGCCTGTAAGTATTTCGATCAACAGTTTGACGACTTTTCACACTTGGAAAACTGGCAGGACATTCCAACCCCCTGGTTTGATTCAGTGCTCAAGTACCAGAAGTTTGAGGATGAGGTGTGTAATTGGGCATATGTGATGGGTGGTCGCCTCTGTTTTGATGTCGGGGAACTCGATGGCTGGCAGGTGATTCCATTCTTCAAGGGTATTGCTCGCTCAGGTAAGTCAACTCTCATTACCAAGGTCTTCAAGAAGTTTTATGAAAATGAAGATGTTGGTACGCTCTCCAATAATATTGAAAAGAAGTTTGGTCTTTCGGCGATTAAGGATTCATTTATGTTTATTGCCCCTGAAGTGAAGGGGGATCTTGCCCTGGAACAGGCTGAGTTCCAATCTATGGTTTCAGGAGAAGATGTTAGTGTCGCTGTAAAGAATAAGACAGCTGTCTCCATTGAATGGAATGTCCCAGGTGTCCTCGGTGGTAATGAGGTTCCAAATTGGAAAGATAACTCCGGTTCGGTTCTTCGTCGTATTTTGGCTTGGAACTTTTCAAAACAGGTGAGAGATGCCGATCCACAACTTGATGAAAAGTTAAATCGTGAATTACCGATCATTCTTCTCAAGTGTGTGAAGGCGTACCTTGACTATTCAAACAAATACAGAAACAAGGATATATGGAATGTTGTACCAGAGTACTTCAAGAAGATCCAGAAGCAAGTGGCAATGGTGGCGAGTACCCTCCACAACTTCTTGGAATCTACCAACATCATCTTCGGCAAAGACCTCTTTGTACCTCAAAAGCTTTTCATTCAAGTGTTCAATCAACATTGTCAAGCCAATAATTTGGGCAAGCCCAAGTTCAACCCAGACTTCTATGCGGGACCTTTCAGCTCACGGGACATTGAAGTCAGGGAAGAGGTTGTCACCTACAAGGGGCGAACATACCCCAGACAACCAGTCATCTATGGCGTTGACGTGGTTGAGGAGAGTTTGGGCTTCACAGATGATTACTAAAAAAAATGCTACCCAATAGTAATAATGAGCCAGCAGCTCAGAGAATTTGTGAAACAGTCAGGGGTAGAACTACGCCCCGCGAACAGCCCAAATTCTGTCTCTACGACTGCGTCAAATAATGCTCTCGTTCGGGAGATTGAGGCAGATATGGGGTTTCCACCTCGTCTTGAAAAAAACATTATTGATAATTCAAATTACGGTGAGTTTGCGCAGTTTCTGAATAATTCAGATAATAACATACCCGAGATGCCTTCCCCCATCATATTCAAAGTCAGTAAATTGAATCCAGGTATGTTTAACGCAACTGTTAATAAAAACTTTAGTGCCGAGACACGTATCAACCTTAAGAAGATCCTTCTCAAGTCGCCACTTCCAAAGACACCTATTGGCGAGGGTCTTTATATAGACACAAAGGAGATTAATGGTATTTATGGTCGATTTACCACAGGGTTCTCTCACACCCGTGAGTATGGCAAGAAGGGAGACCTCGGTAAGGACTTTTTTACAGTTCAATTGAAAGTGACCATCTCCAATGACGTTGAGTCAAAGGGTGCCACCATTAACTTTTACAAGAATGGTAAGATTCGCTTCTCAGGAGGTTTTATTGGATCTAATATCTCAAACCAACCCGAACTCATTCGTCGCTTTATGGTAGATAACTACAGTGATCGCGAAGCCTTCCTTTACAGTCCATTTGAGTACAACAATCTCAGTGGACAATTTAGAGTGAATGGTGTTTTCAAGAGTATGGAGGAACTTCAACGAAAGTTTGTCTTACAATATGGCGCTGTAGATGCCAAGTATGATCCAGAACTTTCACCATTTATGTATGTGACACACAGGGGTCACAAGTATATTTTGGCCAAGAGTGGTAACATTCAGATATCTGGCGCCCAAACTCCAGCTGATATGCTCGTGGCCTACACCGATGGATCCCAATTGGCAAAGATGCTCTACGAGAAGGGGGATATCACATTGACCGCCTCGGTGCCAAATAGATTGGTCAAGGGGAAGAAGGCTTCCAAGAAGAAAGTCATGTTGACTAAGAAGCAGGCCGCAGCCCTCAAGATTGATGCCAAGCAGTGTATGCGTATGCCAAAGTCCGAACTTGTGGATCTCGCAAAGAAGATGGGTGTCGTTGGTATCACAACCTCCACGAAGAAGGATGAGATTTGTGATAAGATCAAGAAGGTCTCTGGCACAAAGAGTGCCACATTCCGTAATACCGAAAAGAAGAAGAATGTTGCCCTTGTTGGCTCAGGTAACACCTTCAAGGTTGGGCGAGCCACCTGTACGGGTTACAGCAAGACTGAACTTCTCCGAGTTGCGGGAATCCTCAAGATTAAGCTTGATCCCAAAGAGACCAAGGTTACCCTGTGTAAGAAGATTGAAAAGGCTCGTAACGCTATGATTGCCCCCAAACCAAAACCAAAGACACCACCCACTCGCAAAGAGGTGGCTCAACAGAAGAAGAATGTAAAGAAGGACGCTGCTATCAAGAAGAGAGGTCTCAATGAAAACTCAATTCGTAGAGATATTGAGAAACTCTACGGTAAGCGATGGATGACGAGGTACAAGAATGTGATGCCATCCCTCAACAATGATGTCAAGGAGATGAAGGAGAGACTCAATAAGTTGAAGACTGGTAACAAAATGGGTATCCCCTTCAAAAGGGATGTTGATATCCTTAAGAAGCGCCTCGTCAACCGATGGAAGAATGAGAGAGGTAGAAACTTGGAAATGAAGGTCATCGGAAATCAACTCAATGTTACTGGTGTACCAAATAGACTTGTAGTACAATATAAAAATGCCGCGACAAACTACATCATGAAAAATGGACCAACTATGAAACAACTTGAGAAGTACAAAAACACTTGGATAAACTTAAGGAAAAATAGATAATTATATTTAGTCAAAATGGAAGAACAAATCCTCGAGAGACTTAAGATTGGCAAGGAGCGCTATGGTCACGGGGTGATTGTTGATTCCGACACGCGCGAATGGGGAACACCTAAAAACTCTTGGATTGACATGGCCGTCGAAGAGTTTTTAGACGCAGTGATATATGTCATAGCTGACTATATTCGTATGGGACGTCAAAGTGATACATTGATGTCTGAGCTTGAAATGGGTTACACAGTGAATGACCCTTCAGATGACAATGGTCTCATCATGTACATTCTTAAAAATCACGAGAAGATTGAGAGTCCCAAACACCATATGATGGTGGAGACTCTCCTTAACACTTTATCCGCGAGTTCACGGTTTTAATTTATTTTAGAGTGTAAGTCTTCAAACCCATGCCACATATTTGTGTACCATGATCTAGATCTTTATTATTGTATATTCTACAAAATGGTGAATAACCATCATAACTACTGCCATATATAAAACCCTTACAACTATAAGGATATCCATGACCATTGGTCCTACATAAATCCATACAATCGTTTAAATCACGTGCTGAAATAATATCCGAACCACCCCCCAAATCTGCACAAGTCTCGTTAAAGTAACTACTTGGGGAAGGTGGAGGTGGGGGTAGAGCTGGAGGTGGAGGTGGTGGTGGCGGAGTTGGAGTTGGAGTTGAGGATGGAGTTGAGGATGGAGTTGAGGATGGAGTTGAGGATGGAGTTGAGGTTGAGGTTGAGGATGGAGTTGAGGTTGAGGCTGGGTTTGAGGTTGAGGTTGGGGACGTTGTTTTTTTCTTACCCATCGCAGTCATATAAAATATAATACCAAAGATGATTGATGATATCATTGCCAGTAGAATGCCACCTCCGATTAATGCACCCTGTGACATTTATAATATTCGACGATTTTATTCTTGGTTCATAGTAAGTGATAATGGAATGTTCTAATTATCGTGTCCAAGGTACAAGTGAGAGTGAATTAAGTTCATATGTATGTACCGGACATGAAAGTTACTGTACCAGTTATTTATGCGATGATGTGGGTCGAAAGAGAGTTGAATTTTGTAGAAATTTAGATAACATCACACGCAATCCAGGGGGTGATGGAGGAACGTGTATGGAGAGAAATGGAGGTGCTGAATATGCCAAAGAATATTGTAAAGTTGGGGATAGAATGGTGAGTGCAGGGGTGTGCAATAGAGACAATCTCCAAAATTATTACGACAGTCTCGCAGAAGCGTATTGCAAAACTGAAAATGGTAAAGCTAATCCATGGTGTTCGTGTTACAACGTAACCAATGGGGTATGTAATACAAATACCGCTGCCGCTGGTTGTGCACAAAAAAGACAAACATATGACAAGTTGGTTGAAGCCACACCAGAAGACTATAAAGAATCTTGGTCCGATATGGAACCATGTTTTGGTGGGGTTTGTGTGGGTAATAAATATTTACCGGGTGGGTATAACACAAACTGTAGTAGACCTGTTCAAATATGTGATATGAATTTTGAATTTCAAAATATTGCCGATTCAACCATCAATGCTACTTGTAATCAAACCGCGAATGTAGGTTCACCCACCGGAGGTGGAACTGAAACGGGTGGTATTGGTGATTACATTCCAAAGTCACTTGACGAACTCAAGACAGATTCAAAAAAACAAATTGGTGTCACAGGTATTGTCTCTATATTATCAGTTTTATGTATTGCAATTATATTAATTACTGTGGGTATTAGTGGTAATAATAAAAGTGTAAGAACAAGATTCAAGTGATAACTTAACATCTTACTCGCGAGTTCACATTTTTGAGGGGTTCCCCAATTTGCTTGAGGTGCGTGGTGTGGTATGCGAAGTTGTACTGGGGGAATAGTTCCTTAATTAAATTAGATATCACAGCACCCTCCACATAGTTGGGTATTCCCGAGCACACCGAATTTCGTTCAATTTGAAGAAAACGATCCTCCAATTGCACGAACTTTTTTAGATTCTCTTGGCTCACACCATTCTTATGCATGAGAAGGTACATCTGCTTGGAGGCGCCCCCACTGAGATGGAAGTTTTTGGAACCCGCAACTTCCTCGGACTGGTTAGACTTCTCGTATATGAGAGCAAGGGCTAAAAGGGATAGGAATACGTAACGCATCATCTTACTTATTACAGAGATCTTTATATTTTGTATACTGCTCCTCTATTGGCACCACCGGCATCCAAAGTTCCCCATTTATATGGTCCCGTACAATGTGCATTTGTGCCACCAGCTAACTCGGTACCTTCCACGTCACCTTGACATTCCCGATTAAGGAGGGTTTGAGCTAAAGAAATGTCATTTGCACAGAACACCTCAAAACCACTTTCCATTGGACATTCAAGACTCATATATTCATAATCTTTACACACCTCACGGGCCTTCTCTTCTGTAGTCCAACGACCTTTACCAACCCATCCCATTTCACCGCGACGTCGTGTGTTGACGCATTTAAGCATACCCGTTGTTACATCACCTGGGGTTTCATCAGAGGGTGGCGGCGTCACATCACTTGGGTGAGCTGGAGGAGCTGGAGGAGCTGGAGGAGCTGGAGGAGCTGGAGGAGCTGGAGGAGCTTCTAGAACGGGAGCTGAGGGAGCAAGAGATGGACCGGTAGCTGAGCGGGCAAGAGATGGACCAGTAGCTGAGCGGGCAAGAGATGGACCAGGGCTTGGGCCAATTGGGGGTTCATCTCCACCCATCATAAAAATTACAGTAGTAACTATGATAATTACAAATAGAACAACGCCACCTATTACGGGTGCACGAGACATTTTATTATACTTATTACACAGGAATTAATTTACACAAGTCGTTTACTTTGTGAACTATATTGAAAAACTCGTCGCGCGACGAAACATCTTGAGGTTTCACAATTTCAAACTCAATTTGATATGAACATGGTTCTTCTGAATCCATATCAGCGTTGTCGCCCGATGAGATTGTCATGTCAATGCTGAGGTTCTTTCTCACAAATGAGTGTCGTGTCTTCGTGCGCACGCGATCCATATCGTACTCACCCCACGTTGGAATCTCACGGGACACACTGAAGCGCATATCAAGGGGTGTTCCTGTGAAATCCTCCTTCAATACATTAATCTTTTGGATCATCTTACCATTTTCACCCGTATCCTTGTTGACAGAGAGGCGAATATTGTTAGAGTCGCTGTAGTACACATCAAGTTCGGAATATTCCGTCTTTTCCCAACCGTCGTACTTGCGAAGACCCTCAAGAACTCTATCAAAAGTCTCCTTACCCACATTGGTATCGAAGAATGATCCATTGTGCTTGCCAAGCCGCATCTCAACTTCAATATTTTCCTCCTCTTTGTGGGTGTCAAAGAGGGGAAGAACTTTTTCAACAATAGTTTTGACGTCGTGCATTGTTTGTTTACATTTAATGATACGCGGCATTCTCTTAAGTGTTTTTTATACACAAAATGTAATGAGAGGTTTTTTGAACCTTGGAAATACCTGTTACTTCAATACAGCCATACAATGCCTTCTTCATATCCCAGTCCTCTCAAATTACTTTTTACACATTGGCTACACGGGTGATTGTGAGTTTACACAATTGTACACAAAACTTGTACAATTTTATTGGATCTCCCAAGAGAAGGGTCTCGTCCATTTGGGTCCATTGATGGCACAATTTTTCAAACACTTCCCACGTTTTGAGAATAGGGAGCCCCACGATACTCAAGAAGCGATCCTTTGCGTGATAGATATATTGGAGAGATCTTGTCCCGATATAAAACCATGGTTTTACGGAAAAAAGATGCAAGAGACTATTTGGCCAGGGGGAAAGACACAATCCCAAGAAGACTTTGGGATCCATCTCGTGACCTCCCAAGGCACCGATTTGGCTGCGATGCTCATCAAGAGTGCGGATTGGAATGTGATTGAAAATTTTGAAGACACCGAGGGACGGGTACACAATGTTGCGACAACCCGAATGGTATTTTCAAAACTTCCACAGGTTTTAATGATTTCATTTGATAGAAAAAGTCATATACACGTGATTGAAAAGATCTTGATAGACAAGTATGAATATGAGCTCATTGCGAGTGCTGTTCATATAGGTATTCAACGAGACGGACACTACGTGAGTTTCGTAAAGCATGCTGAAAAGTGGTATTACATAAATGATAATTTCGTCAACGAGGTTGAGCTTCCAGAGACGGCGGGACACTATGTTCTGGTCTACAATCTAAAAACTCCTTCATCTGAATGTCCTCCTTAATGTTTACGATAGTCCTATAGAAGGTACGTCTATTGTTGGGGTGTGTTTTGTCGCGTCGCCTCTTGAGGGGTTTCCACCATAGGGGACCCGGTTCCCATGTGATGTACATACATTCAACGATAGCACCCTCCTCAAACCAAGGTTCATTCATACGGGTCACTGGAAACTCACTCTCAAAGAATAACTTCCCCTTTTCTTGGACGTAGAGTTTCCAGACTTGCCCACCATCGAAACTTGTACCCCTCTTCATCTGGAAGTCAACTGTATTCTTTTCACGTGGTTTCCATTTAAACATAGTTTCGTGTGTTCCAATCCGCATAGGTTCATTGACAGGTGTAAACACGAGACCATCTACATCCTGTTGAACTGTAGGCAAATATTGATACATGAAGTGGTCAAAGTCCCGCATGGCGTGGAATGTCTTCATTTTGAGGCGGTACTTATCTGACTTTACGTAGATGATACCTTTCATCATCTTCTCGGCAGCCCCAAGTCTTCCAAAGAGGTTGAGATGTCCCACACCTTCACCGGACACAAGAAGAGCGTCATACACCATGAGTGTACCATCGTAGAGTTCACCATCAAGAATTGTACCCTCATAGACCTTCTTATTGAGTCTAAGTTTGACTTCAATCATATCAAAGGCTCGGTTGACCAACATACACACAGACTTACCTTCAAATGTTGTGGCAACTAACATGTGTCGCTCACCATCAGTCTTTTCGCATACAACATATTCGGCACCCTTGAGGATTGGAAAGTGTTTGTACTCAATGGACACGGGTTGTGGACCTGGGAAATACTCCTTGCTTCCCCAAACATGATGGATGAATTTCACAACATGTTCATGGAGTGGAGTAGACATATATGTAGTACAAATTTAAACTTTAATTGGTTTTAACACCCGCCGCACTCAAAATATTACTAATACACTCATGTGGATAGGTCATGATTAACTTAGCTGCTGTAAACGCATAAATCTTAACCCCACGTTCCTTCAACTTTTCAAACATCTTCACATGAAGGTTGAAGTTACCCTTTTTGTCTTTGGAATTTTTTATGATATTTTTAGAAAACATAACCCAAGACTTTGCTTCCGTACTTACGACCGTGTAAATATCATTTGATATTTTTTTACCCACCTCCGTATCAAAATTTAAACCCATTTGCGACACGGGCTCGGTGGAGTCAGCTTTAACTTTGTGTCTAAAGAGACCCCAATCGATACCCTCTTTGACACCCGGAAAGACGAGAGCACCAATACCTTCATGATCTTCAAAAACTTGTTTGATAGAGTCCTCATCTACACCAATCCCGAAATCTATAAAGAAGAGACGATCACATCTACTTAGACATGCTTGAATCATTTCAAGCTTCTCAAATGGATCATCATTGACATATACAATCTCATTCTGAACATTATTTTGAATACAATAAATGTTAAGTTTGAGGATTGTATGAAGTGTCTTTACGGAACAAGATTTTGAACGAGTCGTAACAACTGTACAAATCTTCATATTACAAATAATTTGTGTTTAAGCCTTAAGCCTATCATTTAGGCATCCGCTAAACGGGAGATTTCCCACGTGACCAAGGGTTGTGTTGATGTCTGCGTAGATTTTACCATCACACTGCTGCCATCTGCGACAAAATGCGTAGTCTTCTGAGAGGTATCGTCGAGAGTTTGGGTCAATCATACAATCAAAGCAGGCGTGGTAGTCGTCAAAGTCTCGGTTTTGGTGATCATTTTTACACCACAGTTCGGGGAACTTGTCCTCCAATTGCTTGAAGACATCCCTCTTAATGACCATAAATCCAGTTGGTCCATCAAGGATGGGAATAAAACCATTTTCTACTGAAATTCTTTGCGCACCAAAGTTTACAACCAGACTTGAAGAAAGCATCGCCATATTTCGTTCATCGCCACCCCGTACAGCATCAGCTGCCTGATCCCACATCACCACCTTTTTGGGGTAACATGCCACACTAATATCGTGACCAGATCTCACGAGACGCACGACAGATTCCGCCTCAAAATCAACATCTGCGTCAATAAACATAAAATACTCACAGTCCGTCTTTTGCATGAAGCGACCAACGGCAACATTTCGGGCTCTATGTACGAGGGATTCATTTTCGGTGGTATCGAGATACAATTGAATTCTTTCCTTAATGAGAAGAAGTTGTAACTTGATAATACTGGACATGTACTTTTCTAAGCAAATACCCCCATAACATGGGGTTGAAAGGAACAATTTGACCATTCTTTATTACAATTGGTTTTTAGCCTCTAAGTGTTTTTTAATAATATTCTCAATTTTGTTCAATGTTGGTACAGATACGGAGCACTTTTCACACACATGTGCCTTTGTGATCCCAGGGCTAAGAACTATATAGATGATTGCTGAAGCTACACTATTTGGTGTCTTACTCATAAGTTCCACGCAGTCATCCGTTGCTCCACACATTTTGTTACATCTAAGTCTATCTTCGCGTGAGATCTCAAAGGAATTGAGAAGCCGTTGCATGACGTCATAGGATTTCGTCACATAGTTCTTCTCGGTGATACCCATAATAGTATCCTTGAATATTTGGGTTGTCCGACTAATATCTTTGGATTGAATACCAAACATATCTGCAACCTCCCTCGTTGTTCTCGGAAATTGTGCGAGACGACACGCGTACAAAACACAATTGGCCTTGATTCCAAGTCTCACCGCACCTCGGGTCAACTTCTCATCATTGAACTTTCTGTACATCATCTTGGCATCCTTGAGGACTGTATCTGGTAGAGTGTGACATGCCTCATCTATATCACGGTACGCGTGGAAGAGTGACCGATCCTTGTGATTCATAGACATATGGAAATTAATCTTTGCCATCCTCTTATTCTCATAGGTTGATGAGCGTTGCGTTGAAATAATAGTACCCTTCCCCCAATTCTGGGAAAAGAGCTCGGGATTTGCGTTTGGGTTGCCGCACCGAGAGGGATCGTTCACTCGTCCATCATCGGTTATTCCACTCGTCCATTCGGGACTGTCATCTACGAAGTTATCCTCCACGAGACCACACTCCGAACAGGTGGGGAGGCCCTCTGGTGAAATAACTTTCACCCCCGAGCACTCACGGCAAAAATTGGTATTCACTGGCTTTTGTTCGATCTTTTTGGGTAATAGTTGATCCAAATCGGACCAGATAGCTGCCAGCATCATAGTATGAATGTGAGCGAGCTTTTTTAGTTTTTGGAATTACGCGCCGAAACTTAGGTTATCCGCGTGTACTTTTGCCAGTGCTTCAATCGCATCCACAGTGTCCTTGAAACTTCTCGCGCCTGGGGTAGAGGGTTTCCATTCATTCCATTCCTTGTCTATAGACTTATAGTTAGAGGGTGGTATCACCTCTCCGTCAATCTCATCATCGGGGACAATGAAGTCATCCATTTCTGAGTCACTCTCATCCTCGTCGTATATTTCAGAGTCGGAATCCTCAATATCAATTTCAGAATAAAACGCATACATTTTGTCACCGAGGGATTTCATTTCCAAATCTTCAAAAGTTGTTCCACTTGGGTAGTGTTCCATAATACTCTCGTAGGGTGCGGGGTTCATATCACCATCTTCAAGTTGATAGACACAGGCGGACTTATATATGAGCTCGGTAGGGTTTAGATAACGCACCCCAAGCACCAGGCCAGTGTTCATTCCTACAACTGCGTACATTTCGTCTTCTACGTCTTCTTCGTTTACTAACAGTTTGACTATATCGTCTTCAATTATTTCAGATGGTACAATCATGCTTAGAGTTTTCAAGCAAAAAATTATCAACGATAATACTACAGATGAAAATCACAATTTATTCGAAGGAAGGATGTCAATACTGCGATCACGCCGTCACACTATGTGAAACGGAAGGATTGGAATATGAAAAAGTTATGATTGAGAAGGAGGATCTCAAGAAGTTGTGTGGTGGCAAGCTTGACACTTACCCTCAAATATTTAGTGATGAACGTCGTATCGGAAACTACTTTGAATTTCAAGAATGGGTGGAGGAGGAGTATGAGCCAATCTTGGCGCCTACCCTAAACAGATTTACTGTGTTCCCCCTGAAGTATCCACACCTCTGGGATCTCTATAAGAAGGCTCAAATGTCCAATTGGACTGCTGAGGAGGTAGATACCTCCAAGGACTTGGATGACTGGAAGTCCCTCAATGAGAATGAACAGAAATTCATAAAGTATATCCTGGCGTTTTTTGCTGGGTCCGATGGAATTGTTTTTGAGAATATCAATAACAATTTTGCTGATGAAGTACAGATAAGCGAAGCACGCTCATTCTATGCGTATCAATGCCATAATGAAATGGTTCACGGCGAAACATATTCAAAACTCATAGATAAGTATATCAAAGACCCATCAGAAAAAAAGCAACTCTTTGAAGCTATCCAGACAGTTCCATGTATTGAGAAGAAGGCGCAGTGGGCAATGAAGTGGTTTGACCAGAAGTCTCGCTCATTTGCTGAGCGCCTCTTTGCGTTCGCGTGTGTAGAGGGGATCTTCTTCTCGGGCTCATTCTGTGCTATTTATTGGTTGAAGAAGCGAGGTCTCATGCCAGGTCTCTGCTTCTCAAATGAACTCATTTCCCGCGACGAGGGTCTCCACCAAGAGTTTGCAGTGGAACTTTTCAAGACTTTACGCAATAGACCCAATACTGAGACCCTCCACACAATCGTGAAGGAGGCTGTGGAGATTGAGAAGGGATTCATCTTGGACGCCCTCCCCTGTAACCTCATCGGTATGAACTCTGAGAAGATGTCCGAGTACATTGAGTACGTGTCGGATCGTCTCCTCAAACAGATTGGGGTGCCAACAATTTGGAACTCTAAGAACCCATTTGATTTTATGGAGAACATTAGCTTGGACGGGAAGACAAACTTCTTCGAGAAGCGGGTTGGTGACTATGGCAAGTTGGACGACGACACCGACGATATTGGTTTTGATGAAGAGTTTTAAAGAATATAATACTATATAACACAAGTACGCACACATGCAGCACGCAATTCTACAATCAGTGGTTGGCAGCCCCGGACCTCTCATTGTAGAACACAACGGTCAGATGTTTATTGAGAATTGTTTTACGATTACCAGTAAACATGTGAATAGTATATACGAAAAAATTAAAAATATCAATTTTTCAAAAATTGAACAAACGACGGATCGCTCCTTTGTCCTTACATAGAATTGAGATCTAATGATTCGAGTTGGAGACCTGTGTCTTCAAATGGTGCATCAACCATACCGGGTCGCATGACAACATCAGCTTGTTGGGGTGGAGGAACAACCTTCTCGGCTGCGCAACCTGAGCATCCCGCGGATGGGCCCATCTCCTTTATCTTGGGGAGTTCCTTCTTGACGTTCATCATACCCCAAACAACGAGGATGAACACGAGGGTGTGTACGAGGAGACCCATAGTTGATGGGCAACCGTTAGGAGTCGCAATGCGTGGTCCGAGAACTCGCCTGACGAGACGGAAAGTTTCGGGGTTCGCGATGATGAAAAAGGTGAGGCCTGAGATGAGGGAAGTCACGAACTTCTCCTGTTGCTTTTGGCCGTTACATCCACAACCGCAGTCTTTAAAGAGACCCATGATTATCTTTAGTGTATGTCAACAAAAAAATTAACTTAAAGTCTAGACTCCAAGAAGATATATAATACCCTCTACAATGTCGCTTGCTATCCAACGATCCTCCGAATTCACTGCCTCCTCTGTTGGCTTTTCAAAACTTCGTAAAAATAAGAATGGCGGTAAGACCGTCTATCTCAATGGTGGCGACAACAAAAAGCTCTACCTTCAACTTCCCTTCATGCGTTCTCCATATGGTTTGAGTGCCTTCACCGACGAGGGTACTGGACGCACGACGTATTCCTTGGATCTCTCTTTTGACCCAGACAATGCTGATGCGATGGACCTTCACGCCAAGTTGAAGGAACTTGATGAACTCATTGTCAATACTGTCGCCGAAAACTCCAAGGAGTGGCTCGGTAAGGAGTTCAATGTCGCAGTCCTTCGTGAAGCGCTCTACAAGCCCCTGGTTCGCCCAGGTAAGGAGCCATATCCATCAACCCTCAAGCTCAAGATTGCTACGAAGCCAGATGGTTCGTTTGTTCCAGAAGCATACACCATGCAGAAGGCAGCTGTTCCACTTGATACGGTTGAAAAGGGACAAAAGGTTATGGCTATTGTTGACGTCAGTTCCATCTGGTTCATTGACAATAAGTTTGGTGTAACTGTCCGTCTCCAACAAGCCCTCTTGGAGCAATCCACGAAGCTTCCATCGTTCGCCTTCCAAGGTCTTGACCTCCCAGAGGAGGAAGAGGACGAGGTTGATGTCGAGGAAGAAGAAGTAGACGAAGAATAAATCTAAATTGTAATGAAATATTTGTGAATACCTTGTTCACGAGAAGAGAAAACCTAAGTACTTTCTCATCTCGTAAATTTTATAGAAAATGTGTCATAGGGAACTTCGAGATCTGATTGACCGCGGTGATTATGAAGTATTTCGTGAGAAGAAGGAAGAAATTGCGGATTATATTGAGTTTGAAATAAGGTTTGAGGGTGAGGGTGAATATGAATACGAGGATGAAATGTATTTGTTGTACCAAATTGCAGCACACAAAGATCACACAGTGGGACGTATCCTATTTCAGATATTTAAGTCTGCGTGTCGCGAAATGTCCCAATATCGATGGACCGAAGTAATGGCACTCATGGGTCGTTCCCTCATGTGTGGTGCCGTTGAAAGTCAAAATATAAGTTTACTTGAACATGCAATGTGCCATGTAGATGAAGTTGAACTTTATGATATCATAGCAGACCTTGATGAAGATAATCCCATAGTCAGGTGGTATGATGAAAATTTTGTTAGTATGTAATAAGTATGGTCAAACTCGCAGACCTCGTCCATATTGCCAATAGAGCCAAGACCGATGCCCAGAAGAATGCTGTCGGCGAAGAAGTCAAAAAGTTTTTGAGAGGTACAAAGGCATGTGACCCAAAACAAGAAATGTTCTCGAATACTGGAATTAAAATTGAAAAGGGTGGGCGACTCAGGATGCTCGGTCAGGGACAATATGGTGCGGTATTCTATGGGTGCCTCGACGATAAGTGTAAAACACGGATCGCCATAAAGATTACAAATGAGGCATCTTCCAAGATGGAATATCGTATCGCACAGAAGCTTAGAGGTATGGGTGTCCCCCGTATGTATCACTTCAAGTCGTGCGACGATAAAGACATTCTTTATTTTGAATACATCAAGGGTGAATCACTTGAAGATTGGATTAAATCTCAACCAAGCTCGATTGCGTACAAAAAAGTAATTTCACAAGTCATCGGAAACCTCAAAAAAATCCATGAAAAGTATCCCAAGTTTAGACACCACGATCTTCATTGGAACAACATCATGGTCATGGAGGGTAATGTACCCGTGATGATTGACTTTGGTCTCGCAACGATAGAAGGTGTTAAAAATCCCGTATACGATAAGCAATTTGCGAATAATGTGGGGATATCCACAAAGTCACACTATATGTATGACGCACACTACTTTCTTAATATTTTATACAATTATTCAAAATCATTACCTGTCAAACAATTCATTAGAGATCTCTTTCCAGCTCCTTATCTCACCCGACAAAGTCCAGAAGTTAAATCATTCCGTCTTCGTCTCAAGAAACACGAAGATCTCCCTACCTATGATGACATCCTAAAGCATCCATTCCTTCAAGAAAAGAAGGCTGGCTTTCTCTCAAAGATCATACCAAAGAAGCCTGCGACTGTAAAAAAGATGGAGTTACCAAAGAAAGTTGGCACCTCAAGTGCTATCCGTCGTGCGAGAGCCGTGCTTCAGAAGGAAGCAGAAAAGAAGAAGATCCCACTAAAGAGACCTGGTCTTGGGAAACGCGATCCATCTGTGATGAACCAAGTGCGAGAAATTGAAAAGCGTATTGCGCCTATCGTTGAACAGGTGAAGAAAGTGTTTACACCCGTACAACGTCCCAAGGTCTTCATCAACAAAAATGGCGATCTCAAGATTGACAAGCGCAAATGTCGTCTCTACAAGAAGGAAGATCTCGCAAAGATGTTCAAGTTAGATCCCCGATTTACTAAAGAACAAATGTGTAGGTTCATAAAAAATATGTAATCGTATAGTATATACACCATGCGCCGACAAAAACTCGTTATGATTATTGTGGCCGCTATCGCTCTCTTGATTTTACTCCGTCGTGTTAATGTCACAGTCGGTGCGTCAGTTTCAAATGGAAAACAGTGGATTGTTTACGGGACCATGGGGTGTGGTTGGACTCGTAAGCAGTTGGACTATATGAAGAAGAATGGAAAACCTCACCGATTTGTGGACTGTGATAAAGAGGGATGCTCAGGTATGGAAGCCTTCCCAACCCTCGTCAGCCCAAATGGTGAAAAGACTGTGGGTTACAGTGAAATCTAAGCACGAACGATGCTCAAGGACAAAGCAAGGATGAAAGCATCAAGCATGGTGTTAATTGGCTTGAAGATGGTGATGTGCTTCACGAGGGATCGGTTCCACGCAAATCGGAGGACAAAGGTCGCGATGAGAATGTTGAGAATGAAGAGGAGAAGCTCAGTGAGCATATCCGACTTGGTTTCAGACTTGGCGACACGGTCAAGGACTTGCATTTTACTTAGTATCTATATTTTTTTCTATGCAAACTACAAATGAAGAAGGACCTTCCTCTGAGTGGTTCTGAAAGAAAGTTCACCAACAAGCGTTGGGGAACCGCCACTGGTATAGGTAACAACAACTGTTACGCCTATGCGGTTGGCGACTATGAAGCCTACAGGTGGCAAAAATCAATTCCAGGTGACCGTTCAGGTCTCTCAAATAAACCTAATGATTACACAACGTGTACTGGACTCCCCAAGGCTGTTCTTTCGGACAACCCTGGTAAGATTTACCAAGTCAAGGCGAATGAGAAGTGTAAACCAGGGTACTACAAAGTTATGATGTTTGTGTGTCCTGGAAGACCAACAAACTATATTCGTCAAGGAGACTTCCACTTCTATGTACAACATGGCGTCATCGAGTACCGAATCAAGCCTGGAGACACACAAGAATCTGTTGCCAAATTCTTCAAGATACCACTCTCTCGGGTAAAGCGTGCTGGTACATTTGCGCCAAATAAACGGATTGTTATAAAAGCCAATGTTTTCAGCCACAAGCGGGGATGGGCTACGGGTCCACTTCTGGTTGATGCAAAGGGAAAGGCTATTAAAGATCCTCGTAAGGCTTCAAGAAACTATCCTGGGTTAAACTATGAGACCTACTGTAGCTCATTCTGCGTCAAGGATAAGGGAATCAAGGTCGGAAAGACTCACCCCAAGGTCAGCCAAAAGACTGCCTAAATCCACTGTATTTTCAACATCAAAAGACATATCAAATATATCCATTATATTGAAAATGGCTTCACTCTCCAATGACACAGCGTTAGACTGCGCTGTGTAATTGTTCTGAACCGTTACTGTCACCTTAAATTGTGAAACGTCAAATATTTTTCTACATAGGGGACATGTATTCTTACCTTTACCTTTCCACTCCTCTAGACAGTGGGAATGAAACATATGTCCACATCGGATCGGAGGGTTGGTCCTCGTTGATCTGACGTCATTGAGACATATGGCACATTGCGACATTCTAGAGTATGGTTTTAAAGTTTTTACGAGAATTTAGCTCACCTAATACGTCTTGGACATATCGGTGTATCGGTCGCATGGGTCGCAGGTGGAGCGAGATTGTTCTTGAATCTTATTGAGGAGTTCTGGACCTTGCTTTTGGAGAAGTTGACGGTAGCTGTAGTTATCTTCGAGGGCGATACCATTTTGGTTCATGATGTAGTTGTTGGTGAGTTGGGCTGAGGAGTTGAGGGTGAAGCATCGCCCATCTGCCATTCCAAGTCGTTGAGACATCTTTATTAAAATACAATTAGAAATTAATTTGCCTATTCGTAATCGTCTGAAGCCACGAGCTGAAACCCTTCGCCCTCAAGTGTTCAACCATGGGTTCACATCTGTGTCCTAAAAATACATCAAATACATCTGTCTCTGTGGTGGGGGAGACACGGATTTCGGGATCGTCGTTGATATGTTGATTGATAATGTTGTACCCAAAGGCAATCTCCTTGAGGGTCTCCGCGCCAGTGATGATAATCTTACCAGTTGAGAAGATACTCGTTGTGATTTCTTTCATATCTTGGGCTGGTTTAAACTTGATTTTGACCGCGCTGTACCTATCGGGTTCAAAGGAAACCTTAAAGATATCCGAGTAGTTTTCAAAGTGCCGTGCCACACGCATCAGATTGATGTTGTAGTTGAGGCTGAAGTTGGAGTTGATCATGACAACTCTGAAGGAATCCACAGGCATTTCAACTTCCATTCCCAAAAAAGTCTTGAAGATGTAGGTCAGTTGGGTAATGATGCGCTTACAGTCAAAGAGGTCGCAGCATCCAGCCACTTGTATGGAACCATTGGGGAACACCTTGACAGACTTGGTACTGTAGGTGTCGTGGTAGGTTAGGGTCACTTGATTGTAGAATGTGGTAGGCTTCAACTTCCATTCAAAGCCCGCGTCACCCCCAGTACCCACACGTCTCAACTTGTAGGATCCCAGTTCCTCGAAAATGCCACGGAGTTTTTTAATATCAATGTCTTGGATAAAGCTTGAGACCATAGTGATTGTCGTAATCTTTATCCAAGAAGGTCTTGTCTCCTCAGGGAGTTCCTTCCTAAACTCATCAAGGGTGAGGAGGTAGGAGAAACTGTTATTGGCGATAGCTGAATACATTTCTTTACTTGAGTTTTAGGGTGGGGCGGGGTGACTTAGGTTATGGGATTATATACTTGATTTTTTTGGGATTTGGTGTATTTTCACCCCCACCGTTATTGGTTTCCTTGAGAACCTCTACACCATTTTCCTTGATAATCCAACCTGGTGCGTATTTGGGTCTGAAATAGTCAATTTCAAACTCACCAACCTTTGTTGGGGATGTGATGGTGAAAACTTTTGAGCCAACTGGAATTTGCCCTTCCTTCCACGCAGACCATGTCAAATCATTCATAACTGGGTTGGCTGGTTCTGGGTCATTGAGACCATAATTATCACCTTCACATTGATATCCACCGGGTTTACTATTACACTTGGCGTGTGTTGGTTCCTCATGAAGCACTATTTGTTCAGGGGTAACACGTACACCATCCATGCGAATATCGGTTATGTGTACATTAAAATCCTTTGTATGAGCACTTTCAACATTCTTAATAAATTCATACACATACTCACTTGGGGGAGGTGGTACCACAGGTGCGGCTGGAGCCACTGCGGATGGCCCCAAACTTGGTTCCTCACCACCCATCATGAAATAAATACCAACACCACCAAGTACGATCAATAAAACTATAACACCAATGATGATTGGAGTCTTCGACATCTTTTATATTACTTAGAGATTATATCCCCTGTACCCAAGTTTAAGTTAGATCCATGAATTTTCTGGGAATTCAATGGTATATGTATCAGCCACCGTATAGATCATATCCGTTTCCTTAACAACTGTGGTACCATCAGCGGCCAAAATCACAGCTTTAATACCAATAGCACGATTCTTACAGCAATCAGTTCTGTTAGTGATAACAAGCTTCTTGATTTCCTTTTCGGCACCGAGGTCAACCTGCAAATAATCAATTTCTTCCTCCGTTCTACCCTTTGTGTGAGCAAAGTTTGTCTTGTTACCATCGGTAAGATTTGACCATAAATGTGGAGCTGGCCATTCAGAGCTTCCAGTGACAGTCTTACCAGCAGCCAGGTTTGTTCCACTCACATCAAACACTTGAAGTTCAGCGAGGTTAAGGATTTTGTTTTTGTCATCAACATTACCCTCGGCGCTCTCATCATACGCAACCGTCTGTTCCAACTTTACATAGCGACCCTTTGGTGGACCGCTTGGTGCAGATGGTCCTGTTGACCCAGTTGATGCAGATGGTCCTGTTGTACTGGGGGTTTCCTCGCCACCCATCATCATAGCTGCAGCTGAAGAACTTGAACACATCACACATAAACCAAGTAAACCAATGATTATTGGTGTCTTGGACATTTCGGTATATTTTACTTAGAGATTTAAATTGTTTCTATCACAAATGACCTCTTTCATCAAGTCGGCTACGGCCGTACACGATATCGACTCCGACCTGGAGTATGTTGAGATTGTGTATGAACGTTTCGTCCGTGGTAAGGGTTACGAGACATACAAGGACTACATACATACGAGACCCCTCGCGGACTGGGTTGTACTTACCTCCAAAACACAATCTATTCCATATGAAAAGTTCCTGGACACAATGTGCGAAAAGACCCTCGAGGTTCGTCAAAAGATGGCGGAGGTGGCTCTCGAAAACATTCTTGCCGATAAGAGGAGTGTACACACCTACATTCGGACAGCACACGCGAGTACGATATTGGATCCCAGCTTCCAGCCACCTTGGATTAATGTGAAGAGTGCTTGGCAGAGGGAGTTTCTTAGGAAGTTTTGTGAAGATACACTGTCCGACTTAATACAGAGGTCTACAGATGAATCACGACTTGAATACTTTTTTAACGTGTTATGTAATATAGAATGGTGAGAATGAAGAACGCGAGAATTAATGCGCCAATAATGGATAACTTGGGGTTTTTGGCAACACCAATGACGGCGCGTTGAATAAATGTTCTATCATTCTGCGTATACCCAACATCTATGTTTCGTCGTGGATACAATGGTCTAGATAAAGAACACTCACCCTTAGATTCTGCACAGAGGCCATAGTCACAATACACGCTACGTGTCTGGTCTGGAATACCGGGTTCACTTTGTATTTCGGTAAAATCCTCAAAGTTACCCGTCTGTCTCACACCTCCTGGAAGGGAGAATTCGTGGGAGACAAATGGATTCACATCGTTGATGGCATCTTCGTCATCGAGCATATACTTACTCATAATTACTTTTACTTCAGATTATATTTTTTAGTCTTCATTTTGGAACGATGTTCTTCCCACATCTGATCAAGATCAACATTTAACATATGCGCCAGTTGGAAGAGGTAACTGAAGACATCCCCCATCTCCATCATCACGTCTGTACCTCTCTCCTTCTTGAGGCCAGTCTTCTTGTACGTCTTCTTGTATTGACGAATAGCCGAGGCAAGTTCACCAAATTCCTCGGTAAGGAGGAGCCAGACCGTGTCTACCGCAGCACGATCCCATCCCTTAGATTTACATACTTTTTCAGTCTCCGATTTATAGTAATTGAGGCTCATCTTATCAGTGTAGAGACGCAAAACTTTAATTGAATCCAATCTGGTTGTTGTAACCAATCTTTTTGCCAACGGTACTCGTGTTGATTGGTTGGTCAAGTGGCATAGATATGGTATCGATGTCTTGGACATACGCCATATATTGAGACACACCAGTCTGGATCTGACCCAAGGCGGTTTCAATCACACGGGCGTTCATCATCTTGACTTGTTCATTCACGCGAGAGTGATGGTCACCAGAGTTATTGATGAACACAACGCGCATGATACTGTACAAGTCATCTGGGTTTTGACGATCAATCGCGATCCCAGTCTTATTCTTGAACGCCTGACGGATTCCGCGCTGGAGAAGATTTTGGTTGAACTCGGAAAAGAATAGGGTATTGAGTGGAGTCTCACACTGCTTGAGGGAATCGAGGTGGAGGTTGTCACACATTTAATATAGACCTGGAAAAAAAAACTCTGTAAATACTAAATGTTGAACATCGCTGACTTCGATGAGGCATACAATGGCAAACCCATAAATGTTGAGCAAATCCCATGCCAACCCCCAACCTGCTTCGTCGGCTCGTATGCTCCAGTGAGCAAGGCCGGTGAAGAGGGTCCATTCTTTGTTAACTCATACCTTCTCCAGAAGGATCGCAAGTTTGAAACCTTTGGGACTGTCAAGGTTACAAGTGGTGATCTTGAGAAGTGCCGCAAGTAAGTTAAAAATAAAACAAGTAGAATAGTTAATAAACATGAGAGTCGTTAAGCGCTCAGGTCGTATTGAGGATATGAAATTTGATAACATCACCAATAGGATCAAGAATCTAACGTATGGACTCTCAGAAAATTGTGACTCGTCCAAGGTTGCTCAACAAGTTGCCTCATCCCTCTATGATGGGATCACCGCTCAGGAGATTGATACGCTCTCGGCTGAAATCTGTGTCGGTATGATTACATCAGAACCAGACTATGAAATTCTCGCAACTCGTATCATCGCGAGTAACATCCAGAAGGTGTGCCCCAACAACTTTCACACCGCCATGAAGAAGTTGGCTAAGGCTGGTATCGTCACGGAGGACGTTGCTCGAATCGCGGGTCGTGTGAGGGACGACATCGATACAAAGCGGGACTATGACTTTGGCTATTTTGGTCTCAAGACCTTGGAGAAGAGTTACCTTCAGAGGCTCGATGGTATCCTGATGGAAACACCCCAATATATGTTTATGCGGGTCTCAATCGGTATTCACGGGGAGGATATCCCCGCCGTGTTGGAGACCTATGACAAGATGTCCAGGGGTATGTTCATCCACGCAACGCCAACCCTCTTCAACGCAGGTACACCAAGGCCCCAAATGTCCTCATGTTTCCTAATTGCAAATAAGGGTGACTCAATCGATGGGATCTACGGCAGTCTCACAGAGTGTGCACAAATCTCAAAGTGGGCCGGGGGTATTGGTATGCACATCCATGATGTGAGAGCCAATAAGTCTCGTATTCGGGGGACAAATGGCCAATCTGATGGTATCATTCCAATGCTTCGTGTATTTAACGCCACGGCACGCTATGTAAACCAAGCTGGTCGTCGTAAGGGGTCAATCGCGGTGTACCTGGAACCGTGGCACGCGGATATCATGGACTTTTTGGAGTTGCGTCTCAATCAGGGGGATGAAGAAGCTCGCTGTCGGGATCTCTTCTCAGCTCTGTGGATTCCAGATCTCTTCATGAAGCGTGTCGAAGAGGGTGGCCAATGGTCTCTCTTCTGTCCAGATAAGGCACCGGGGCTCTCCGACGCCGTGGGTGAAGAGTTTGAAGCCCTCTACACAAAGTACGAGGAAGAGGGACGAGCCAATGCCACTGTGCCAGCCGCCGATGTGTGGAAGGCTATTCTCAAGTCACAAACAGAAACTGGTACACCATACATGCTTTACAAGGACGCATGTAACACAAAGTCAAATCAAAAGAACTTGGGGACAATTAAGAGCTCTAACTTGTGCACTGAAATTTTAGAGTACACTGATAAGGATGAGACGTCTGTGTGTAATTTGGCGTCAATCGCCCTTCCCAAGTATGTCAATGAAGAGACTCGCACATTTGATTATGAGAAACTTCATGAAATTACAAAAGTTGTCACCAAAAATCTAAATAGGGTTATCGATAGGAATTTTTATCCCGTGGAGACTGCGCGAAAGTCTAATATGCGCCACCGACCCATTGGCCTCGGTGTCCAAGGTCTCGCGGATGTATTTATTTTGTGCCGACACGCATTTGATTCTGATGAGGCCAAGGCAATGAATGCTCGCATTTTTGAGACAATGTATCACGCAGCCCTAGAGGCGAGTTGTGAATTGGCAGGGGTTGAGGGAGCTTACGAGACATTTGAGGGATCTCCAGCGTCCCAAGGTATCCTCCAATTTGATATGTGGGAGGGGGAGACAAAACTCAACTATGACTGGGACGCCCTAAAGGAACGCATCAAGGAAGTGGGTCTCCGTAACAGTCTCCTCATGGCACCCATGCCCACAGCCTCTACAGCTCAAATCTTGGGTAACAATGAATGTTTTGAGCCATATACAACTAACATTTACTTGCGACGCACCCTCGCAGGTGAGTTTGTTGTTGTCAATAAGCACCTCGTTGAGGATCTCAAGAAGATCGGTCTCTGGTCAAAGGACATGAAGGATCTCATGGTGAAGGCGGGTGGCTCCATCCAAAATATTGTGGATATCCCAGATGATATTAAGAACCTCTACAGAACTGTATGGGAAATCAAGATGAAGGATGTCATCGATATGGCTGCAGATCGTGGTCGCTTCATCGATCAGTCACAAAGTATGAACCTCTTCATGGAGAGCCCTACCCTCTCAAAGTTGTCCTCCATGCATATGTATGCGTGGAAAAAGGGGCTCAAGACGGGGATGTATTATCTGAGATCCAAGGCGAAGGCACGACCAATTCAATTCAGCCTCGAACCCGACTGCGTGGCGTGTTCAGCTTAAAGTTTTGATTGGATATTCAAATAGCATAATGTCTAAGATCAGTGACGCTATTGAAAATTTGGAAATTGCCGAGTTTAACAACAGAAAGATTGTCCTCTCCACAAAGGAGGGGACGCCGATGCGAATTCAATTTCCACGGTTGTATATGCCTTTTGGGATCTCAGGTTTCGTACCCGAAGTGGGCCCAACCAAATACAACGTAGACTTGGCTCTCAAGGGATACGACGAAGAGGGGAGTTATATTAAAAAGTTCTACGAATCCCTAAAGCAAATCGAGGACAAGATTATCACCGCTGTGGCCGAACAAAGTGAAAAGATCTTTCAAAAGAAGCACACCAAGGAGGAACTCCTCCCAATGTTTAACTCAAATATTAAGGAAAGTCCTGATCGCGAACCAAAGTTTCGTGTCAAAGTTGACACAGATCACAATGAGATGATTAAGGCGGCAGTCTATGACGCAAATAAGAATGCCATCAAGACTGAAGTTTCAAATGGTCTCTATGCAAGAAATAGTGGACATGCTATTGTTGAACTCAATAGTGTCTATTTCTTGAATAAAAAGTTTGGATGTACTTGGAAACTTAATCAATTGGTCGTCTATGAACCACAAAACCTCAAGGGCTTCCAGTTCCAAATCTAATATAGGGGTCGGTACGCGTTTGTACCTGGTCTGTTGTAGTACGCTGGCACTGGGTTGTAGTTACGTCGTCCACCACCAGTCTTTGTGTAAAACGCATTACCCGCGGTTTGGTAGATACGGTTCTTTCTCTCGTCAACATAGTTGGTTGCCGCAGCTCTGGCTTGATTTCGGTAGTCATATGCTAATCCTCGGGCTTCTCTCTTCAAGTCTTTAGCCATGTGACGCGCTTCCGATCTGATTTCACGCGCAGCGGACTTTGCCATACCCTTTGCCATACTTTTAGCCATCATACCCGCGAGGGCTGCCATTTATAATTACTTATTATTACTATTTTTATTGAGGAGAAGAAGATGATATATGATTTGAGCCTCTCTAAGCAATTTGCCCTGAACCTTGGTAAATCTCTTAGGGTCCAAACCTAACTTAATCTTAGCCAACTTGACAGACTCGTCCCACTTTGCAAGTGTCATGCTTATAGTATTACATCATTTTTTTAATCTTCTTCTTGTAGTCCTTTGTACCCTCCTTGGGTTGGAGCGCGAACTTACCCTTCTTTGGCTTGAAGACCTTGGTCAAGTGCTTCTTACCTTCTGACTTCATGCGCTCAAGGGCAGCCTTGTGAGCAGCAACTGACTTGATTTGGCCATCTTTGGAATCCAACATGAGATCCTTGGCGCGGAGGCCTCCTGTGGTCTTTTCGGCGGTTCCGTGGAAAACTTCGGCGCGACTTCCGATTAGCTTGGTTGACATCTTTGTATACATTAGGCTCGGAATATTTTCTTGATATCCAAGATTGAAATTTTTTCAGTAGTTCTCTTGATTGGAATCTGTTTCTCAATTCTCTCATCATTGAGGACTTTTGAACACACGATGGATTTGTGACCTTGGAGAGCCATCATTTCTTCCTCCACACTCACAAATGTATCTGTCTCCTTGTAAATTAACTTTTTAACATACACCGGCTTTGTCTGTCCTGTACGGTGACTACGTCCCACAGCTTGAAGTTCCGTCGCAGGATTCCAGGATGGTCCCGTAATATAAACACGCGTTGCCTCTTGAAGATTGAGTCCCTGACCTCCCGACTTGATTTGAATAATGAAAACAGCCCCTGGAGGCGCTTTTTTGAATGCAGTCACCTGATTGTCACGCTCCTCTTTGGGGACCGAGCCATCAATCCTAAAAGTTGGACACTCCATATTCTTTTGAATAAAGTCCATCTCACCCCTGAACTGGCAGAAGACGAGGGTCTTCTCGTCTGGATGAGACTTAATCATACGAAAGAGGGTCTCCATTTTGTTTGATCTTCCAACCCACTGCTCGGATTGTGTACCATTCTGTTTGGCGATCCCATCTAAGTACATCTGAGGCAAAATCATCGTCTGCCGTGCCCTCAAAAGAGCCTCCAAGATTACCATATTTTTGGAGTTGAGACTGATGGCATTCTTGAAGGCATCCCTAATAGTTTCTTGAGCATCTTGGAACACAAACTCATACAACCGTCTCTCGTCGGGGAACATCTCAAGTTCCACATTCTCAAAGTGACACGGTGGAAGTTCCAATCGTGTATTGATCTTTGCCAAGTCATCCTTGGTTCGCCGAAGGATGTAAATGTCTTGAATCTTGTTCGTCATACCTTGGACAAGAGATTTCTCAATACCAAGGAAGGCACAGAGAGATACAAAGTCATTCATAGAGTTGAAAACTGGGGTACCAGTTACGATCCATTTGATATCAGTCTTGAGCCTACACACGCTCTTGAAGAGTCTTGAAGACTTGTTCCGAATTTCGTGGGCTTCATCCAAGATCACACGATCCCAAGTGTGCCTGTGAATTGGTGTATCTTCCGTCGTTGAAAGGAGTGAATATGGCGTAATAACGATGTCCGCTTCTTTGAGGCGTCTCTTTGGTCCATCAAAGAGGTGGACGGATAGCTGCGGAGCAAACTTCCCAATCTCATTTGCCCACTGTGTAATGATGGATTTGGGTACGACAATGAGAGTACTCTTTTTGCGGTTTCCCAACATAGTAGCAATCAATTGCGCACTTTTTCCCAATCCCATTTCATCACAGAGGAAACCGCCCTTCGGTCCAGATGTTTGGTTCTCCATTGTAAGCATCCAAAGGACACCTTCGCGTTGGTAGGGGGCGAATAGCCTACCATTGAAATTGTCCTTTGCACGATTGTAGAGTTCCTCAATAGTCATGGTTTTGGTTTGATTTTTACATAGGGATGGTACACTTAGGTGGTCAAGAATCTGTACCCGAGTTCCGTAAATATAGAAAATTATTAATAAAAATTCTTGAGAAAGTTGTTATGATCTTAAGAAGTTTTGTCCTTAGAAAAATTTAGTTTTTTGGAAAAAATCCGACAAACGGAACAGATTTTATTGATTTTATTTTTTCTTATTTTCCTCATATTGTAGTCTCTTTTGCTCATTTATTTTTTCTCTGTTCTTTTCACGGTACTTTTTAGATGCTAATTGTCTTGGTGTCAATTCAGATGGATCTTTGTCACTGAGTGGAGCCTTCTTCACTATTCTGTATTCATACCCTTCTGCTGGTCTGGGAAGTGTCACAGTCTCTTCTTCCATCATACACATGTATGAGAATTTATCTTTAATAATATTGATGTCCAAATTTTCTGTCACAGTTGTCGGAAATATAGAAAATTATTAATAAAAATTCTTGAGAAAGTTGTTATGATCTTAAGAAGTTTTGTCCTTAGAAAAATTTAGTTTTTTGGAAAAAATCCGACAACTCGAACAGATTTTGAAAAAATTAAAAACCCCAGGACAGTCACCCGAACGGAATACAATTATTTTCTCACACATGAGTATGGATCATCACCCAACTTCATTCTTCATCCTTGACAATAAGGAACTTGGTACATTTTGGGTAGGTCAAGCCAACATCAAACCTGGTGCGAATGACCGTGCAATTGGTGTAGATAAGTTGATAGACAAATTATCCTCTAAATATGAAGAAGAATATCCACACCTATGCTTTGAGGTTGAGAGTATAGCATGTGAAATATACAAATTCCATGAATTGGAAAGATGGATTACAGATCTGTTATATCAAATCAAACGAAAACCACTTAAACTCGTGGAACTCAACGAGCTTCTTACCGCGGGGTGGGGTGAAGGAGACTATACAACCAATTCAACCATACACGTATTACGAGTTAATAAAACGCGAGAGGGTCTAAGAAATACTTATAAAAAGTTGATAGCTGATTGGGAAGCCAAGGGTTTGAGATGCCTTAATACCCAAAAATGTAAATCATACGAAGACAAGAAACAAGATCCCAACTTTATGTACAATAGGGCTCGTAAAGAAGTTCTCCGTCAAATAAAGAAGACTGGAAAGATGCCAAAAGACACAACCATTGAGAAGTACCGCATTAAAGAAGATGAGATTAAAGAATGTATGGAAGAGGTGGTATTTTGCCAACCTTATGAGAAAGAATTTTATAAGAAGGGTCGATATTGGTATTGTTTTTGTGATAAAAGAACCGATACATGTTCAAACCCCGATTGTAAAGAAGAAGGATTGAAATTGGGATTGAAAGTTGGCACTTCTATATGTGAACACAATAGACTTTGTTCAGTCTGTAAAGATTGTGGCGGCGCCTCTATTTGTGAACACAATAGACAACGTTCACAATGTAAAGAATGTGGGGGTGCCTCTATTTGTGATCACAACAGAGTGCGTTCGCGTTGTAAAGACTGTGGTGGAAGTCAAATTTGTGAACATAATAGAGTGCGTTCACGATGTAAAGAATGTGGAGGAAGTCAAATCTGTAAACATAATAGAGTGTGTTCGAACTGTAAAGATTGTGGAGGTACCTCTATTTGTGAACATAATAGAGCGCGTTCTCAATGCAAGGAGTGTGGGGGTGGTTCCATATGTGAACACAATAAACATCGTTCAGCTTGTAAAAAATGCGGAGGAAGTCAAATCTGTGAACACAACAAACGACGTTCACAATGTAAGGAGTGTGGAGGTGGGTCTATTTGTGAACATAATAGAGTGCGTTCACGATGTAAAGAATGTGGAGGTGGTCATATATGCGAACATAATAGAAGTCGTTCAGTTTGTAAGGAGTGTGGAGGTGGAAGTGTATGTGAACACAATAAAGTTCGTGGTCTATGTAATTTGTGTAATCCACAGGGACATATAGCGGCCCTAAGGAGAAATAGAAGATGGATTGCTATAAATTCCACAAACCCAACCCACACATTAGATGATCTTTGTATGACATCCGAACAATGGCTCAAGTACCTACATAAAACATTTGAAGATAGGTACGGAAGACCTAAAACGGAAAAAGATGAGGTTCACATAGATGAAATAATCCCATGCTCTGCGTGGAATTTGCCAGACGACAATAAGTACTGTTGGCACTATCTGAACTCTCAGTGGTTATTAGCTGAGGATAATCTATCAAAACATGATTCATATGAAGATGAGGATAAGCTTGCTATGATAGAGAGAATTCAATCATCAACATACATATCCTCATCAGAAATGGCTTGAACTTCACACACGGGTGGGGGTACTTCTTTCTTCTTACGTGTCTTCTTCTCCTTTGGCATAGGTAGTTCATCCAAGTGTTCCCTATAGTAGAGAACCTTATCCCAAAATTCTTTCATTATCGGTAAATTTGTTGTCCACCATTCAGGATCTCTCTTTACATTTACAACCACAAACTCCTCTGGACGAGGCCAATTTGTCTCTGCAGGCTTGTATTGAATAAAATCGGCTTCTTCCAAGTCTAAGATCTGCATACATAATTGTAGCTGGGGCATGTAATGCTCTGGCACGGATGGCTCGATCTTACGACTCATTGGGCACTTAATTTCTACAAGTTTCCCACTTTCAGTGACACCATCGGGGCTTCCACCGAGCCATGTATGAATCGGATGCGGGACGAGACCCAATTCGTGAACGACCTCGTTATACCTCTCTTCATAGAGAATACGAGCCTCATCTTCGTATTTTTCACCATGTCTTGTGGCTTCATTGCCCATAAAACGAGGCCCCACACCACACTTCTTTCGAAGAAGGTCGTCGGGAGTCTCGTACTTATTCACACCGATGGCGGTTGCTGCATCACTTGCGGTTAATAACTGTCCACGAAGAGCAAGCCACTCTTCACTCTTCTGCGCTGCATATTCCCGCTCAATCAAGGCTTTGACATTGGGATGCATATTAATGTATTATCGTTGGTAGTTTTTAAGTTGTTCAAAGAAGGCTCTGGCAGCTAATTGTTCGGCTTGCTTTTTACTCTTGGCTTGTCCCCGACCACCAAATTGACCATTAATATACGCATCAATGTAGAAAATACCTTCGTGATGACCCACAACTCTGTATTCTGGCAAAGGTACATTCATAATTTGACAGTACTTCATGAGGTGATCCTTGAAGTTGTCATCAATCATGATAGCATTCAAATCAATATACTTGGGATCGTTGTAAATCCTGAGTACAAACTCTTTCGCATGGAGTAAGCCAAGATCCATGTAGATGGCGCCAACGAGAGCTTCAAAGACATCTTCCAAAATCTTTGGATTATTATTCCAATTGTTCCTCGTGCCTTTCTCGTCCATGAGAACCATGTTGTTGAGACCCAATTTGAGAGCAATCGCGGCTAAAGTTTCGGAACGAACGAGTTTTGTACGAGCTTTGGTGAGAAATCCTTCTTGTCTCTCTTCGTATCTATCAAAGAGGAACTTGGTAATAATAAATCCCAATACAGAATCACCCATAAACTCAAGGGTCTCAAATGATTCCGTAAGGTTTTCATATTCCTTGAGTGCGGATTTATGGGTGAACGCCCTTTGATACAAAGACAGATTTTTGATCTTTGTACCAACGAGATTTTCGATATCTTGTTGATTGAAATTCATATTATTAGAAAGTGTTATTTTTTTAAGCCGCCTTCACGTAGTGTGGGCTGAGGTACTTTTGGAGGTTGAGATAAGTAACAACAACGTCCGCAGGTGGTTGCAAGAGATCCTTCAACTTTTCGTCGAGGATGAGCTGGCGACCGTTATCTGGGTGCTTGAGGCCCTTTTCAGTAATATACTTGTTGATGAACTTCGTGACTTCCGAGCGAGAGATGAGTTCACCTTCGCCAAGTCCCAAGAAATCGCGCAACTTAGGTGTCACTTCTTGCTTACGGTTGAAGCCGTTGTTGGCTGCGCGCTCCTTAGCTTTCTCACCCGTTGGATCCTCTTGGACGCTCTTAACCTTACGGATGAGCTTGGTGAGGGCCTTAACATCAGCACGGAGCGCAGCAATTTCGGATTGAATGGTTTCAAGAGACATCTTATATCTTCCTTACGGGGTTAATCTTTAAGTCACCAAATGATCACAAGTAACTGAGCGACTACGAGGAGTACTAATATTGGGATTCTAAGATCTGTTATTGTTTCTGTGGGAGGCCTCTCTATGATTCTAAATGGTTCCTTTGGTAAATCACCTGGACACCCACCAGCGCAGCAGTCGGATGGGCAGGGAAGAACTTTGGAGCCTTTACGTACCCCACAGAACTGGTACTTCTTGGTGTCAGTTACGTCTGAGTACGCATAGCATCTACACTCTTCAATCACGTTACAGACCATATTATTATGTCACAATATATTAATGGACACTGAGATTTATTCGGAAGCTGTGATCAATCGGTTCATGAAGAAAAACTTATTCTTCAACGATCCACTTCTTGAGAAGTACTACAAGACCGACAACCTCGCGGCATTCAGGAAGAGGGTACACAGAGTTCACGGTAAGGAGAGTTTCGAAAAGATGATTTATGCTGTGGTGACGGACAGTGTGCGTGACATTATCCTCAAGACAGCTGCGGAACTTTCAGAATTCCTCAAGCCCATGGGGTACCTCATTGTCTCTGGGGGTGAAGCCTTCAATATGTACCTGAGTAGAGAAGATCGCCTTGTGACGAGTGACATAGATACCAAATTCATCCCCACCATCCCATACGATGACAAATACTTTGGTAAACTCCAAGCTATCAAGCTTCTACTTTGGAACAAGTTGGGAGAAATCGCCAGACACATCAATATGAAGATTAAGCAGCGTCTCTCCCAAAAGACCAAGATGGGTCGCTTTTTGGGTTTGGGTTTCTCTGAAAGTGGTCCATATGTGACGCGTCGCTACCTCCTCATTAAGAAGAAGAAGTCCCAAGGTGGTCGTGATCCCTCGAAGAGTGACATTTTCATTGATGTTGAATTGTTTGCCCTCGATCTCAACTTGAGATATTTCTCCATTGAGAAGGGACGGATCGTACAGGAAGTCCTTGGTGGTATGTTGGATATCCCATTTATGAGACCCAAGGAGTTTGGGTACGAGGTCATCCAATCAAAGAAGCAGGGTGTTACGTACAAGAACAAAGATACTGGTGCCATTGTTCACGACAAACGTCTCTACGTGGCTGGAAAGCGTTTCCTCCTTGACGATGTCTATCTCATGCAAAAGTTGGGTCTTCGTCCAGAGAAGAAGGAGAAGGATCGTCAGCGTATGTACAAATTGGCCAAGATGATCACGAAGAGTGTGAACATCAAACCAACGGATACCATTAACACAATCTACGCCCGCACTACAGGGAAAATAACGAGTACACGATTTGTCTCACGTAAACCTGGTAACGTCAGCATGGCTCTGGCTGCGAAAGTTGATCCAATGCGATATGGGGAATTCACGACGAAGCCCCGCGAGGATCGTCTCGCTAAGCAACTTGTCTATGGCGTCAAGACCTCGGTGCCAACCCTAAATATTCCAGGCTACGCGAAGACCTACGGTGATCAGCGTTTCAACCTAAACACACAGGAGTGGGTCAAGAATACCTCCAAATCATATGTGAAAAATGAGTACAACTATAGACCAACTTCAGGCAAAAGCCTTCCAAAGGAGTTTGACTACAGTAAGCTCCTATATGGATACAAACCCTTGCGTGACAAGTGGATTCCACGGGCTGTTATAAAGAGAGCCGCCATGATACCCTTTGTTGGTTTAAAGAATTGAGACACAATTCATACATAATATGTTGTACAACGCCCCAGCAAAAGGTGATGACGGACTCTACTTCGTAAAGGCTCTCAACGATACCAAGCGAAAGTGCTTGGTTCAATTGAATAAGGTAAAGGTTGCCGATATCTCAGGCGACGTTGTTCTTGATCTCGTCTCCGAAGCCAATCTCCAAAAGATTGGTGACATTGACGCGCTCAACCTTGAGGCGGCTCAAGAAAATTGTGAAACTTGGTTTGGGAAGCAACTCACTGAAAAGGTCATTCAAGGTGCGTACACCCCAAGTGTCTCCGATGGTCAGATTACAGGCGAATGTATTGAGGCTACCAAAGTGTTCAGTGCACACCAAGAGCACATTGACCTCGAACATGTGCAACCAGGCAAGAGCTGCGACGTCATCCTTGAATTCGCGGGTCTCTGGTTTGCCAAGAAATCCTTCGGTTCCTCATGGAATGTTGTCCAGGTGAGAGTTCACCCAGACCCAATCTTGGACACTTACCCAGAAGAATATGCCTTCGTGGATGAGGAATAAAAAAAAATTGTTATCATATATAAAAGATGATGAAGAAGGGTCGTGCTCAAAACCTCGCGATGTTGGCTGCGGTCGCCGTGTTGGTCTACTTGCTCTTCACTATGAACAAGAAGTCTGCTTATTCCATTAGCGAACGCGAATATTCCATGATTGAGTTGGCACCAGCTGCGGGTCCAGCTGCTGCTCCAGTCCGCAACGGCTGTGGTATGGAGAAGGGCACAGGCCTCGCGTCCTCCCTCCTCCCACGCGAAGTTGCGTCCGCCGAGGACTTTGGTGAGTTCGCTCCAGAAGACATCCTCGCGGGTCAAAACTTCCTTGAACCACGCCAACAAATTGGCTTCCCAGAGTCGGTGGGTGGTGCTTTGCGCAACGCCAACCAACAAATCCGTGCGGAACCACCAAACGCCAAGGAACCATTCGTGTGGAACAACTCCACCATTGTCCCAGACAGCATGATGCGTTCTTTGTGCTAATTTCGCTTAAAGATTAGATCTTAGCTTTATGTAAATAATGTCAGTACCTAACGAACTTTCCGAGAGCGTCGCCAAGCTTGTGGAGCTCTCCAAGCAACTTTCTGAAGCAAAATCTGATATCAAGATCCTCAACCAAGAAGAGAAACGACTGAAGGAGGCAGTCAAGAAGCATATGATTGGTCAGGGCATTGATACCATTAACCTTAGAAAAGGGAAGATCAGCCTTCGTACGTCAGTCCGTAAGGGGACTATGAATAAGGATGCCATTCGCGAGGGACTCCTCAAGTTTTTTGGTGGTGACGAGGCCAAGTTGGAGGGAGCCCTCAATGCCATCCAGGACACTATTAAAGTGAAGGAGTCAACTTCAATCTCATTAACTGGGATAAAAGAGAAGCCCGAAAAGGAAGATAAGTAATAACGATGGTTTGGAGTCAGTACGTCTACGAGGCGAGTGCCAATACCGATGTCATCCCCAGTGATGAAGAAGAAATAGAAGATGATGTTCATCTCAGTGTTGAAGATTGGCAAATCAAATACTCAGATGAATTGTGGGCGCTTTGGGATATCATACAGCAACTCCTTAGAGATGGTTTCCTTGAGCATGCCCTACTTACCGATTGTGACTTTTCAGATTTCGCAGAGTTCTGTTACACCGAGCACACCGACAATTGCGACTTTGTTTGGTTTCCATATGAGTTCCATCTCTCATACATATGGAAACACATAGATACCTATTTAGAAGATACAGATCTCTGTCATGAATTTATGGTGGGTGCTACATTTGATCATTGGGTGAGGTTCGTTTATGAGCACACTAGACAAAATAATATGAGTGTATAATAACCATGCTCCCCGATATTACCTCCCAGAAAGTCGCGATCCCCGCTGCTCTTTTTTTGGCTCTCAGCCCAGGTGTTCTCTTGACCACCGATGGGCGCAGTCTCAAGTTCGCAAACGGAAAGACTTCCCAAATGGCTACTATGTTCCACGCCCTCGTGTTCTTCCTTGTCTACAGTCTCATCGCAAAGGCGATGGGTCTCGTGTTGACGAAGACCGACTTGATCGTCACGACGGCGCTCTTTTTGGCGTTGAGCCCAGGTCTCTTGTTGACTATTCCACCAGGTTCTGGTGGACTTCTCCGATCAGGTCAAACGAGCCTCCCAGCGGCTTTGACCCACTCGATCGTGTTCGCGGTTGTCTTCGCGCTTTTGCGTCGTCAATTTCCTCAGTTCTACTAAGTAGGAGGATGAAGTACCTTGTTTTGGGTCCAGCTTCGATGGGTATATACTCAATGATTGGAGCCCTCAAGGCACGCGAATCTAAACTTGTAGATGTAAAGGAAATATCTGGATCATCTGCAGGATCAATCTTAGCCCTCTTTTTGGCTTTGGGGATGTCCGTTGATGAGATTTATGATGTGGCTCTCAATTTGAATATCCCCGAATTTGTTAAATTACGCATAGGCTCCTTCTTTAACAAATTTGGTTTTGTTGATATGGGTCCTATTCGCAACAAACTTGTTGATATCTGTGGGAGTGATCCCACATTTGAGGAATTGGATATGAAGATTTATGTATCTGCATTTTGCTTGAATACATCAACAACCGAATACTTCTCACGTGATACCCACCCCAAGATGAAAGTCATTGATGCTGTGTGTATGAGTATGGCTATACCTCTCATTTTTACTTGTGGTGAATTTGAGGGAAGGACATACGTGGATGGTGCTACACAGGAACAAATTCCAATGACACCATTCCTTGGTAAGAAGCCACACGAAATTACATGTATCAAACTCAAAATGGATCAGGTATATCAAGAAGAGATTAATAATCCGTTACAATTCGTGGAATCCCTCATTCGTTCAACTGTTTCAAATAGAGTTGAATATAGTAAATATACAAAAATTATTGAAATACACATAGGTGGCATAAACGTTTTTGACTTTAAGATGTCTTACGAAGATAAGATTAGACTGTACAATATAGGTTACTCTACAATTAAATAATTAGCTCTACTTTTTTGTTAACTTAATATAAAACAAATGGATGCGTGCGACCCCGACGCAGATATAGAAAACCTTAGAAAGTTGATTAAGCTCAACACGGGGGTAAATATTAAGCTAACAAAGGACCAAATATGTCAGGCATACCAGGATATTCAGGACGGAAAATTGCCTCTTCCACCATTGATCATGAACTCAAGTAGGACTTACCTCGTTGATAAGAAGTCACCATTGAAACCCAATGATTATGAACAACTTTTTGACGCAACCACAAAGCGTGTAGACCTCAAGAGGATTGCTCGCAAGGTTGAGTTAAAGAATGTTGAACAGATGACGAAGAGTCAAATTGTTGATGCCATTGGTAAGCGCCTCAGATATATGAAAATTCACGAACCAGTGAAGTTTGCGAGAAAGACGCGGGTCGTCTCAGTTAACAGAAATGTAAACACAGCAGTGAATAACACAGCAGTGAACAATGTTAACACCAATGTGAATCAGGTGAACACCACTAACAATTACAAGGCGAACACCAATGTGAATCAGGTGAACACCACCAACAATTACAAGGCGAACACCACTAACAATTACAAGGCGAACACTACCAACAATTACAAGGCGAACACCACCAACAATTACAAGGCGAATACCACTAACAATTACAAGGTGAACACCACCACCACTAACAATTACAAGGTGAACACCACCACTAACAATTACAAGGTGAACACCGCCACAGTAAACCGCCCAAAGAAGGTATCATTCCCAACGGGTAGTTTATTTGCAAAAGGTGAAAAGCCTAAATTTTTGGGTGGTGCTGTTAGCGCCGTAAAAAATAACTATCCAAAGCCAGAGAAGAAGGGATTTTTCGCAAGGCTTTTTGGTAAGAAGGAAAACAAGAACTTTATTCCCGCGAATAAGTTTAAAAATTCTAAACCAGGTTATGCTTTTAGAAAAGGAGACAAGGGATTGGGTTACTACAAAAATACTGGCCGTGTCGAAGGACCCCAGTTACCACCAATAAATTATACCCAACCAATCCCAGCTATCGTACCAAAAAATGAAGATTTCGCTCTTGAATTGGCTGTCGCCAGAGTCAAGCAACTTGGTCTCAAGAGAGAACAACAATTCCTTAACCAGATACAACTTGGCAGGGCTAAGAGGAAGGATATTGTAGCCCAAGCTGAAGCGGCTAAACAGGAAGAAAATCAATTCGCTTCATTTTTGGATGGATTGGATATTTCAAATACGAACAAGAATGCCTTCAAGCGACGAATGGCTACCAATGACTTCAAGCAGATTCAAGTTGAAGCGCAGATCAAGGCTGATGAGAAGGCCAATGTCATACGTTCAAACGAAGAAAAGATGAATATGTTCTTGAAGACAACTGGTCTTAGTAACGTAAACAAGACTTTATTCTTAAACAAGGCTCGTGTGGAGGGCTCAAATATCAATACTCTCATTGAAGAAGCCAGAAAACTTAACTCCGATGTCAAGAGTCAAAAACTCTCAAACAAGCAGGATCAGTTCCGAACCATTCTTCAAAACTACAATAAGTTGAATGCCACCGATAAAGAAGCTCTTGTTCAAACTGTGGCTGAAAGCGCAAATGTGAATACTATGCGAAAAATGGCGGATGATCTCGTCAAGAGAAGAATGGAGGAAAAGAAGAATGTAACGGCACTGAATCTTCTCTCATTTTTGACACCCCTCGGGATTAACCAAAAAAACAAAGATGAATTTTTGCGTCGTTTTAGAAATGAAAATGTGGATATCAATTCAATCAAAGCGGAGGCCCTCAAGCTCCAAGAGTCCAAGGGTTCTGCGAACATTGAAAATCTTCGAACAAAACTTAATACTCGCCTCGGTGAACTCGGTCTCAATCAGATCAATCAAAATGCCATTATGAAAAAGTTTAGCAACGGTAATCGTAATGTAAACAAATTGATTGAAGAGGCTAAAGCTCTAAAGGCGCAGAAAGGTACCACGAACCTTGAAGAGGCGAAACGAGAGTACCGGGCATTCATAAATGAGTTGCCAGGTCTCACAAATGAGGACAAGGCTGAACTCACAAAGACCAACACCATGAACCGTAATCGGGCCAAGCAACTATCTAACAAACGTCTTGAACAGGTTAAGATTAATAGTAAACAGGGTTTTATCAATTTTATGTCAGAATTGAATATTACAAATCAGTATCGTGATGAGTTACTTGGTAACTTTAACGCGAACCGAATGACTATGAATGCCCTCAAGAATAAGGCTGTCAAGATTTCCCAAAAGATTAAGAATGACAAGAACGTTGAGTTGAAGACCCAACTCAACTCGCGATTAACCGAACTTGGTCTCAACCAAATCAATAAAAACTCCATTATGAAAAAGTTTACCAATGGTAATCGTAATGTGAACAAATTGATTGAAGAAGCTAAAGCTCTAAAGGCGCAGAAAGGTGCTACGAACCTCGAAGAGGCGAAGAAGAACTTCAAGGTATTTCTTAATGAGTTGCCAGGTCTCACAAACGAGGACAAGAAAAGCCTTTTGAATAGTGGTAATATGAATCGTAACCGAGCCAAGCAAATGTCAAACAAGCGTCTCGAACAGGTTAAGATCAATAGTAAACAGGGTTTTATCAATTTTATGACCGAATTGGGTATTACAAACCAATATCGTGACGAGTTACTTGGCAACTTTAATGCCAATCGTATGACTATGAATGCCCTCAAGAATAAGGCGACCAAGATTGCACAAAAGATGAAGAATGACAAGAACGTTGAGTTGAAGACGCAACTTGAGGCGCGCCTCAGTGAACTTGGTCTCAATCAGATCAATAAAAACTCCATCATGAAAAAGTTTACAAATGGTAATCGTAATGTGAACAAGTTAATACAAGAAGCTAAAAATCTCAAGTCCACACGAAATGCTGAGAATACAAATGCGAAGCGAAAGGAATACGCGTCATTCTTGAATACACTTCCAGGTCTCACAAATGAAAATAAGCGAAGCCTTTTGAACACTGGAAATTTGAACCGTAATGCAGCTACACAAATGTCTAATAAGCGTCTCGAGCAGGCTAAAATTAATAGCAAGAAGGGATTCATTAATTTTATGACCGAGTTGGGTATTACAAATCAATATCGTGATGAATTACTTGACAACTTCAATGCGAACCGAATGACTATGAATGCCCTCAAGAATAAGGCGGTCAAGGTTGCCCAAAAGATTAAGAATGATACAAATGCGGAGTTGAAGTCCAAACTTGAGTCACGCCTTGATGAACTTGGACTCAACCAAATCAATAAAAACTCCATTATGAAAAAGTTCAGAAATGGTAACCGTAATCTGAATGGGTTAGTACAAGAAGCCAAAACCTTGAAGTCCACTCGAAACGCTGAAAATATGAATGCGAAACGTAGAGAGTATGCCGCATTCCTGAATACTCTCCCAGGTCTCACAAATGAAAATAGAAAAAGCCTTTTGAATAGTGGTAATACGAACCGTAACGCGGCTAAACAAATGTCGAACAAACGCCTCGAGCAGGCTAAAATTAATAGCAAGAAGGTATTTATTAATTTTATGACCGAGTTGGGTATTACAAATCAATATCGCGACGAACTACTCGACAATTTTAACGCGAACACCATGACTATGAATGCCCTCAAGAATAAGGCTGTCAAGGTTGCCCAAAAGATTAAGAATGATACAAACACTGAGTTGAAATTAACACTAAATACACGCCTTGATGAGATTGGTCTCAATCAAGTGAACAAGAACTCTATTATGAAAAAGTTTAACAACGGTAATCGTAATGTGAATGGCTTATTACAAGAAGCTAAAAACTTGAAGTCCAAGAAAAATGCGGAAATTATAAATGCGAAAAAGAAGGAGTACTCATTATTCCTTAATACTCTTCCAGGTCTTACAAACGACGACAAGCGAGGTCTCCTCAACAATATGAACCGTAACAAAGCGGTGACGCTTTCAAACCAAAGAGTTGCCACCCAAAAGGAAAAAGAGAAGGAACAATTTGAAAAGTTTCTTGTGAACCTTGGACTCAACAACGGCGACAGAGGTACAATGATGAACAAGTACAATAGTAACAGCCTCACTGTGAACGCACTTCAAAAGGTTGCGCAAGAGTTGAAGAATGTAAGAGTTCAAGAACAAAAGGCTGCGAACAAGAGAACCTTAATGGAATACTTGGAAACTGCGAATATTCCTAAAAATACTAAGGCCAATATTGAGAAACGTTTCAATGCAAATGAAGCCAATCTTAAATCGCTTCAAAATGAAGTTAATAAGATGATCCGAGATGCCCAAAATGCGAAGCTCGCCAATAATAAGGCGAGACTCGCCTCAAATGTGAAGGGATCAATCCTCTCAAACACAAACAAGAATGCATTCATTCGTAGATTGAATGCTGAAAATGTCAACATCAATGGCTTGCGAAGTGAGTTGAACGCGATGGTCACAAAAATGATTGAGACACAGCGTGGCAAAGATCGCGACGAGCTTGAGGCGTATATGAAGACTCAGGGATTGTCACCAGAAAATCAAAAGGTGGTTCTCAACAGGTTTAATGTAGATAACACAGTTGCTTTGACAAATCTCAAAAAAGAAGCGAATGCCATCTTGGCGTCGCGCATCCAACAAAAGAGAAACGCCAATACAGGCATACTCACAAACCATGGGTTACAACTTGGCCTCACCAACCAGGAAATAAAGAACCTCACGAACAAGTTGAACAGTGAAAAGTTGGAGTCATTGATGAATGAAGCCAGTGCCATAGCGGGGAAGAAGGCTCAAAATGTGAAGAACGCACTCATCCGTGCGATGTCTGACTACATAAAAAAGCTCGGTCTGAATGCCAATAACAAGCGAAACATCTTGAGCCAAAATCTCAACTTGAATGCCACCATGAATTTGGCGAATCAAAGACTTCAAACTAAAATTGCTGAAAAGCGAGCTAAAAATCTGACAAAGTTGGGATTACTTCTCAATGAGCTCAAACTCAACAATGGGGAAAAGCAGAAGTTTTACAACAACTTCAATAGGAATGTAAACTTGAACACAATTATGAATAATGCCTCAAAATTTGCAGCTCAAAAGAAAGTTAGTATCAAGGCTGGACAACTCGCGAACCTAAAACAGTTCTTGAATACTAAAGGTCTCAATGCGGGTGAACAAAAACCATTCCTCAATAAACTCAATAAAAATCAAGATGATCTCGCAGCGCTCAAAGTTGAAGCCGAAAAATTTGCCAAACAAAAGTTTGAGAATTTGAAAGCTCAAAAGAGGGGAGAACTCGTAAATGTTCTAAAAAAATTGAGTAACCTCACCCAAAACAATATAAATGGTATTCTTAAAAATTTTGATAATACCAATGTGAATACCAAGGTTCTCTCAACTAGAGCCGAAAAAATAAACAAGTCAAGAAAGGATGAGAAATATGCCCAAGATGAAACTGAGTTCTATGCATACCTCAATACTCTCCAAAACCTGACACCCGCGAATAAAACTGAGATTACCTCAAAACTTAACGGATACTTTACAAACTGGAATGCTATCAAGCAGTTGGCGACGAATACAGCTGTTGGACGAGCTAAAGAGAGACGTGCTGCTGAAAAGGCTGATCTCAATAACTTCATGTCAAATATGGGTTTCAACAATAATTCAAAGAGAATATTTTTCAAAAATCTTGACGATGGCAAGAACTTGAGAGTGGTGAAACAGGATGCCGCGGCATACAAAAAAGACTTGAATGCCAAACGCAAGGCTGTGGCTCGCAAGGGATTTTCAAACTTATTGAATACCCTCTACCTCAATCAATCCGACCGCAATGCATTGTTGGAGCAGTTCGGTGACGATACAACAGGTCTCAACCAACTTCAAAATAATGCCCGAGAG
>Ga0222714_10000520_pt1 | contig 43872 bp, 38 predicted proteins | sample C33_3DmetaG_FD_165048 | JGI IMG/M metagenome (GOLD analysis project Ga0222714, IMG submission 165048) | Estuarine water microbial communities from San Francisco Bay, California, United States - C33_3D | ecosystem: Environmental > Aquatic > Marine > Unclassified | place: USA: California...
GGCAGCGGTTGAGCACCGTTGGTGGCAGCAGTGATTCTACCTTGCTGATCTACGATGATGCCAGCGTAGTTGTAAACACCTGGGGTTACAGTAGTGTTAGCCAGGTTAATGGTGCCGGAAGTGGTGATTGTTCCGCCGTCCAGCCCTGTGCCAGCAGTGATGGAAGTGACGGTTCCCCCGGAAGGGGTAGCCCAAGCGAGTCCGGTAGGGGCTGCGGAGTCAACGGTCAGGACTTGCCCTTGAACCAAGCTGCTATTCAGGGCAGAGAAGGTTCCAGAACCGGTGCCAACCAGGGTGTCACCTTTGGCAGTGAAAGTTGCCTTGGGTACAGCAGCATCAGCCAGGTCCCAAGCAGTCTTGACAGCAGTGCTCGAAGCAATCGTCGTGCTGGACGTTGTGGAAGTGCTGTCGCTGAGTTTACTCTGGAGCGAAGCAGGGGTTACAGCGATTGTAGCGTCAGTGCCTGCCTGGGTTTCAGCGTCTGTAGACAGGCGAACGATGCCGGCATTAGTTGTCGTGGCATTCAGAACTTCAATGCCAACGTCATAGAATTCCCAGGCTGTACCAGTAGAGCGGAACCAGTCACCTTGGTGAGCATTATACTGAACACCGCCCGGGGGTGTGTAGAGACCGGGGACGGTAACGATAACAAAAAACTCGGCGTTACTGGTAGCCGGGGAGGGGAGGGGGGACCCCACGGCAAAACCAACATTCGAAGCTTGCTGGGTCACCGTAGCCATTAGGCCAGTGGAGCAATCCAGTGTACCAGCAAACACCAAGTTAGACAGGTTGTCCAACTCATCGATTTGATCCTGGAGGCTCTTACCGGCAGCAGCGGTCAGTGCCAGAGCGACCGAAGTGCTATCAGTGCCGTCATAGAGTTGAACAGCACCGGCAGCCAGTGTAGTGGCAGGATCAATGCTTACGATTGGGGTGGTCCCCGCAGACACCTGAATTGGTGCTGTACCGGTGACAGAAGTTACAGGGTCAACTCCGCTTGAAGCAGCGTAAAGGCGACCTTGAGCATCTACGCTAAACGATGCGTAAGTATAGTTGCCCGGTGTTACCGCCGTGTCAGCCAGGGAGATGGTGCCGGTTACATCAATCGGACCACCTGTCAAACCAGTGCCGGTATTGATGAGAGTGACTGTACCTTCGGCGTTGTCGGCCCACTTGATGCCCCGAGGGTCCGTGGAGTCGGCCATCAAGATTTGGCCATCAGCACCGACGGTAACTGTGACAGGAGCATTGACTCCGGAGGCGGAGATAAGAGCTCCTTTACCAGTCAATTGGGTTTTGGGGATGCCTTCACCTGCCCGGATATAGGCAATTTGAACGGCGGCGGAAGTGGCGGCGGTTGTCGAAGACCCGCTAGTTACTGAGTCGGAGAGTTGAACTACGCCGGGTTGAGCGGTGGTTGCAGCGTTTACGCTAATTACAGGGTTAGACCCAGCTGTAGCATTCAGCGGAGAGTTTGCCGTTACTGATGCAACATAAGAGTCGGAAGTAGCGGAGATAATCCGCCCTTTCTCGTCAATCTGAATCTGGGGAGCAGTGTAAACACCTGGGACAACACCCGTATCAACCAGCTCGATGATGCCAGAAGTTGTAATCGGACCCACGGACCCGAAAATGCCCAAGCCGTAGCCAACTCCAACTGAAGTTACAGTTCCTAAGTTATCTGCCGAAATCGTAATACTGCCAGTGTTGGCAGTTACTGTGATGCCCAGACCTGCTTGAATTTCCAGGACACCCGTGTTATCAATAACGATGTCGCCTGTGTTGCCGGTTACAAAAATTCCGGGGCCAGCGTAAAGTGAGCTCACCCCAGTAGTGGTAGTCCCCGTCGCCGAAATGACGCCTTCGGGACTGATGGCAAGACCGCTTCCGACAATCAGGGGACCGTCCGGTCCAGTAATTGAGGCGGTTGAAGGAAAGTAAAATGGGTTGTTTGGGATAGGGTTAGTTGGGTCGAACTGGGGCAACGCCATCTTACGACTGTCTATCGATAGTTGGTTTTACCCCCCCTCCGTAATTCAGTTAGCGTCGATTTTGTTGATATTCAGGGCTACCCGATTGGATCCGCCAACTACTGGTCCCGGGACGTAGAGACATCCGGAGTATGTCGTTTCAATTCCAAACTCCAGGTATTCTCCGACAAACAGGAAGCTCGTACCGCTCATAGAGATGGAGCTATATCCCGTGGACCCACCTGTGTAAACCTGAGAAGTCACAGTGAAAGAACAACTTCCCGTAGTGCCGCCCGAGTAAACAGAGGCAGCAGTCTGAGTCGGGGCACTAGCATCCCAGCAATAAGTTAGGTCGAGGGTCCAGGCGTATGTCCCTTGCGAGAGAGCACAGATCTTCGTCGGATCCAGGGAATCCCAGTCCATTCCCTTTATGAGGTTAGCATCATCAAAAGGAATAGCGGACAGAACGTTGATTCCGGGGTTATTTCCAATCAGAATGTTACTATTCAGTGTTAGAGAAGCATATGTAGGTGCAGGGGCGGCAGGAGTCGCCCAAACCAGACCTGCGGTTTGAGCCGGACTGGAAGTGAGAACGCAGCCGGGGACAGTCGGTACGGGGAGAGAGCAGAAAGAATCGTTACCGAGACCAACCAGCAAGTCGCCCTTGGCATCAAAGTCGCAGCAAGTGACCGGAGCATCGCCGTTGGCTGCGGCGGTGATAACTCCGCACTCGTCTACGGTGATAGCGGCGTTTGTGTAGGAGCCCGCCGTTACGCCGGAGGGTGCCAGCGCTGTTCCCCAGCAAATGCCGGTCGGTTCGTTGGAATCTGCTTTCAGCACATAGCCGTTGGGACCGGCAGGAAGTGCCGTGGCATTGCCAGGACCAGTTGAAGTCAGCAGGGAGCCTTTGCCCGCAGCGTCAATGATTGACTTAGGTACAGCAGCGGCAGCAAGGTCGTAAGCATCCTTTACCGCAGTGCTTGAAGCAATGGTGGTACTGGAGGTCAGAGCAACGCTATCCGAAACCTTGCTTTGAAGGTTAGCAGGGGTTACGGCGTGAGTGGCTTCCAGACCTGCCTGGGTTTCAGCGTCGGTAGAGAGCTGGATGATACCTGGCGTTGCATCCGTGGCATACGGGGGATCAAAACCAACGTTGATAACATTCCAATCAGCACCATCGGAGAGAACCCAGTCGCCCTGAGTGGCAGTAACAGGATTTACAGCTCCGGTAGGAGTGAATGTTCCTGGAACTTCAACGATGGTAAAGTAGTTGGCGTTGCCAACACCCGGCAGAGGAAGCGGTTGACCCACAACGAATCCTGCGGCTGTTCCGCTGGCAGACACACTGAGGAGCAGACCGGTGGAGGCGTTGATGGTTCCAGCAAACGTCAGGTCGCTAAGGACGGACAGAGAGTTGATTTGATCCTGGAGGTTTTTGCCCTGGTTGGCGGTAAGAGCGAGAGTAGTTGATGTGCTATCCAAAGCATCATACAACTGAACAGCGCCTTTGGCCGTTGTAGTGCCGTCGGCGATGCTAACGGCGGGGTTGATGCCCGGGGTAACCGAGATAGGCGACACACCGGAGACGCTGGATACTTTATCAGCACAAACCTGTGTGATTTGGTCCTGAAGCACCTTGCCTTGCTGCGCAGTCAGAGCCAAAAGGGAGGATGCGGAGTTCAGACCGTTGTAAAGTTGGACAACGCCTGGAGCGGCTCCCGTGGCGTTATCTACCGAGAGGTTTACAACGTTGTTAGCGGTAGAAACCCGAAGCGGGAGTGTTGCTGTAACACCGAGCACAGGTGGGGCGCTGCTACCAATAATCGAAGTAATTTGTCCTTCAGCGTTAACTTCAAGGCTAGCGTTAGAGTAGAAGCCAGGGGTAACGCCAGTGGGTGCGATGAAAATCGTACCAACACTTGTGATGGGGCCGCCGAGTAGGCCAGTGCCCGTCTCAATCAAGGTGACACAGTCAACGCCAGGTCCACCAGTCCACGCTACACCAGAGGGGCACAGATTACACACTGTCAGAACCTGACCTTCCGTACCTACCGGAAGAGCTTGCCAATGACCGGCACCGCAACCAACGAGAATGTCACCGATGTCCAGGAAAGCGCTACAGGGGATCCGTACATTGGCAGAAGTCAGTGCGCTATTTGCTGTGGCACATGCGGTGGTAGCAAGATTCAGCGCCTGGGTAGCGTCGGTTTGGGCGTTGTTGGCGGTCGTTACTGCGTTGTCAGCCGTGTTGATGGCAGTCGTGGAGCAGCCAAGTGCTGTGGCAGCTTGAGTTTGTGCTGTGGCGGCGGCACTCAGAGCGGCAGTTGCGTCAGTCTGAGCTGAGTTGGCCACGCCCAGTGCTGTGTTCGCCGTGGTTGTGGCTGTGGTCGAAGCGTCGTAAGCTTGCTTGACGGCACGAGCGGTAGCAGCTTGAGTGGTGGATGTAGAGGTTACCGTGTCATTGAGCTGAACAGAACCACGAGCAGTTGTAGAAGCAGCAGCGATGCTGAGTGTAGACGGAAGTAGTCCGTCGGACTGAAGGGGATATTGTGCTTGAACGGGATAACCGTTTACGCTACCGGGTGCAGCATAGGTGATCCGACCGTATTCGTCTACGGTGATTGTTGGATTGGTGTAAGTGCCAGGGCCAACGGTGGTCTGAGCCAGGGCAATCGTGCCGACTGTGGTAATCGTGCCACCCGTCAAACCAGCGCCAGCATTTACCTGGCAAACGGTACCAGTGCCGCCGCTTGTGCCCAGATTAGTAATGGTGAAGGTGCCACCGACATTGGACACACTGATGCCTGTGCCCGCTACGATGTCGGTAACGCCGGAGTTGCTAACAGTAATTACGCCTGTGTTGGCGGTCAGGGAGATGCCATTACCCGCCAGCAGAGCTGTTACGCCTGCGGGGGTGCCTGGATCATTTGCCGAGAGAATACCGGTGGCGTAATCGAGGTTGAGACCTGTCCCGATAATTAGGGGACCAAAATCCGATTGAAGGTTGTTTTGCTGAGGATAGTAGAAAGGGTTGTTTGGAATCGGAGTATTGGGGTCGTTAGGTGGGACAGGGAATGCCATCTCGCCAGGTTCTACACTTTATAGAGTGGTTTTACCCGTGAGCTCAACCCACCCGGATAGCAGTCATGTGGGCACAGAAGATAACGTCCTGCGGGCCAGCTCCGCCAGAGGAGTTGCAGGAGTGCCAACAGGCATTTCCGGTGGTTGGGTCATTACAGATAAAAGCGGTCTGAGAGAACGGGATCTCGGAATTGGTATTGGGATACTCAATGTATTGAACCGGTTGCCCCGCAAAGTAGAACCTCATGCAAGCGCCACCACCAGCGTTACAGGCAGATCCCCACATTGTTACCATCCAGGTTCCAACAGGGTAGTTGGTGGTTGGGAGAAGTGTATATATACAGTCGTTGCCTTTTGTCACAGTGACCCCATCGGCAACAGACTCACAAGCAGTAGCAGGCCAAGGAATAGGTGCCCACTTAAGAGCGAGATTGCAGGTTTTGTCTACTGTTAGGACTTCGCCATCGTTGCCTACAAGTAGTTTGGCCATAGTTATGTTACAACCCGCTTTGCCCACAGGTAGAGAACCGGTGTCACCGTTGCCAGTGTATTTCGAGGCCTCGATGCCTCGGTTGGGTTTCCACGCCATCCCACAAGCGCAGGTGGTGTCCATTTCCAGGACGTATTGATAGAATAAGTCTTGAGGGAAAGGTGTAGGGCCAGCTCTAAGACCGCCTGAGCCGTCACTGATTACAAATGTGCCTTTGTTACAGTTCTGAATCAGGGCAAATCCGTCAGCCGGTGAGTCAACCCAAGTAAGACCACCCGTTGCAGTGCAAGCAGTGCAAACCACAAGTTGCTGACCATCGTTGCCCCGAGACAGAGCAACTGGGCTGCTGGGGCCGTCAGCAGTAACAAGGGAGCCAGCACTCGTAAGGATGGAGCAAGGAATAGCAAAGTTATTTGTTACTGTGACCCACTCCATACTGGTGGGACAGTTGTAGTTTACACGTAGGAACTGGTTGTTCAGACCAATGGGGAGACTGGTGGGAGTAGCAGGTGCGGAGCCTACAACGATCGAACCGCAGTTTCCAATGACAGAGCAAGGAATTGCAGGGGGTTGGTCCACCCACTCAAGACCCTCTGGACAGTTTGAGTTGGCAGAAAGGAATTGACTATCGTTTCCTACGGGGAGGGCCGTAGTAACACCAGCGCCAGTGGCGGCAAGGATGTCACCTTTTGCAGTATAGCTACACTTCTCTACGGAAACCTGAGCCATCTTGCAAGATGTGATGGCAGCGGTGTCGTCAACGCCGGCAATAACCTCTTGCAGTGTGGCAAGACGGATGATACCTGCGTTAGTCTCAGTAGCCTGGGGTACCTGTTCGTTGATCTTCAGGTAACGCCACTCGGTACCATTAGACAGGAACCAGCTACCGACGTGAGCGTCAATCGGGGTTGTGCCGCCGGGGGGAATGTAGATGCCTCGCTCGGCTACAATAACAAAGTGACTTTCGTTTTCCGTGGAGGGGAGAGGGAGGTTAGCTCCTTGAACGAAACCGGCTTCCTGACCTTTTGTGGTCACATTGACCATTTCCGGAACGGTTGGATCAAACGTGCCCGAGAAGATCAGGTCAGTGGCAAAACTCAGGGAGTTGATTTGCTGCTGAAGCAGGTAGCCCTGGTTGGCGGTAAGAGCCAGGAACTTGGAAGTGCTACTTGTATTATCCGCAAGTTGAACAACACCTTTCTGAGTGGTGGTAGACTGCAGAACGTCAATGACGCCCACGCCAGAAAGATTTAGGTTAGTACCAACCTGAACAGCCCCGAGGCGGAACTTGTTGGCGGTTTCGATATTGATTACGGGGTTTGAGACCGTGCCCGTCTTATACAGGGGCAACGTTGCGCTAACGTTAGCAAGACCACCCGTCGAAGCTTGAAGTTGTCCGCTCGTGTAGTCAACTGCCAGACCAGCACCAACGATTAGAGGGCCGGTGCTCGACGCAAGTGCTTCCTCGTTAGGGTAGTAGAAGGGGGAGTTGGGAATGGGGTTAAGATTCCTCGGAGGCAACGGGAGAGCCATTTAACGATCTCTGTGCAATATGAATGGTTTTACCCGTTGCTTTCTACAAGAAAGGGGACCGGTTGGTCCCCCCTTGTTTATACTGTACGAATGAACCCGAGTCCGTTTCCGATAGTGTCGACCGGGGGGTCGAAAACTACGCCAGGAGGGAAGCTAGAGTTTCTGAGGTCCGCTAAACCCGCCCCATTCACTTCTGCAAAATTTCCAGTTGGTGTTGGTGCGGTGGAACCCCCATAATTGGTGCTTTGACCCCGAATGACACCACCGTTCGCAATCTTGAGCACAGTGTCAACGTTGAGAGCGGCGTTGCCGTTGCTAATATCTGCGATGCCGTTTACGGCCACGTAGATGCCATTTTGATTACCCTGTACACGGCCAAAGGAAGCGGCGGAGATGGCACCTCCCTCGGCAGCAGCCCACCCCCATTGACAGTTGGTGACATAGCAGTCACTGGGGGAAATCAGACCGTTTGACAATGCAAGCAGACCGCCACCGAAATATCCGCCGTTGTCTCCGCAGGCAGTTATAACTCCGTTGGTAGGTTCGAACGTAACTGTTCCGCCAACGGTTACAACGCCAGCCATCGTCCAGCCCCAAATAGCAACGTTGCCGAGACGAATCATAGCCGTGCTCGGACGCACACGATAGGAGGGGGCAAATCCACCAACTTTACCCAGAACGGTTCCAGCACAAACTCCCGCCGTGTTAGGTGTGTCGGTGCCGGCAGAGATGAGAAGATCAGTCAGAAAAACACCGCTAACATTGAATGCCTCGAAACCATTACACATGTCGAAGACAAAGTTAGTCGGATAGCGTGCCTCTACTACCCCCTGTGTATAAGCTATGGTGGTAGGATTGTATCCGTAACCTCCTGCCGTTAGTTCAGTAGCGGAGGGGCGACCGGATCCTTGCGCCCCTCGAATCTGAATCTGATTTCCGTAGGGGTGATCCAGGTTGATGGGAGTTCCGAAGGAATACGCACCTGCGGCACACTGAATTGTTACCGTTACACCCCTCCAAATAGTGTACTGAGATAGTACCGCCATGGCCTTATGGGGACTGGCCCAAGGATTACCCTGGCTTCCGTCCCCTTCGGTGTCGCTGCCGGTCAAAGCCACGTAGAAAGTGGTGTCTTCAATGATTGCCTCAGTGTTGTTAACTGCGGTCTCAAGGTAATCACCGGTCACCCTCAAACCTTCCCCGATAATTACGGGGGAGTAAGCACCCTCAACGTAACTTACCGGTTCGGAGTAGAAGGGCTCGTTAGGGATAGGCTCGGATAAGTCTCCGGAAGGAACAATACGGGTCATGACTTTACCTGATAATAAAAGCGGCAGTCTGAAGCTGAACGGTTACCGGGTTGGTTTCGTTTTTGTATATTACGAATTTAAGGTCATTGCCGAATCCGCCGGTCCAAGAAGGGATGATATAGCTGATATTGAAAGGGAATCTAGACAGTTTGTTATCCTGGATTAAACCGGTGGACTCATTACTATAGCACATGATGTAGCTACAGTTGGTTCCTTGCTGCATGTAGAAACAACCGTAGTTTGTTTCGTCATTTCCGTACCAGGACCCGGTCATTGAGACGTACACTCGGGAGCCTGGCGGGAAAGAGGTTACGCTAAGTTGAGTGACGGGAATTGCGGGAGTAGAAGAAGGGACCGTGAAAGTGATGCCGTCAGTCTGCTTGGCATTCTGACTGAAGTTAGCCCACTTCAACCCGAGAGCACAGGTTGAGTCTGCCACCAAGGCATATCCGTCGTCACCAACCGGAAGTTTATCGCTTCCGTTGGTCCCGCATCCGACAACCAGTGTCCCCCTCTCAAACCCGCACTGAGGGATAAAGAAGTCGCAGCCTTGAACTGCGGTCCAACCGGTGTCGCAACCCTGAAGGTAGTAAAGAATATCGCCGTCTGTCCCTGAGACGGGCAGGGCAGTCCCCACCCCATCTGAAGCGGCTATTTGACCTTTCTGGGTGAAAGTGGGCCAAGGATTAGGTAGCCATCTAAGACCTGTGAGGGTGGTAGGGTCCACCTGGAGAACAGAGCCTGAAGGTCCAGAAGATAAAGCTGTAGGCGTCGCCGGAGCCGATGCGGAGAGGATAGAACCTTTTTGAGTGAAGGAAGAGCAAGAGACACACCCTACTGCCGTCGGTGCGTTTGCCCACTTCATTCCTGCGGGTTCAGCCAAGTCAACCGTCAGAAACTGCCCGGGGTTTCCGGGAAGAACGGTAAAGGGAGTGGCAGGGGCAACTGCGGAAATAAGAGCTCCCCTCTGGCTCAGATAACCAATCGGGATTGGAATCTCACCGGAAGGGGAGCATAGGTAGTCCCCGCAGACCTCGAGACCGGCACCGATCAAGATGGGGGAATACGGTCCCTCCAAATACGGTTTGCCGGAGTTCTCAGCGTAGAAAGGATCGTTAGGGATGGGTTGGTTTGGGTCGTTAGGTATTTTTGGCAGATTATAGTTAGGCATGTACCCTAAACCTTCGTATAATGTTTTTTACCCTCCGCTCGTCACTCATCGAGGACAAATGCTGAAGTTTGAAATCTGATATCGTAGAAGGAGTTAATTCCCTCTTGGTAAACTTGGAGGGTCAACGGGCACGAAGTGTCCCAGGACGGTACTATGTACGAAATAGAGGTTGTCTTCTCGGGATGCACAACTCCTACGGGGTTTCCATAAATGTATCTATAACATGTCTGAGGCGACGCCGAGCTCCCCTGACAGAGTGCATAATATCCGCACTGATTGTAGTTAATTACCGACATGTCCACAGTTACTTGGACAAACACTTTAGACCCGCTTGGGAAAGCGGTTCCTGGAATTTCGTCCCATTCGTCGATGGAAATACCCGAGTCATCGACTCTCACACATTGTCCTGGCGTTTGATAGTTGCCTGTAAGGATTTCTGAGTACTTCAGGTTTAGGGCACAAAGCGAGTCTGACCTCAGGACATAACCATTTTGGGCTGGAAAGGGGTAGAAACAAGACGATAGATCGGGTGAGCATCCGACAACCAGAGATGCGAACTGGGTGCAGTTGGGGACTAGATAATTTTTTCCGAAGCAACCAGCCCATCCCGCAGGACATGCGCTGTTGTACAGTAGAATATCCGCAGTGTTGCCACCAACTTCTATTGGAATATTATTGTCACCTGAAGCTAAAATCTTTTGCCCCTGGGAGAAATAGTAGTTGTTTGTACACCACCTTACTCCCAAAGGCGCAGTGGGGTCTGAGCTCAGCAGTTGACCGGCAGTGCCAACAGGGAGAGCTGTTGCGGTTTGCTCTAAAGGTCGAGTACAACCGTTGCCAATGAGCAAGTCTCCCTTGGCTGTAAACTGATCCCCGGAGACGAAAACCTTTTCGTCCGGCATATAGGACCACTCAAGCCCTATTGGGGTCAGGAAGGTAGTCGCCAGCCATTGACCTTGTTCTCCCAGAGGGAGGGCAGCGGGAGTCGCAGTCGGAACGTTCGAGACCGCAGAGACCAAGTCTCCGCAGGCAGTAAGAACCTTCAGCGGAACGGGAACGGGTCCCGCAACACGGTACAGTATCTCGTCATCAACCTCGAGGTTTTCGCCCACCAAGACGCAACCCATGGTCGCTTCTATATACGGTTCGTTCGCAGACGGGTAGTAGAAGGGGTCGGACATCTATGGCACGGGTCTCGATAAAGGTTTTTACCCGGTTCTGAGAAATGAAAAAGGAGGTCTCTCGACCTCCGTATTCTTTAGTTTAGGTTGGTAATCAAGGATTGACAGTAGCGGCAGAAATCTGAGTCCATTGACGGGACAGACCGTCATCATAGGCAATGTACATAAGACCAGAACTGGAATCCCACCAAAGAGCTCCATCAGGGAATAGCGAAATATCGGGCTCAGTGGGGGAGATAAGAGCTCCGCCCAGCCGGGAAGGAAGACAATCGATCCAGGCTGTACCATCCCATACCCGGAGAGCGGGTCCGGGATTCAGGGGCGAGCTATTGAGATCAAGCCATAGCTCACCGACAGTGTTACCCAGGGCTCCCGGCAGAGTTGCACCCTCGTTGGGAGCTGTGAATCCCACGGAGCAGGGACCCACCTTGAATAGCAGAGTCCCGGAATCGTCTGCAAAAAAGAAACCGGGTTGAAGTGCGTTAATATTGACGGCTGGCTGCCCCGGCAGAAGACCCTCAGCTGTGGGCCTTCTGTTGTAAGCAGCGGAGCGTAGTAACTGAACGGGAGTGGCTTCTGACATTTACTATTGTGCTGATGGTATTCAACCGGGGGACCGGATTATGGTTGGTTTTACCCCCGTGGCTTAGTCGGGGAGAGGCACTCCTACTTCGTTAGCCAAGGTATTTACAATACTTGGTCCCCAAGTTAGGAATCCCTCGAGGGTTCCTAGGATGTTGGGGCAAGGGAGGTATTCAGAGTTAGCGATAATGCGGAGGACCGAAGTCGAGCCGGCATCGGGAGCCTCTGTAAAGATAATCTTAGCTTCGTCAACAACATAGTCAACTTCTGGTACCAGCACTCTGTTATTGAGGCTAACAATCAAATTGACGGAGTTAACGATAGTTTGATTGATCTCTACACCCCCGAACGCAAGAGTAAAGTCTTTAACAGCCCCATTGAATTGATCGTTGAGGTTGTCCAAATTGTAAACTTCGACCGGGTGGCACCCCTGGTTGACCCAATAGCTACTGCTGCAAATAGAACGGGCATTGATAACGGTGCCCGCAGCAGGGGTTTCTGTAAAGGTAAATTGCAGCGTGGTGGAATTAGGCTGAGTTACAAAGTATTGACCCAGAGTGCTCAGCTCTATCCCGTCTAGGAAAACAAAGGTATTTTTCTGGTTGGCAACGATGGTTTCCATTGCTGGATGCGTGACCGTGAATACATTGCGTGTGCCATCGACGGGCTCTACAAATGTGTGTGAACATACTGTGAGAGTTTGTTGGTTATCGCCGCTGGTTACCACCCGGATTTGACAATCGTTACCGTATACGGGTGCTGTGGTAAACGTAATGGAGTTTCCGGACACTTGATAATCCGTACCAGGAGTGAGAATAAGACCGTTGATTTGAACAAACATCCCATCTTGCTGAAGTTGAGCTGTTGGGATTGCCAAGCCACCACGAGTGAGGGCAAAGGTTTGTGTACCTCCATCAAACAGCGCAGAGATATTATCGGTGTAGTAAACGGACACTTGCGCCGGAAGTTGAGTAGCCGGCGAAGTCGTCAACAACTCTTGATTGGACAAATTGGCGGTAGGATTTGGTTGCTCGTAGAAACGAGCGGTGGTGGCTTCGTATTGAGGCCCAAACTGGAAGAATTCCCCAGCCTCGTTTACTCCGGAGACCGCCAAAGCTCCGCTCCAGAGGGAATAAGACTGGAAGTCAGAGGATAGTTTTCTAGGTATCCGGGCATTTTGGAAGGGGGGTAGACCAATCGAGTAAGTATAGTAGCCCGCATAAGACCAGGTGTGCGTGTTGGCAACAACTGTTGAGGGCGTATTGAATTCAAAAGGCCAATTTGCTGTGGACACAGCATAACCGTCCGCAGCGGGTGATACTGGAATATTGTCAACGGGAATAATTCTTTCACCCCAGTATTTCGGTGTCATTAGCGGTAGAATATCCACTTCGGAGTAACCCATGATAGCCATGAACCTCATCAGGGCTCTCTTAGAGTTTGCCCAGATCGGATCGTAAGCACGGGGTACCGGCTCTTTGTTGATTTCCATCACCTGAACGGTGGTGCCAGCGGGCCAATTCAATTGAATGTTTGTTGGGTTCGGGTAGAAACTATTTTCCGCATTCAGTCGAATGGCATCGAGTGTGGACCCGTTGATGGCAATCACTCGGAAGTACTCAATTGTTGCTCCCGTTGCATCTGTGAACTTGATGATACTGAGGTCCTGCGTTGGGTTAGGGATGACAGAAACATCCAAAACGGGGAACCTTACAATTCCAGGCCGGTAGCGTCGGATATCTCCGGGTAGTTGTTGATCCTGGATGAGAGAGTTCCGATCAATCAACGCTACTGTTTGCGTAGAAACGCCGCTATACAGATCGTTGATGCATAGCCCCATGGAGGAAGTACCGTCATCCCCGTTAAGGTAGGCCTGGGGACCTCGAAGAGTGACAGGGGTAGTGTAACCCCTCATGTAAGTCGCATTGTTTGGGTATACCGGGGTATCCGGATCGCCGCCGTATTTACCTTGATACGAGGTGCTGACCGCCTCTTGCCGGATAAGGGTTGCGGCGGGAACGAAAGGTGAACAGGACTCTACGGGTGGAATTTTCAGGGGACCGATGTCACCGTCAAATGGCACGTTGTAGTACACATTATACCAATAGTTATTTTCTGCAGCGTACCAGTTCTTCTCACTGTAAGTGACTTGTTGTCCGACACCGTTATTTATAATTTGATTCCAAGGACGTCCAATGTCTGTATTGGACAGAATGACGTGGTAACGGTCAGATTGCGGAGAGTCGGAAATGCAATAGTTGAATTGAGGGGATTCAGCCAAAATGGCCGGAGTACACTTGGAAACAGTAAATACCCTTCCCCATCCGCCGGTTTCTCCCGGGTCAAACTGAACGTTGGGGCGAATGGTGTTGGCATTGATAGCGTCGCTGGCCTGGTTGAGACGCAACACAGAGTAGGGTTTAGGGGGTACCCCGATAGGCGACGTATTCCTAAAGATGATGCTGTACGCCCGTTCATCCGTGGAACGAGGATCCCGGAAACGACGAATATAGGGGATGCCCAAATAGGGGAAGAGGGCTGGATCGGTTGGGATGTTGCTATCAGATATGCGCACCCGCAAGCTGGCAGAAATGGTTGGGTCCGCAGGGTCGAGAATAACGGTGGGTCCTCCGTCCACAGCAAAAAATGCTCGGTAGGTGTTCGAGCCCAGAGTAACCCAGACAGCGGATCCGGCCGCAAGAGAGTACGGCAGGATAAAGCAGGGAGAGAAGGTCGAGTTTAGATTGATCCTTTGAACGTCGATGTTGTCGGGATCCGGCGTAATCGAAACAATTCTGGCGCCAAGAGTAAAAATATCTTTATTTAGGTTGTCAGTTATCTGTGCATAAAGCAAAGAGAGTGGCAGCTGGAAACCCTCAAGCAAGAAACCTTTTTGATTATTGTCAGCGCCTCCGATTGTATTGATCCCGTAAAAAGCTTCCGACAAGAAAGAGATGGAACCGAAGTTAGAGGTACTATTAGTGAGGTTTACTTCACCACCATTCAGGGCCCAGACACCTACGGCGCAGCCAATGGTATAGATGGACTGAAGTTGACCATAGGCCCTTTCCCGGAAGCGGAAACCATAATGCCGAAAATCTTTTTGAATGTTAGTTAGACCAATGCTTTCCCCGGTGGAGGTCGTCTCAGTCTCATAGTAATATCTTACATTTTCAATTTGAGTTTGATTAAGGACCAGAAGTTGCTCCTCACGGGTAAGTGCAAATTTTGCGGGCGGGCGGTCACCAATAGGGATACTGTAATAAGTTGCGTCTGTCAGTTTCCACCACTTTTGAGTAATAACGGAGGTGACAGGATCGGGAATGGACGTGTAAACCTCGTAAGCAGCGGGGTCATTCTGAAGAGATACTACCGTACTGGCATTGATAATTACAGACCTAAATCCTTCAATGTCGGTACCATCAAAATCTCCTCCGGCCATTCCGTAGTTGGAACGGATGTTGACCTGGTTCATGTAAGCGGAGGAATTCCGAGTGGTATTACTATCGAGAGTAAATGGGCGGCGGCCATCGGTAGGACCAACAATAACATACTCACCGGAGCTTACAATTTCCTCACCAGGTGTGATTGTATTTCCAAAATAATTCGGAAACGCTGCTTGAACTTTGGTATAATAGTCCCCGAGTTCGGTGTCGGTAGCGTTAGCAAATGCTGCAAGCCTGTGTGCGGAATATAGTACGTTGCTAACTACAAACTTAACACCTGATACACCTTCTCCCGGCACTTGATCATATTGGATGAAAGTAGATGGGGCATTGGGATCGGATTGATCTTGAGTGGTCAAGAAAAATGTAAAAGTGTCAATTGGATTTACATAGTAAACCCCGGCTGCTAGCGTGGTAGTTTGTGTAACATTAGCAGTCAATGTGACGGTAACCATTTCATTAAATGAGAGACCGTGAGGGCGGGTGCTATGGAAAACCGCACTGTTATTTTCGGTGCTATAGCGAGTTACCTCTGCAACATCCCGAGTTTCCACTTTGTCGGAAATGGAGAAGTTGCTAACATAAGTATTGCCGGACCATTTAAAAATGCAGCTCAGAGGTTGATCTTCTCCTGCGGCTCCGGGGGACAAAGCGGGGTTCTTATAGGTCGGAACGTAGGAAGGTTTAAGCTCACACTTCTTCAGATCCATCGCAATGATGGAAATTCCGGCGGGGATAATGATTCCACCGTCTATGGCATTGAATTGCTCCAGTTCGGCAAGGGTGGGATTGGTGCTTCCCTCCGCCGAGAAGTTTGTAGTGAAGTTACTAACCGTCGTTCCAGGACCGTTGTTGGCAGTTACCCTGGAAGGGGCGTAATAAACTACGTAGCGATTTGCCTCACCGGCTTCCGTTGCGCCGGCAAGAGCTCGTTGGATACGGATCTTACTAAGTTCTAGAATCGCACGAGTGACAGTTTGATATGGCAGCGTTTGTCCGTCGTTCAGAATTGAGTCCGTTGAACCGGGAAACTCGGGAGCCACGAACACCACATTAGCGCTACCGCCCAGGTATGGTGCTGCTACCGTTCTCCATACACTCTTGCTATCTTTGACAGCACCGATATTGAGTTCGCCTGACTGGGTGTTGTACCACATTTCCCCCTTGCTGGGAGCCGAAGCAGGTTGAACCGGCAGTACAGAGGTTGGACCCGCCTTTACGATTGCGCCGTCAGTGACCTCAAAAAACAGGCCGGGATCTACCGCATTTGTGTTCAGACCGATTTCACCCGGCTCCAGATTTTCTCCGGTGGGTCTTTTTCCGAGAACGGCTGAACGCTTGAAGATTAGTTTTACGGCACTCATGAGCTAAAGAGCAAAGTAGCAGCGTGTAAAGACACGCTTTTGCAACTTTTACCCGGTTACTCAGCCTTCCAGAAATGAGGCCAAAGATGCTTCAAGCTCAGCAATGCGGTCCGAAAGAGCGGCCAACTCGGAAAAGTCATTCTGACCTTGGTTCATGGTGTCATTATACACATCCATTTGAGCGGCACCGAGATCTTTTACTGCCATCTTGGCATCAATCCGCTCCTTCTCTTTCACTTTTTGCGCCATTTGTTCCATTTGCCGTTGAAGCATTTGGAAGTTCCCCATCCGACGGGATTGTACCATTGCGGCTTGAAGGTTTTCGATATCCTTCTCAATTTGATCGTCTTGGGTGGCAAGAGCATCAAACTCCGACCTTTTGGCACCGGAAGGCAGCAGCTCGTTGTAGCTGTTACGGAGCTTGGAGTTCTGCTCGGGTTCCTCCACGGTGTTCCGCTTGTAGTCGGTCGGCGGATGTGAAAAGTTATAATCCACGATCTGATGACCGTGCTCCTTATAGATAAGGTAGGCCTTTTCAATAGCCTCATTATTGATGGAGTCCTTTCTCATTGCCGGACGAAGACATTATAAAAAGTTTTTACCCTACCACTTCACTTTGTTGGCCCAGTACGCCGCACTCATTTTGCCCTTGGCAATGTTCTTAGCGTGACGGCTCTTGAATCGTTCACGGCGGCTACGGTATGCCTCTGACTCGCCTTCCTTCTTTGGAGAGCCTTTTACTCCACGCTGTCCGAAGCGAATAAGTTTTTCTTTACCTCCCTCACACGCTTTTACGACATGGGACTTGCCGGTTTTGGAGTCTCCAACGGCTTCTGCCTTAGGCTTATTACAAGGCATAGAGTCCTTGTCTGCAAACTCAGGCATCGGATAGCCGAGCGCCATTGCCCGACGCTCTGCGTATTCTTCCAAAAAATTTTCCAAAACTTTTTCGTCAAAAGAGCCCCACATAGCTACCTCGGCTTGTTCTGTTTCAGAAGGACTTTATTCTGAGGCACTTCTGCCTGGGGGTCTTTGTGTACTGGCGCATTGCTACCACGGTCTTTATCCCGGGCAATGAAGCCTTTCAAGTGAAGTTGATCGTTCATTGTTCTACTCCGAAACGAAGGTAGTCGGCAACGGATGCCAGGTTTTGAGAGCTGTTGGACAATTTCGTAGCCATCCAGGGCTCAAGATTGTCATCAGGATAAAGCATCCCGAGCATAATGTCAATCTTCTCACGCATTACACGGAGTTGGTTGATCGCCATAGCCCCATTGGCTTCACCCGAGTGGAATCCCTCAAAAAACTCTTCTTCAGCGTAGTTGGGAGCAGCAGCCATAGCAAGATGACCGTTGCGGTTGGAGGCTTTCTCAATCTCCTCCATTCGGGGCATGCGGATGCCAGCTTCCTTCATTTGAGGGTTTTTGGCTGGACCTGTACCAGGCTCTTCTGGCAAAGCATTGCCGACGGCCATTTCGTCCATCGGTTGTTTTTTATTGATGTCAAAACCTTCGCCGTGCTCGGCATCTTTTTTCACCGGAACACAGTTGGGAACTTTCTTCCCGTTTTTGGATTTCTCGCCGACCATTTCATAACCCTTCCAGCAAGGGTCATTCTTCATTTTCTCGGCAAACTCAGCACCCCAACCCAAAGCCTGGAGGCGACTCCAGTCATAGTTCTCGAAGCTCATTTCTCTGCTCCGTGGGGGAGACCAGACTCACCAGCAGCAAGCCGTTTTTTGACGGACTCGGGAAGTCCAGATTCCCATCCATGCTTTTTGGCGATGGAAATAATTTTGCTCATGATGGAGCGAGGGTTAGCAGCTCGGCCAACCGATGACCATGCAGCAGCTACATCCACAGGACCAGCAATCGGGAAAGACATATCGGGACCTGCGAACTCGCCTTTCAAAGTACCGTCTTTGAGGGCTTTGCGCTTCTCAGTGCTCCACTCACGGTAGGAGACCTCTTGCTGTTTCATGTTGGCGCAAATGGGGCAGCCTGCACCCTTGCAGTCATGATCCTTGAAGGAAGGAAGGGGCATGCTCAGGAGTTCGGCATCTTGAGAATCGCCTTCGGCAAAACCGTATTCGTTTTTCTTCATCTCCCGGAAAGAAGCTCCACGAGCTTTTTTACGAGCGAAGATCTCCTTCATTGCATCGCCACCGTCGGCATTCTCGTTATAGTCACGATTGATGAGATTGGCTCTCCGTTCACGGTGTTCGGCATTCATTTTCAAGATGCCCTCGTTATGGTGAGACATTCCCATTCCATCTGGACCTGGGCGCCATTTTTTGCCTGACTTGTTCTCTTTTTCGAGCTGTTCAGCAGTAATAGCGTTACTAGCGTTGATTCCCCCTCCAACTCCCGGAAGGGTCACACCGCTAAAATCGAAGGAGGAACCGAACATAGTCAAATACCGTATGAAAAATTTTACCCGTCGGACTCTTCATTCTCGGTTTCGGTGAGTACTTCGTCAACGATTTCGTCAAGAAGTGCCTCGACTTCCTCTGTGCTCATCCCCTCGATCTCACCGGTCCCGTCCATCACTTCACCGGACAAGTAAGCGTTGGGGTTGAATGCCGTCTTGAGGTCCTGGTCTGGGCCTTTACCGGAAGGGTACTTCCAGAGGCCTGTATGCTCGATCCAGGGAGAGGTATTGGTAACAACATTAGTCGGTAAACCGGAATTGTTGGCAATTTCCTCCTGGTCTGGCGACGCAAGTTGTTGGGCATAGGCCGCCCGGAAAGCTTCAATGGCTTCTGCGTTGAAGTCACCGCCAATACGATTAGTCATGTGAGTTGATTATCTTTTTTGGATTTTACCCGAAACGTCTTGCAGCATCTTCGAGTTGCCCATTAGTTTGTTCCGGTGTTTTTCTACTTCGTGCTTCACTTCCGCTTTGAGTTTGCCCTCGGCAATAAGCCTCTTTTTCTTGTCAGCATCACTCTCTTCGGGTTCTTTTTCCTCGGGCACCATGACTTTTTCTTCCAAGTCAAGAATGTCTGTACTGACACCTTCGGGATGAATTTCTTTGGTTAGGCGATCCAGTAGTGCATCGACACTGTCACGCAATCTACGACGACATACTCCCTCAGCACCAACAGAAACGGGTCCGCAGGGAATTAGGTGTCTTTTTATCAGGTCTTTGGCGTTCATGGTTAGGCTCCTTTACGACGTGGCATCCACCCGTCAGGCATAGTGCTGTAGTGAATTCCTTTTTTACGCTCCTTGCGGGGCTTGGTATCTTGGCGATTGGCCTCCCTCATCGCAGCGATCATGGTGTCCCTCATGGCACGGAGATGCTCCCGAGAAACACTACAATACTTGCTGTCCCGGAAAGAGCGATAAGTGTGAGAAACGTCCGAAGGGTCATCGTTTTGTAGCATCATGTTCCATACCCCGAGAGCTTGAGGATCTTTCAGGATACCGGCAGGTAGTTTAGACTCAATTTCGGAGCGGTCTGGGCGGTTGAAACGAGTGTCTTTTCTCATGAGCCTAAGAGATCATTGAGTTCTGCTTGGAAAGAAGCCATGCGTTTAGGTATCTCTGCCTTGATTGTATTAGCAATTGCAGGATCAGAAGACAATTGCCCCCTCAAGGGCGACCCACCCACACTTATATTATTGATGTCCAAGAGAGAGTTCTGAATTCGACCCATAAGGCCCGTTAGTTGCATTAGTTTTTGTGATCCGGCGTCGCCCTGATCTTGCCATCTGCCGATAGCGTCGGCGATTTGGTTCCCCAGAGCTTTTGCCCCAGGCCAACCTCCGGTGTATTTACCGCCAAACCAACTATAGGAGTTTTCTCCTCGGGCGGTTTTGGCAATGGTTACAGAACGAGAAGCGTTTGTATGCTCGGCAACCACTTTAGCAATTAGTTTTGAACGGTCAGCGGCGTTGAGTTCGCTGGCAGGAAGCGATGCGATAGTGGCAAGAATGCTTTTTACGGATTGATTCTTTTGCTTGATAGACATCTCAAGAGCCGCCTTTCCTGATGCTCCTTGTCTGGATGCTGCAAGAGCCGACGAGGATACGGTGCCATCCGCATTGAACTCCATTCCTTTGAAGAATCCCCCGGTGTTCTCCCGTAGGAAGTAAGTTAGAGGGCTATTCGCACGTGATTGGTTTGCATTAGAGAGGGCAAAAGTTTTGTTGCCCCCTACATTTGCTGCTCCAAATTGCTTTGCGTAAGTTTCCGGAGTAAGGTGCTCCAGGTCTTGCTGAAGAATTCTATAGGACGTTCCACTATAAATATCTTTGAAATTGGAATCCATCATGATCCGGAGATTGTGCATCATCCATGCTCTCTCCACTTCCTTCCCCGTTCCCTTTTGATCCCCAACAGGCAGAGCCGTACGGCCAGGGAATTTCTCGGGGTAGACGTTTCCTGCCGCCGTTTTGCCCGCCGTCATTAGATATGATCTGGCTTCAGGAGAAATGGCACCCGCCATGAAGAGAACCTCGGAGGTGGTGGAATTCTTGACAAACATTCCGGCGTTGATTTCAAATGCTCTTGCACTGTACTCTTCACGAGTTAGTTTACCACTCTTGAGTTGCTCTTCTAGGTCAGCCAGCTTCCGTATCCTTGCTTGATTCTCAGGCTTTGCTACCCCGTTGATATACTCTTCGGTGGGTTTTGCCTTAGCATCCCGAACCCCGTAGCCATGGGTGATTGCCTGATTTAGAAGTTCTTTTACTTTTTCCTTTCTTGCATTGGCATCAGGTATTTCTTTTCGCAAGCCAGGAACAGTTCCATCTTGGCTCCCCCGAATTGCCTCTCTAAGATCGTCTCTCCGTTGCTTCAGATCTGCTTTGAGGGCGGCTTCCCTTAGGCGAGATTGTGCCGGAGTCAAAGGCTCTTTTGTCCGCAGAACTCTATCTCCTTTTTGTTCCCACTTAACATCTTTGGCGGCGGTCCCCAATTGCTCACGGGAAAGCCGTCCTTTGGCGTTTTTGACGTTTCCTATGCCTGTGGATTGAAGAAATACCCGGGATGCCTCTCGGTCGGAGAGCTCCCCACGGCTCATTTGATCCAGAAGCATTTGTCGGACGCCACGGATGCTACTCTGGACATTCACGGGAAGGTCTAGAACGCAATCTTTGCGATAAAAGATGCAAGCCGCTCCGCAAGATTTCCCTTTTTTGCAGCGATCTCGCTTTGCCCCGTAGGTTCCCCGGGCCGCAGCCCCACGCTCAGCCGCAGTTTTTTCACCCTCCGTGACTTCTCCGGTTGCCCACGAAAAATCGTGGAAGGGGACACCACTTCTTTCTGAAAAATTTTTCAAATTTTTTTGGAGAGAGTCATGTCCCTTATCCATGTTAGTCGTCGTATCTGTCGAGGATGTGAGCGATTACGCTATTGCGTACAATGTCTTCTTTCTGAAACTCTACAACACCGACTTCCATCAGGTTGCGGAGGCGATGAATGGCATCGACAAGTCCATTCTCACGACGGAAAACTTCCAAGTCCGTCTGCTTTGTATCCCCAATCAGGCAGATTTTAGAATCTTTACCGACACGGGAGAGACAAGTTTTGATGTGGGAGGGCAGGAAATTTTGTGCCTCATCCACGATAATGAATGCGTTGTTCAAAGAGCGGCCCCGGATATCTTCCAGAAGGACTGGCTCAATGATTTTCTTATTGAGGAGGTATTCTGCAGCGCCTTGGGAGCGCATAATGCAAGGTAGGTTGTCTAAAACTGGTGCGATTAGCGGAGCAATCTTTTCAGAAAGATCGCCAGGTAAAGCGCCTCGGCCCCTTTGAAACTCTACTCCGACATCACTACGGACATAGTAAACTTTCTCAAATTGCCCGTCGGCAATCCCAAAAAGTCCGTAGTGGAGAGCAATAAGAGTTTTGCCGGTTCCAGCACAGCCATGAGCAAGTGTGACTGTGTTTTTCTTGAAGCAGTTCCACAACTCCTCCTGACGCCAGGTCAGGAACTTCGGGGGCTGGACATCCATCCCCTTGTGGTATGAAGTCTCTAGCATTTGGGCTGCTTCAGCGCGACGATTCTTGCGCTTTTCCTTGGAGGTGAGCATGTTAAATAAATTGACAACTGTGGGTAGATCATACGCTTCGTGTCCAATGAGCTCTACATGCAAATCACCTCCTTGATAAATAGATTGAGTCATTGGAGGACTGAACTCAACTCTGACTCTTACCCGTCAGCGGCGGCCACCTTTTTTGCCTTTACCGCCACCGGTTTTGGCAAAGATTGCCTTCAACTGAGCATCTGAGAGGCCACCACCACCACCTCCGGAAGAAGGCTTCTTACTTCCCCCTTTGTTCCACATGTCTTGGAAACTCTTCTTCTTCGCCAACGCATCCGCTGCGGATTTACCGTCGATCCGTTGACCCGAAGAAGCAGACCTTGATTTGCCCCCTATTTGGTTAGCAAGTTTGTTGGCGATTTTATCGCTAGCGGATTGAGCCCGAGCATTGCGATTTCTTTCCCTGACGTTGCGTCCTTTCCCCAACGTGCTTGTAGCTTTAGCGGGTGGCTTACAGGTCCCACGGGTGCCATAAAAACTGCCGTCAGGCCGCTGACAGCGTGCAAAGTCAAAAGTTTCGGAATAGTCCAAGCCTCTCTCCTCACAGCTCATTTGTATAAAAGCTTCAACGGCCTCTTCAGAAAAATGACCTAGCATACTGCCTCTTAATCTGGTGTGGTTTTACCCGTCAGAGCGTCCACCAGGCATCTCTCTCGAGCAACCACTCAATGTAGGCGCTCTGCGTAATCGTCCCATCCATCTTTTCCGCCACACCAAACCCGGTAGCGCTCGGTACCATGCTTGGCACTTTGCTCCAGATACTTATCAGCGGCAAGGTCTGTGATGAGGACTTTTGTTCCGAAGTTTTCTTGCATCAGCGATGCGTTACGGTCAGGGTTTGGATGAATAGCCATGGTAATCTGTTGTAAACAACAGCAACTTTTTTACGGTGGTTACCAATCACCGGTCAAATGTCAAGGTCCCACCCAATGTTCCTACGACCACTACGGACACCCCGAGCGAAAGACGAGCGAGGGTCGGCCTCACCGCTTACGGCGTCATAGTCCGGATCGTTAACTGCACTGTCAGCGGGGAACATCCTCATGCGACCTCGGGAGAGGTTTTCGAAAACATTCTTGTTGTTGAATCCCGGTCGTGTGAGATCTCCGTAGAACCTCTTGTTTTGTATTATAGAATCTTGGAGACCTTTGTCCACCTTGTCCATTTTCATGGAGAAATAAGTCAGAGCCCAAGTAAAGGCATCGGTTCGATCATCATGTTTCACAAAGGGGAAAGCCGTTAGTTCTTTCAAGAATGGGTCAATCCAATCTCCTTCAACAAACTGAACACGGTTGAACTCAAGCAAAGGCGCTACAGCTTGAAGTCGTATTGTTTTGGACTTCAGAGGCTTCATCTCTTCGATGGGTATCTTTGCTTCTTTTTTCAGCATTTGAATCAAAGATTGTCCCGATGCCGCTTTCTCGATACAGAGAACTTTAGCGTCAAAGTAAGTATATAGGTATTTAACTTTGGCAATAAGGTCCGGGAAACTCAGCCTGCCTGTAATTATATCTCGAATGAATACTTTGCCGGGAGCACGGTGGGAGATAGAGGCCACGCAAATCGCTGTCTCATCTGCCATCTCTTTCTCGGAGAAAGCACAATCAACCGCAAGCCAAGTGAAGTCAAAGCTGGGACACTGAGCGGCGTTCGCACGGCAGATCCAACCATCTTTAATAATTTGCCCTTCCGCAGCAACGGGGTTCCCTTGATACAGAGCGGAAAAAGCCAAAGAACCCATGGTCTTTTTCTGCGCCATAAGCATGTCGACACTGAACGCAGTATTGCTTGGCCAGTGACTTTCCCCGATTTCCCTCTCTAAGGGATCTTGTTCTTTTTGCTCCGCAGTTTCAATCAAGCCCGCAATGTTGACCCATCTCCATCCGCCTGGGTTCTCAACTTCATCATACACTCCGTCGGCCTCCATCAGAACGCCATGTAGGTCGTGAGAATGGAAGCGGGTGGCGATAACCATCTGACACCAGTTGTTAGTGCGTCGGGTGGACGCCTGCTCACCCCACCATGACTCTAATGCCTCAAGAGCGGCGGTAGATGTGGAATCTTTCAAAGGGTCGTCAACAATCATGGCGCCAACGCCAGGACTGGTAATGTTTGTTGTACCCGCCGTAAAACCCGTCAGCACACCACCGACAGAGGTAGGCAGAATGTACCCACCCCCGAGCATATCGTATTTAGAATCTCGGGAGAAACCTTTCCATTCTGGAAAAATTCTGGTGAACTCTGGATGCTTCAGATAACCGATGGCATCCTTATGAAACTTACCGGAAAGTTGCTGACCGTAAGACGCAATGATGTGTTGCGTTTGCTGATCTCTACCAAGCAACCACGCCACGAACATGGATGCCATCATAGATTTGCCCGAGCGAGGCGGACAAGATACGATAAGTCGCTTATAGCGTTTCGTCGCAAGGTCCTCAAAAGCTGAGGCGATAACCTCGTGAAATGCTACAACCTTGAGGTCCCCCTGCTTCATTACATCGCAGAAAGCAAGAAAACAATCTCTGGCTGCACGATATTTGAATTCCTGGATGACCGAAACTGGGGCCTCCATTACTACCAGCTCTTGGATGCCCCTGATGTATTTTCGCCAACTACTGTGTTCATCCAGCAAATTGGCTTTTGTGATGATAGGTCTCATATCAGAAGTTGCTGATACGCTTCAGAAGCTCTTCCACCTTGCCGTCGTATTCACGGGCTAAAGATTCCTCAGAGGGGGCTTCTTTTGCGGTAAGCAGTACAATATCCTCTGTAATTTCTCTGTGGGCTTTCACCGAAGCGGAAAAGATCTGAACCAAATCACGAGTAGAGCACTCCGACATTTGATCCTGCAAAAGACCAATGGCTTCGTTTGCGACCTTCAGGGCTTCCTCAGCGAGAAATTCTTTTTGCCGAACTACGGCATCTTTCTTATCGTCAAAACTAGACATGGTGCACATATCGTAGGAGTTATTTACTTATTTTACCTCAGTTAGTAGAGTTTCTTCCTGCATTTGGCACAACCACCAGCTGCGGGAGGTGGGTTTGATTTGTAAGCGTGAATCTTTTTCATTATAGCTTCCGCCGTTTTCCGGTCACCGGAAGCAATTGCCCGATGATACATTTCCCATAGGTGATTTGCCGTCATCTTAGCACAAGGGTTGAGGACCAGAGTTACCGGCACATGGCAGACATCCCAGCTTCCAGAGAGAGTTGACGGCAGCGAATTCGAATGTATCCTCAAGCATCCACCCTTTCCCTACGGGCGATTGACCGACCGAGTAGAACCGGCCTTTCGGGGTTTGAATAAAGATGTCAGGCATAACTCCAATTAGAGCTCCCCCGTCAATCGATAATTGTTTTCCTTCGGGGTTCATGGGATCCGTGTACAGGAAATTGAAAGCCCCCTTCACAACCGCAAATTCCCCGGCATTCATGCCAGAGGACCAAGAAGTATCAAGAGAAGCCCCAGAGCCAATGCCACTACCACCGGCAACCGTGTTCCGCCACAACTCAATGGCATACCTAGCAAGTTTTCTGCCAGTATCACAGTAGAACACCTCTCGGATGGGTTCTCTTGTCTCAGCATCCCACACTGTAACTACGAGTCGTCCATCCTCGGTATAACTGTTGGTGCTCAGTAAGTAAATAGGTTGATTGAGAGGATCTTCAATGAAGATACAATCCGGGTCACAAATGAATACCCAATCGCCATTTTGCGCAAGTTCATCACTCCAGCGGACACCTGCACATAGATTATAATCTTCCGACGGAGTACCCTCACAAGAGTATGCCGGCACATAAATACTGCCTGTGGCTTCATCCAGGACGCCACCCAGGGGTAATTTGGTATCTACATTGAAGCTTGGGAATATTTGTCTACAATCGCCCCGTTGAACGCAGGGGTCTAAGGCTACATAGGGCAGCTGATTTTCAATCGTAACTATATACGTTTGTGTGTATGTGTACTGAGATTCAGGTGTCAGTCCGGTAAATTGCTCGTTCTGGCAAGTGAAAGGCTCAATTGTCTGAACATATGCTCCTGAAGGAACGGAACCATTCAAGGTCATGAATGCCCCCGCCAACAATTGCGTAGCAAAATCATGACCAGACGAGGTCAAATAATTCTGAGCAGAGAAATTTAGTTCAAACGACATTTGCCGCTCAAACACCATAGGGATCCGATTTTTTACTGTATCAGAAGATCCTACATATCGAACAACAATATTATTTGTCTGCTGAACTACTCCTTCATTTTCAATGGCATCCGCTAAGCGTAAAACATTCACGCTGACTGGTATAAGCGGGGATGCAATAAGGGCATCTACCAGAAATTGCTCAATTCGAGAAATGGTACTTAGATCCAAGTTTCCTGCCTCCTGTATCCAGTTTTACCCGCCAACAAAAAAGCCTCCCTTGCGGGAGGCGTAAAACTCTGAGCAGTAATCAGAAAGTACCCAGATCGATGCCAGCTTCGATGGCACTCAGACGGGTGTCAAGGCCAGAGATGTCAGAAGCGTTGGTTGCGATATCGGCAGCGTTGGTGGCGATGTCAGAGGTATTTGTGGCGATATCCGCAGCGTTAGTTGCGATATCAGCGGCGTTGGTTGCAATGTCGGCAGCGTTAGTAGCAATGTCTGCAGCGTTGGCGGCAGCGGCGGCGGCATTGGTGCCCTCAGCAGCGGTTGCACGGGCAACTTCGTTGGTGATGGCGTTGGCGTTGGCGGTCTCAGCAGCCTGAGCACGAGCGGTTTCGGTAGCCAGGTCAGAGGCTACGGAAGCAATGTCAGCAGCGTTGGTGGAGCTGTCAGATTGCAGGGTGGCGATATCACCCGCATTGGTTGCAATGTCAGCGGCATTGGTGGCAATGTCGGCTGCGTTTGTTGCAATATCAGCAGCGTTGGTGGAGATATCAACAGCGTTAGCAGCAATGGCAGCTGCGTTAGTGGCAATGTCAGCGGCGTTGGTTGAAATATCCGCAGCGTTGGCTGCGATGCCGCTAGCGTTGGTGCTCTCAGCCGCAGTCGCCCGAGAAATCTCGTTGGTCAGGTTGGTTTGAACGGCACTGACGCTGTTGGCGATTGTGGTGGCAAAGTTGGGGTCGTCACCCAGCGCAGCGGCCAGTTCGTTCAGAGTGTCAAGAAGACCGGGAGCGCTATCGACCAGGTTAGCGATCGCAGTGTCAGTGTAAGCATTAGAGACCGCCACAGCAGTGGCGCTGTCCATATCCGAAGCGAAGAAACCTTTACCGGTTACGCCAGCAGTGGTATTTCCGCTCAGATCGGTGATGAGGTTGCTGCCATCACCAAGGAACATCACCTTGTCGGTGGTGTTAAAGGCAATTTGACCGGGCTCCAGTTGAGTTGGAACACGACCTGCCACGGATGTGCGCAGGAACTGAATGCTATTTACAGCCATTTTGAGATCCAGAGAAAACTATTAGAATTCCCCATAATTGGGGGCATAGTTGTTTAGAATGTCTGCTGCAAGTTCCTCCGCCAAACCTTCTACAATTGTGTCAAAAGCGTCGTCAACATCCAACCTGAGCTTGCCGTCGATAACCTTGACATCACCATAGTCGGTTCCTGGTGGGAGAAGCGCTGGGTTGAAGGGCAGCGTTGGGAGAGTGGTGAGAGGTTCACTCTCTCCGTAACCCCGCCGAGATTGCATGAGGCGCAGAATTGACATTTTGCGATCGGAGAGAATATTTGAGTCGTCGTTTCCTCGCTTTTACCCTCAGACAATGAGGTTTGAGGGAATGGCAGTAATGTATCCCGTGTTGGAGTCGATGGTTACGCCATCGCCAGCCTTGATGTACCCGTTCTGGGAAAGGTAGGTGGTTAGAAGACTTTCAACCCAACCCCGTGTAACGAAAGCGGCAGCGTTATTTGGGACCTCGTACTGAGCATAAATGGGGCTCTGGAAGACACCACCATTGGTAGTCAAGGTACCGTCAGGATTTGCTACGACGCCGATCCATTGACCACCATTCAAGTCAACGTAGTAAATATTGAGGCTAGCATTTATACTGTCATACCACAAAGACCCGGATACCGGGTTAGCCGGGGGTGCGGAGCTAATATATACGGGTGACCCTTTTGGAGTAGGCGCTGCGTATGACACCCACTGAGTGCCGTTCCACCGCCAGGTTTGTCCGTTATTGGAATAAACTTGATCAAGGGTTGGATTAGGTGGAAATGAGAATGCCATCGAAACAATTTACTCCTGATGACTGGTTTTACCCCTCAGGGTCCCCAACCTTCGTTCGGGAACATGTACCCACCGGAGTCCGAAGGCTCAACGATGTTGGGAGTTCCACCGGTAAGGTCTTGATAATTTTCTGGAGTAATCCAGTTAGGGTCTACATTATTTTGACCAATAGCTCCCCATCCAATCCGGTAGTCGGGGGCCATATCCCCCGCCGTATCGGTAGTCCACCCCGAGAGACCTTTACCTGACACGGAGTTGTAACGTTGCGGAGTGCGCCAGGACCGCATAATACCCCTGGGGGTATCAATGGCCGAGTCACCATTGCCTGCCCGAATGGCAGTCATCTGCATTTCCGCAGCCAGTTGCTTCAGAGCGGATTCGTAATCTTGCTTGACGTCGTCACGGCGGCGAACGGTATCTAGATAATACCGAGCAATAATTAGAGCAGTCCGACGACGGTTGCTGGTAATCAGAACCATGCCCGCCTTGCCCGATTGCTCGATGTAAGAGTCAATCAGTGAGTTGGCATCTTGGATAGCCATCCGGAGCTTGGCCACATTGACCGAAGTCGCCGCAGCGTCATCAATATTGGTAAGCTGAATCGCTTCCTTTAGACCGTAAGCAACAATGAAATCATCCGGACTTGCGGAACGAGGGTCGGACTTATTCTCAGTTAGAACTCCGGACCGGTTTTGATACGGGAAACCAAATCCCCCGATAGTTTGACCTAGGTTTGCTTGAACCTGTGAACCGTCCGTTTTCTCATCGGGTGCGAGTTGATTGCGAGCGGGTACCCTGTAAAAAGCTCGTACCGCATTCCTTTTCTTGACTATATCGTTGGCCGTAGGAGGCACCGGCCCCCTCAAACATTGTTTTAGATCGAGAGGTGGCTCATAGGATACAAATACCTCGTCCCAAGGGGACATCGAAGAATCCAACTCCAGCACTATCATCGTGTCTGAAGCGTAATTTATTGCAGAAACCCCGTAATTACCGTAATTTACTGTGAAAGACATCACAGGAACAGCAACCCGTGTGTCTAGGGGACCGTCGAACCATAGCATTACGCTACTGGGGGACGGTACCGTGATCTCTTTTATGGTGGGGATTGCCACAACGCACACTCAACCTACACTTTTTTTACCCGGTTACTGGATTAGTAAACCAAAACTCTCGTTGGTTAGTGGTTGGAACCGTTCCGAAACGAGGAAAGCGTAGGGATCCTTTGCTCCGTATAACAGCGGGGTACCATCTTGAGTATATACTTCGCCCCCGACTGCCCCAATAATGTATCCTTGAGTACCCCTGTACAAACACTGAGCCAAGTAGTTGAAAGCCACCCGAAGAGGCCACTCATCTTGCCAGTTTACATTCCACCCGGTAACAGTAACTAACTTCTCGACCACGGTGTAGTCAAGCTGAGCCACAATGTGACCGCCCTTTTGCTCCCAGTCCTGGTACGGGGGATTACTATAGTCGAAAGTTTGAGAAACCGTGGAGTATGTCTCCCCATCCCACTTTACTTGGATATATCTCTCCACTCCCTCCGGAGTTTCTTGATATAGAAAATCCTGAAGCACCCACTGGGGGGTCGAAATGCTCGGTCTTCGAATAGCCATCAGAATACAGCAAGGACTAAGTGTGGTCCGGAAATGGTATTGATTACGGTGGGTCGGAAAGCTTGTCCTCCCACGGTAATAACAGCTGACTGAATGTTAGCGGTAGCAAGTGTGGCATTTCCCCTAATTGTAGCTGCTCCAGCAATCGTCAAACTGGAGTTACCGGTTATCTCACGACAGAAAACTGTTGGACGAGCCGTGAACTGAGTTTTTGTCCCACAATCTCCTCCATCACAACCGTTGTCTTCCGAAGTGCAAGGGTCATCATAATTGAGAGTGTACTTTGTCGGGGTGCCCGTAGTGGCCGGAGCGCCCGCCTGGTTCGTGTCAGCCATAACTAAGTAGCAGCGGGTGTAGAGGCAGCAGACGTGGTGTCAGTTTTCGGCGGAGGATACCATTTTGCTTGACCGCCAAATGGATTGGGCCTTGGTACGGTTCCGTAACGAGAGTATTTTTGCATTTCTCCGCCGGTGGTTGGGAATACATAGTCCCAAACCGCTTGCTCCTCGACCGGAAATTGTCCATTACCGTCAGTATCGTTGGGTTGTTTCCCGTCGTTTTCACCGGCGTGGCCATGTGCCATATCAATGTGGCGCACCCAGTAATAGCCTCCCTGTCGTCTCAAGCAGACACATAGCCAGTCAGACTGCATGGGGCCATTTTGTTCCACTACCATGCACCCTTGGTTTTCCAGGGAGGCAGGAGGCAAACTCCCACTCGGATAAATGGGAAGCCGAGTCATGGTGCTATTATCCGGCATTTTCAATGTAGATTTTGCCGTAGATGTTAGGGTTTGCGGGTCGTACAGCACGTCTTGAAGGACGGCATACTGGTATTGCCCGTTGGATACGGGAATATTCACTCGCTTCCCAATCAATCCCAGAGGTTGTCTACCTTTGAATGCCGGAGAGACGTCGATCCAGTGAGATTCGTCGGGTTTTGTTCCAGATCTTCTTTCCGAGTATTCCCCAGATCCTGTTACTACGGGAACGTCGGGATTCATATCATCAAAAACCACCTTCACCCGACCTCTGCTCAACGGGTCAGCCACAGAGGTAATGGTACCTCGAAGAGTACCCATGGGTAATCCCGATAGTCGGGAAGTAACATCCGCCGACTGGAAAGCAAGTGCTAATTGTTGAACTAGCGGCGACTGAGGGAGTTTGGGGGCTTTCATTTTGCTCTTTGTGAAAACCTAGGAATGTTTCTTGGTTTGCGAGGGAGACCTACTTTTTTCGGCGGAGGTGCAGGAATGCTTACCGGGGGAATTGCGATCGGCTTTGGTTCCGGAGTAATTTCAACCTCATCTTTTGGCTCATCGCCGGGTACGTCCAACACCACTTCATTTTCAATGATTTCACTATCGGTGTCACTCTCGACTACCTCCTCCGTGGCAGTCGTCAAAAGATCAGGCTCGTCTACGCTTGGAGTATTTTTGTAAGAGGGGTTTTTGCGTCTGGTTGCCATACTTGTTACTTACGGTTCTTAGTTTTACCCGGGCAAGACATATCCGGTTTTTATGCTAATTTCCGGATCCCTCCATGCGATATCTTGCTGAATGTCAAAGAAACCGTCCTCGGCGGCGGACAAATCAGCAGCAAAGTAAGCATAGCCCACTTTGAAGTTATTCATGTCGACTTTGAAAGATGCGGGAGGGCCAGCAGTGAGGGGTGGGTATTTGTAGATACTGGCGTCCCAGGTCGGAGGGTCAATCGGTATCACCGCTCCGTTCTCAATATCTTGATCTACAAAACCGGTCAGGGCAGAGGTCAAGAGACCAACCATATAAATGCCTTCCCAGTCTCCGTATCCCTCGAGAACGGGAGATGTTACATCGGCACGACGATTGTGTAGGGGGTTGTAGTTTTGCAGAGTACCCTCATCAAAACTGTCCCGCACATCGTCAAATGAGGGGTATACCGCAGCGTTCTCATACTCTCCGTCAACGGGTGCGTTAGCATATGACCCGACATTGGAGTACAAGTACGGTTCATCATAGATCACGCCGGTGTAAGGTATGGCGGGCGGGTACAAAACGAGTTCATCGTATAGTTTTGGAGCTCGAGCTACAGGAGGGGAGCTAGTTCTCTCAGTGTATAATGTAGACCCAAAGTAAGTAAAATCTTGAGCGACCAGTTCAACTTGAGACCATTGCGTGCCGTTACGTTGATATGAGGGAGGAAGCCTAAAGTAAATTCGCTCCCAATTGTCGCAGGGACCCGAGTTTACATCAGCCAGCAACGGGTTTTGGTAGGTTTGATTCTCAATTCTGACGGATCCGCTAACAACTTGGAGGGAGGTTTCTTTCCATGTTCTCAGAGGGGTCTCGCAATCCAACACATTAGGGCTCATGTAATACTGCAACCCACTAAAGATGAGGGAGGAAATATCCACACGGTAAGTGGAAGTCAAAGCATCAGCGGCAAGCACGGTTGGGAATTGTGTTTTTCCTTTCAAGGTAACAGGAGAATAAGTAAAATCAAATCCACCCGTGGTGTTCACCGTGTAGCTAAAAGTATAATCCGAAGTGCTTACCACAGCACCGGGGGCGATTAACTCACCGTCCAAGTAAATACCAATGGCCCCGTAATCTACAACTCCTGGAGCTGTACCAACAATTGGCCAATCGTTGATCTGAACCCAAGCAGTTTCATACCAGATGGCGGCAGAACGTGTCGTGGGGTCTGGATTTGCAAAATCCCACCACATCTCCCCTTGCTTAGGGTCTCCTACCCCGTCATATAGGCGGGTGTTGGCAATAAAGCGTAGAATAGTTGCGGGGGACATCAACCATTGAAGGTTACTATATTGCTTCGTAAGAATTACCTCATTTGCCTGAGTTGCAAGAATCTGATACTTCAAGTTGTCCACAATATACACCCCGACTTCTTCGGGTTTCAGATCTGTGGGATCAACGAGGCGAATATCCGTACCAATCGGCAGAAACAAAGCGTTGGATTGAAATTCTGCTGTATCTGCAAATATAAACTCGGTAACCGTAAACAAGATGCCATCATCGGGACGAGACAATATAACTTGCCCTGAAGCCGGCAACGGAGAGGTAATGCCTTGAACCTGGTAAGTGCCTCCGTCCGCCTGAAGGCCTGTGACGTCTAGTATTCGAACAGTGGAGCTTACGGCAATGTTAGCCACATCTGCCGAAAACTCTGCCACAGTGTTATAGAAATAGTCAGCCCGGATCGGTGGCTCAGGGGGCTGACGGTAATCCACTTGCAACCACTTTCCGGTAGTAATAGCGTAAGGAGGAAAAACCGAAAAAGCTCCGGTCGTAGGGTTCCACCAAGCCGTACCAACCGTTGATTTCCCGGGCGCCTCAATATTTTCGGATACCTGGCCGTAGTATATCAAGTTAATCAAGGAGTTGAATTGAATCGTCCTGTCAATGGTGCCCAGGTAAATAGATTTATTTTCATCAAAGCCGTGCAAAGACAGGCTATCAAAGCAGAAATTGAAGGGCAAAGCTCCGCCCTTGTTCCCCCAGACGCCCGTAAAGTTTTGAAGGGTATTGATGTTATTCCAGTCAGACGGGTCCTGCCACTGAAACATGGTCACCGAGCAACTGACGTCGATTGCAGAAGCAGGGTCTGAATATGGCCAAACCAAGTATCCCGTGATTCCTACCCCGGAATCAACGCTATTGGGCAAGTCAAAATACCAAAGCTCTGCCGTTGAATCGTACTTGGTTTCAATAAGGGGAGATAGGGGGTTGTTCGTTGCGGAAAAATATACAGGCTGATCGAAAAAATATCGGGAGCCAGGGATAAGGATGTTGTACAAGTAGGGGAATTTTTTCTGTGCGTCCCAACCCGGATATAAGATAAGGTCTGTCCCGTCTGCTTTACAGGAGAACGAGGTATCGGCAGAAACTCCGGGTACGGGTCTTACAAAAGGCTGAGGACGATTTACAGTAGAGTCAACCTTTAGTTGAGCATTATTACCAAACTCTTCCAGAAACCCTTCCACCATGTCGGAGAAATTTAACACCAAGGTCGTACCGTCTACCTCAATGTTGGAAATGGTGGCGGTCTTGTCCGCCAGGTAACAAGTTTGTCCCTCCTGTATGCCTTCGGTCCGTTCGATTATAATTTGGCTACTCCAATTTCTGACTTCGAGAACTCGAGGCAAAGTGAAAGAATTGTAAACTCCTCCAAAACCACCCAACAGTTGTCGTTTCTGGTCAACGGAATTTACCAAACTACTCCAATAGTTGGAACCGCTCCACCCTAGAAGCTGTGCCAACCAGTCGAGCTGGGCATTGACCCGTGTTTCCACATTGCTTACGGCAACGCTCTGAGAGTCGGTCAAGTAAGGACTGGCTTGACCACGAAGCTCAAATTCCTCGATGTTGAAAGTTGGAGTGTTTATAGTCATGTCAAGTAACTGTAATGCCAGTCGAAGTCAAAGTTTCGTATTCAAAATTCATAGCGACGGTGGGAGACATCCAGAGAGTGGAATAGGCATCCACTTGCTCATAGAGCCTGATGAGGTTTTCATCCCACGGACGTGTCAACCAATCAGCGACCGGAACATAATTCCGGTCTGTGGTATTGCGAGCATCGATGATTTCGGTAACCTCGTAATAGGGATTGATGTCTACCCAAGCGAGTTGACAGAGGGTTGAATCGGTGGGAACCGTGTTCTGAGGGTACATTACAAGGCTAGCACGAGGGACGGGACCGCTCGGTCTACTGAGCAAACTAATGATGCCGGAGATCTCGATGCTATCGACCACTATGGGCAAATAGGGTGAGCCATCTCCTGAACTCCAGGAAATTCTCCAATTTGTTTGGAAAGTGGGTTCGTCTATCTCTATCAGGAAGAAACCTTGACCGGAGTCATACTGAATAGTAGCGGATGCACTATCAACCCAGTTGGCTCCGGTCGACCCTATGTTATAAGACAATGTGGCCACCACATCCGAAGGTACCACAACATCCTTAGGCAATCTAACCTTCACGGTGCTATAGGCCGAGGAGGATTCACTGGCCCACGTAATGTAAGACTCCGAGGGCTGTGCATAGTCCGGGAAAAAATTATCAGAATTTTTCCAGTAAAACTCAGCCTCAGGGGTGAAGGCGTTGGATGGCGGATATCGCCACCCCATCACGTCATCCGAACTGGAAGTAATGTTCAAGGTCTCCCCGTAAAGGTAGTAATCCGTAGCCTCATACTGATAGTAAAGCTCGGTGTCGTCATAAATTAGTTCGTACCCGAGAAAATACCTTCCACTACGAATGTCAATGTCTTGAATATTTAGTATAGCCGGGTTGATGCGAGAGCTACCGTATGCCCAGATAATTGTTCCACCCTGGATCACTATTTCTTTGAAGTTATCTGAAGCTAATACCTCCAGTGAGTTAACACCAAATAAACTTCCTCCCGGCGGTATATACACATAACCGATACTGCCATCCGCATCAAAACTTACTTGATAAGTTTGTCCTGAGGAAGGTAGACGCTTGTAGATGGGTCTACCGCCGGGGACCCACTCTGTAGGCCGAGATTCCAGATTGTTGAGACGGACATACTGAGGTGAAAGAACCCCACCCGGTTTTGGTTTTGTGGGAGCACCAATTGTTAGTTGACCGCCATTGATGGGAGTAATCATAGGTCTAAGGTTCCCCCACTGTAGTCAGGTGGCGAATAAGCATAGCTGGTTCCCTGGTACCAAGAGAGTTGCGGAACATCCACAAAAGAAGCAGTGCTTTCCCATACAAACTTGTTCTCAGGGTAAGCGTTAGTAAGAGCACCCACGCTCTTAGGGATCAAGTTTATTTGTGCCACCCCTAGTTTGACAGATGAGATATCCCGACCCAGTTGAGATAGAATGTCTTCATCGCAAGTATACTCACTTACATAGCGAAGAAGATTACCCTCATACTCTTGGATTCGTGCCGTATTGGTGACAGTGAGATTTGACCAATTTGTAGCAGTAAGGGCTGGAGTGAATGCCCTCATAACTCGATACATGTCCCTACCGTTTTGAGCCACAACCGTATCTTCTGCGAAGGTTGCGTTTGCCGGATTAAAGAAGGGGATGTACTCCTGGTTGTAAAGTTCGGAAGGAGTGTATTGCCCGGTTTTTACAAAGGTGCCATTTTGCAAATAAACCGCAAAGTCAAACAAGGGAGTGACGCTCGATGTGGCTGTATAGGACTCCACACTGGTGTTCTCACGGAAGAAAGTTCTATCTCCTCGGAAGAAAGTGAACATTCTTACTGGAGTTTTGACCGATCCCTTGATAATGTCATCTTCAAGCGTGGCTTGTTCAACCGGTGAAGTAGCCAACTCAATGACAAGACCTTCGTCAAGAAGTTTCTGAAGATCCGTACTATTGGGGGTGAAATAGTTGGCGGCTATGCAGTATTGAGGGGGAGATCCCGCAGATTCACGGTACTCCAAATACTCACCCACGGGGAAACGAGGTTTGTAAAGGTAGATGGGCAACCCATCATCGGCTACCTGGACAACAATTTCTCTGAGAGTACCCTCAGAAACCAACTGATCAAAATATTCGCTAACGGTTTTGTTGCTTAAGTTGTAGTCAAACGACTTTTCAACGTAGGCATACTTGGTTACGGCACCTTTCTCAATATCTACATAAAAATAGTTGGGGTCGATGATCGGGTTCGGGCCCGAGCCAATCTGGGGGGTTTGAACCCACGTCCCAGCTACATAGCTTTGACCCGGAACCAGGTTTAGCGGTGTAATATCTACGGGGTCAATAAGACCGCCCGTGGTAGCCCCAATCAAATCATTTGTAGCGGGATCCAAAGTAAAGTCATTCGTGACTCTCCACACAAGTGCCCCCGGTCTTAGGTCCAGCGGGATTATTTCATACTGGGTGGGGACAAATTCATCAGAAGCGTAGTCGTACTGAACAATTTCCGGATCAAAGAAACCGCCTGATGTTTGAGCGTAACTATTTCCTTCAACCCAAGGGGAGTACGATTTGGCAGCGGAAAGTTGCCCCAGCACAGACGCTTCAACAATGCTCTCAGTGGTCGAGAAAAGAATGTTCTCTAGGACAACGTGCAGTTGATTGTCACCCGAATACTCAGCGCTCCAGAAAACAACATCTCCCTGGAAATATTGACCGGGTGCTAGCAATTTAATTTTCTGAAGTTTCAAATTACCGTATATCGGTTGATCAGCCTTAGCTGAGGAAAGCGGAGTAAAAGCGGTGATAACGGGATAAAATTTCTGCAGCGGTACCGTGACCGTAACCAGATCATTGACATCCAGGAGATTTTCCCGAGGCTCAAAAGCATATACCTGAGTGTAGGTTGCCGCTTGAGGAGTCAAACTGACAGGGGTGTTGTAGGCAGATGCCGTCTCTACAACCGGGTCTTTGAAGCGAGTCGTCTCAGCAAAAGTGGAGTAGAACGCCGCATTGACATCTCCCACCGAAGGATTGAACGCTACGGGGAAGAAATTACCGGGTTGAAGAACCTGATACAACCGGTCTCTGAAATCTAATGAGGTCTGCTGAAGGTTATTACCAAATGACCCGTTAGCATCTAAACTGATGGTAATATTATACTGAACTTCACTCAGAGTGATCGGGTAAAGGTGCCCTTGACCTTGTACAGGGACGGAGAAATTGATAACATTCTGTCCTCGGGCAATTTGTTCCGCAGTAAGCTCTACGCCACCAGGACCTAAGACGAAGAAAGATACCTGTCCATTCGGTAGAAGGTAATCCGTAATATAGTTGTATTCGGCGTCCGTGGTGCGGTTAGGTTGAACCGAAGTTTGAGTTCCGACCCCGTAAAGATCCACAAAGAAATCTTGCCAGTCTTGGGCACTTACGGGATTCCGTCGCCGAATGAGAGTGAAAAAACGTTCTTGAACTTCGTCGTAAGTCTCTACATCGCTTCCGCCAATGGCGGGGAGTGGATTAGTGACCTCCAGGCCTTCAATTCCTACGTTTGGCGCTACGGTGATTGTATTTGCCGGTACGTTGTACTGAGACCCGACAAATTGAGAGAACCCTAAAACATACCCTATTGTGTCTCCGGCCGGGATTACTAGATCCGCATCAGTCAGAAAAGAATAGGCTTGGCCTTCAGTATTATTAAACCCTGAGGTAAATCCTGTTCCCGCTGGAATTAGCGTGGAGCTATCGCTTGGGGTTATGGAAATTTGAAGGCGAGCTGAGGCAGGGGTCCCAAGACGTCGCATTGCGCCCAAAAAAGGACCGATCCACTCCAGAAGAATTTTTTGCGGAAGCTGGTTAGCCCAGAAAAGGAACTCCCCTTGGGCAAATGCTTGCCCCTCTAGCAAAGCTGCCAGAGGGTTTCCCGAACTAAAATCATTTAGGGTTTGGTTAGATGCCTCGTATACTATTTGAGAAGCATCTTGAACCAGCTGAGCTTCATTCCTCGGGTCAAGAGAAACGGAAGGTAATGGGGAATATCTGGGCACGAGAAAACCTCATTACAGGGGGCAAACAATTTCAGAACCGCCGGTTACGGAGTAGTTGTAGCAGGTGGGGTCTGTCTCAGAGTAATATACTCCATTGTCAATGTACAGAAGAGCTTGAATCCGATCGAGTTGTTCTTGAAGGATTTGCTTTGTGATGAGATCTGGATCGGCAAGGGCTTGAAGCTTCTGCGGAAGTGTGGGTGTGGGAATTCCTCCCGCATACTGGTATTTCTCGTTTGTTACAAAGCTCTTTGGGGCATTATTGATATCGTTTGCCGGATTTCCTACAACTGCCGGATCATACCCGTAATTCCAATATCCGGTTACAACTTTACCGCCGCTAATGGGTTTACCCGTCTCAAACAAACCCAGAGCGCTAAGGGTGGGCTGATTGGTAGCCAAGGTCATATAACGGGCATCCAGCCCGTCGGGACCAGCCGTAATCATCGAGCTCAGTCCCAAGGGGTTGTAATGCCAATCCAGGTCTTGCCCATCAAAATAAATTTGCTGAGCCCCATTCAACCACTGACTGGTAACAATAACGCCCGAACTGAAGGTCGTTTTGGCCATACCACGCAACTACTGTTATAACTTGTTTTACCCTACCAACAAAAAACCCCCGCCGAAGCGAGGGTTGGGTGACAGATTGATGTATACTATCAGGTACGTTCGAAGTAGTTGACTGTGAACTCACACTCAATTGTCTGAACGTCACCGCTTTCACGGTCCACATCAGCTGTTGTGATGGATACAAACTGGCACTCGTACATAATATACTGACCACCAGAAGGACCGGCACCGGCACCCGTACAATCACGGGGGGTAACGGTAATAGTGATGGGATTACAGTTGTAGGTGAGCCAGAACTGCTCCAGGGTTTTGAAGATGGACGGATCGTATGGAGCGGTAAGTGTTACGTTATCCGCTGTCCGAGGTCCAACAATGTGGTACAGGCGATTCCCGGTACCGTTGGCGTAGGTGCTGCTATCAGAGGAGTCATTCACTCCGCTGAATTGTGTAAAGACCGAGGTAAAGGTCGGTCCACCGAGCGCAGAGAAGGAAACTTCGTATTGCGCCTTAGTGATTGGTCGTAGAATAGCCATAGGACACCTCCTTAATTTCCTTCCTAATCAGGACAGGATGTCGGTGACCATAGCTCCCGAACCGATCAGACCGGTGGAACCCAGGCCCACCAGGTTAACAACACGCTCAACGGTGATTTCAGCACGAACCACACGACGCTCACGGATGTAGTACTCAGGACGAACGGCAGGAGTGCCGGTCAGCTGGTAGGTGTAAGCGAAGGCAGGGGTAGCGGCGTTAGCACCACCAGCAGGCATCACGGAATCCGAAGGACCGTTGGGGCTGTAGAACAGCAGGATGCCGTTCTCAGGGAACACCGGCTGCAGGGTGCCGTCGGTGGCCAGATAACGACCTTCAGCCACACGCAGACCGCGCTCGAGACCGAAGTAGCGAGCCAGCATGTCGGTGTCGATGCTGTCGGCGGTGGTGTACTTGATACGCTCAAGGATCGCCTGGTTGGTCAGCAGCTGGTCGAACACAGCGGTGCCAACAACCATGGAGTTGGGGCGGATACCGATCTGGTTAGCAACGGAGCGCTTCAGGGTCAGCACGTCCTCGATGGGGTTCGAGGTCAGGGAGGACCAAGCAGAAGGACCAGAAGCAGCACCATAAGCGGTGTTAAAAGTGGTCCAGCTTGTGAAGCCGAGACCATCTTGAGCACCAGCACCAGTGTTGGGCTCATAAGGGTTGTAGGTAGCGCTAACGGTAACAGCCTGAGATACGGTGTACTCATAGGCGTTCATCAGGCGGGACATAGCGTTGCGGGTTTCAATCGCACGCAGGTCAACCTGAGCGGGGCCTTCGCCAGCGTTCTCAATGACTTCTTCCGGCAGTTCCCAAGCCACGACTTCTTGCTCCAGAGCATAAGGCTCGGAGTCGTAACGGCTTTGAACGTAAGGAATGTTGGTGCCATATGCACGACGGAAGTCGTTGATGGCAAACTGCTCCTTGCCGAAGCGCAGGATCCGGCCAGCACGGGTCGGGGTGTCAACTACGGGGGCAATAAAGTTGGCGATGTTGGTCGCCGGGAGCATGAAACCCTGTGCAAGTGTAGTCAGAATAGGATCTACACCTGCATAGGTTTGTTGCAGGTTCATCATGGGAGGAAGTCTCCGTAATCTTTGTCTTCAAATGGTTCGAACCAGGGCTGGGACTTACTCCAGAGGAAGCCCAGCCACTTAGTTATCAGGCGAAGGAAACGAGGGCCAGACGACGGCCACCGATGTTTACGTTCTCACGAACGATGGGGGTAGCGCCATCCAGGTTTACAGCGGTGCCGGCAGCAACAGCTTGACCAGCGGTGTTCACCTGCAGAGGGGTGTTGATGGTGATGGGGGCGGAAGCGGGATCCACTTCAACCAGCAGCAGGCCGCTGGTAGCGACGGTCAGCTGACGAGCGGTGTAAGGCTGAGCCAGAGCGGTCGGCATGTAGGCCTGGTTTACACCAGAGATCAGGCCGGTCCAGGCGGCGGGAGCCAGAGCGTCGGGTTGAGCAGCCACGTTGGGGCCAGCGGAGGACACGAAGGTCACAACACGCATTTCGCCGATTTCGACGATGCCGACGGTGGTGCCAGCAGCGGCTTCAGCGGGGGAGCCTACTTCGGCGTCAACAGCAGCCTCAAAGGTTTCGGCGTAACGGATGTACTGTTTGCCGTAGATGGGAGCAGCATTAGTTGCCATGTTTTTATCCTTGAAAGATGGACTTCAAATAGTTTTCACTGAGAATGGTTTTGAAACTCAGTAGAATGTATCAGGTTTTACCCTACCGGTACTCAATGAAGCATCGGCAGCGGTCGTAGCACCGGCAACCTTTGCCGGGCATCGGCAGTTCGCCAATGGGTAGCCAACCTTGGGCGCCATAGTTACGACAGTCAACGCATGTTTTCTTGTCGCCTTTAGCCACCCTGCGCATCTCCTTGAAGCCCTGGTCTTGGGCAACCATGTATTGCCCCAGGTTGTAAAAAGCGAACGTAGGAGTAGCAAGGTAGCGTGATACTCGCTCGGCCAGGCTGGGCCAAGACTTTCCTTGTGCTCGTCGTTGCGAAGCTTCTTCGATACCTTCCTCTTCGGGATTGATACCTTCGATTTCGTCAACGTCAAGTTCAATTGCTCCGGGGACCGCACCGAGCAGACCATAGTCTGCAAAGTCGACGGTTTGATCGCCTAAGCGTAACACACCAGAGTCAATATATTCCTTGGTCTCTGCCAAGAACTTTGTAAGAGGCGGAAGCATGTCACCCACAATAATGGGCCAACACTTTTCCAGCTTCCGATCAGCTGTATCATCCTTGATCCCGAGTATACAAGCGGCGAGAGCGGATACGAGAGTTTTGTCCGTAAGGGTTCTTTCGTATTCCTCCCACCGCATGAGTTTGTCTCGGAGACCTTTCACAAGGCCAAGAGACTCTGCCTTCATCCGTTCTTCCAGAATCGGCTGCTCTTTGTATTTTCGAGCTAGAGTTTTGGCCTGGGAGAAGAAATCGGATCTCCTCTTGGTCGCTAAACTAACGAGTGAAAGGAGATCCATGATTCTCTCAGTTGAACATAGTCTTCTTGAGAGCCTCTACATAGTCGGAGCATTCGCCCGACTCAACCAGTTTCAGAGCCTTGGAGTGGGGATCCAGATCCTCTTCGCTGTACTGGAAGGTACCGCCGGCAACTTCACCGAAGGAAACCATCGGAGGCAGCTTGCTCAGAAGACCCAGCAGTTTGGTGGCAGAGGTCTCGCCTTCAGCGAACTCAAGGGTGCCAAACTCCAGACCTTCGCAGTAGGAGAGAAGCTCACCTTGGGGCATGATGCCGTCGGTCAGACGACCTTCCTCATAGAGCGCCTCGACGAAGCTGTGGATCTTGCCCTTGCGATGGGCAATTTCCTTCTCCATGTACATGCGCTGAAGCTCAGCATGCTCGGCCTTGAGCTTGTCCAGCTCGGCCTTCATTTGCTCAGCCATGCCCATGCTCAGGCCCATGGGACGAGCAGCGTTAGAGCCCATGCCATAGTCCATACCGCAATGGTCAACGGACATCTCGTTGTAGGACTCTTCGCCCTCGTCAACGCCACTGTCACCTTCACCTTCTTCGTAGGTAGAGCCGAAACCGGTCTTGGTGTAGGGGTCCTTTTTGCCTTCGGAATGCTCCTCAGCATAGACACCACCAGACTTCTTGGTGATCTCTGCAGGGTCGGTCAGGGAATCCTGAGCGCCAGGTGTCAGTTGCTTGCTCTTGCTAGCTTTTCCTTCAGCATAAGCACCGCTGGGTCCAACGATTTCAGCGGCTTCATCAGCCACATCCATAGCACCGGGAACCAGTTGCTTCTCTTTGGATTGCTTCTCGCCCTTGTAGGACTCAGCAAAAACTCCACCAGGACCGACAACCTCAGCGGGGTCGTCAGTAACGTCCATAGCACCAGGGGTCAGCTGCTTTTCCTTGGAAGGCTTGCCAGCGCCTTCACCGTGCTCGACGGTCTTGGCATCGGTCATGCCCTTCTTGGCGGTTGTTACACCGTCATCGCCGGTCATTTCGTCAGCTTGAGGCTCAGCAAAAGCGGGGATTGCGCCGCCCTTGACGGCTTCACGGCTCTGGCTGGAGGTTTGACGAAGAACACGCATGTTCTTGTCGCTCATTACGTTTTTGGTTTGAACGGCAAACACTTCGTTGTCAGGCATTTCCTCGGTTTCCACCGGGATCTTGGTTGCCGTTTCTTTCCGGCCATAGGGATCGGTGCCGGTGGACTCTTCGGGTTTGTTGCCCTCGGGGTAATCTTCTTTGCCAGCATCATACTGGTCCATGTTGGTAGCTTGATCGTAGCCACCCTCTTGACCGGCCCAACGGCTCTCACCGTCTGCATCGTCCATCGATGCTTTGGCGGTCTTCATGCGGTCGTCGTCTTGCTCACCGTTTTCAGCGGTATGCATACGATCGTCGTCTTGTTCTGCGTTCTTGGCTGTCTTGAAACGTCCAGTCTTGGCACCAGCACCGGCTTTGCCGGTCTTCATGCGGTCGACATAGCCGTCAGAATCGGAACGAGCGGTCTCATAACGACCGGTAACGTCTTCGGCGTGATCGGCGGAGCCAGGACCACCATCGCCACCGTGACGCTTCATGACGCCGGAGTCGGTCATGTCTTCGTCTTCGGAGTGCTTAGCGTCCACTTCCTCGCCTTTGGTTTTCTTTTTCTCGATTTGCTTTTTGAAAGCTTCGGGAAGTTCTTTGTGTGCTTCTTCGTAGACGTTCTCTACTACTTGCATCACTTGGCCGTGGGCACCCTTTTCGTGCTTCCGGCTGATCTTTCCTTTTTCCATAAATTCCTCTTCCGGAAATTGAGTTTCGAGG